>Ga0163110_10000610_pt1 | contig 17111 bp, 10 predicted proteins | sample CRUFie1St17metaG_FD_108703 | JGI IMG/M metagenome (GOLD analysis project Ga0163110, IMG submission 108703) | Marine microbial communities from the Costa Rica Dome - CRUD Field 142mm St17 metaG | ecosystem: Environmental > Aquatic > Marine > Oceanic > Photic zone | place: Costa Rica: the Eastern...
ATTAGGGGTGGTACCCAGGCTTGGTAGTAGAAATACGCTGAGTCACATCGCTCTACCGAGCGGAATTAGGCTCCCTGGATTTGAGAATGGCATCTCGGTCGAGGGGTTGGAGGTATAACCGAGTCCTCCCTATAATTGCTTATTTTCGTTAAAGGTGTACAAGGAAGTTAAAACTTGTATGCCTTTTTCCTTTTGTGATAAATACTTGTGTCAGATAGCGAGCCCTTTGGCGGACTTATGCTGTACCCACAGCGTACCGGATAGAACCCGGATTGGACTACTATATAGGAGAAAACAAATGGGAAGACCACTCAATAAAAGGCTTTTTGCAGTTGCAGGCACAGGTCCTACAGCTTCAGGAACAGAAATCAAAGTAAACTTTCATAACGGCTCAGCAGTTAAAGAAGGTTTCATCGTAAAGCAACTAGGATCAAAAAAATTCCGCGTTGAAGAAATCGGTACAGGCGGAACATTCGATTGTACATTAAAGACTGGTGTATTACCTGCGGCTTTAAGTTCAGGTGAAATGTCTATTTCAGTACAAGGTGCTGATTCAGAAACATACGGCGTATCTAAAATTTCAGGACGTACAGTTACATTAGCTAAACCAAGTGCAACAGGATCAAACGCATTAGACGGACAGAAATTAAAATATGTCCTTACAGGTTCTGCGGCGGCAGGTATCGTTAGAATGGAAGAAGCTGGTGATGATAACACATTATCAGGTACAGACGACGACGATTTCTCAGAAGACGCATAATAATATATTGGGGGGATTGTTCCCCCCATTTTAAGGATTTGGAATGTCAAAAACGTTAAATGTAAATAGTGGTAATTATACGATACGAGTAGCAAGCGGAAGTAACATTGTACTCGATACACCAAATGGTAATGTTAACCTTACAGGTAATTTAACAGTAGCTGGTACTACCACAACAGTAGATTCACAAGATTTATCTTTGAAAGATAATATTATTGTATTGAACGATGGGGAATCTGGAAATGGTATAACCTTAAATACAGCAGGTATACAAATAGATAGAGGATCTGCTTCAGATGCTTTGTTTATATTTGATGAGTTGGTTACACATAATGATCCTGTAACTCAAACTAACAAACCAGGAACATTTGTTTTTAAAAGAGCAAATGGTGCAATTAACGGAATATTTACAAACTCTATTGCTACTGGAGGAGGAGATTTATATCTTATAAACAGTGGTACTGGTGTAATTAACGTAAGTGGTACAGCTGATTATGAAAATCAAGTTACTGATGACGATGATGTTCCAAACAAAAAATACGTAGACGATGCAATAGTAACGGGTATTAACACTATTCAAGTACAGTCTATTTCAAGAGGAGACTCTGCACTTAACGTTTTTGATGATAGCTTAGACGGAGGAGTAAGTGCTTTTAAAGTCACTATTGATGGATCTGAAATTGCATTATTCAAGCGTAATTCAACTGAAATCGAAAACATAGTATTTGAAGATAATACTATTACAACAACTACAAGCGGATCAGATTTAACTTTAAGTAGTCAAGGAAGTCCGTTTGTAAAAATAGATAGCACACTTAGAATGCCAGTGCAAGACGATTCTGCTGTCATTGCATCTTCAGCCACACACATTGCTTTATTTGGAAAAGATCCAGACAAGGGCAAAACAGGCTTATTTTACAAAAACAAGTATGATCACGAAGATGAATTGATAAGTACAAATAGATCACTGCTTTATAGTATGTTATTTTAAGGAAAGAACACATGGCGATTGTAAACAAAAAAATAGCTCAAACAGATACAGTACTTCTGACTGTTCCAAATGGCAGTAGATTTGCAATTACAACTATTTTAGTATGTAATACTGCATCTGCTGATACAGGTGGATCAAATGATAGTTCCTTTGATTTACATCTAGTACCAAACGGTCAGGCCAAAGGTAATGCTGATCCTAACGCTAACCAAATTTTAAATGACTTGGTTGTAGCAGGTGCAGACACATTTACTTTTGACACAGAAAAAATTGTATTAGAAGGTGGAGACAGAATTATTGCTGTATCTCAATCACCTGCTAATTTAGCGGCTACTATTAGTTATTTGGAAGTATAATGAGATTCTTAAAGGCACAAAGAACATCTAGAGGAATCAATTCTGATACTAAAGGATTGAATATAGACGCACTAGGACTTGCAGAAATCAATACTGATGCGGCAGTAATTGTGCCAAAAGGTGATCAAAACAAACGTCCTTTTGTTCCAGCAGAAGGAATGTTAAGATACAATACAGATACAAGCGATTTTGAAGTCTATCAAAATGCGGCTTGGAAACCTGTAAGATTTAGAGAACCAACAACAATCGTTCAACAAAATTTAGGAAACGGCAACGGAACAGAAACAACATTTGGTCCATTGAATTCAGGAGATACTTATTATCCTGTGCCTATATCAGAAAATAATATTTTAGTTACTATTGAAAACGTATTTCAGTTAGCTACAACAAACTATACCTTAGTGCAAAATCCTTCCTCAGGACCAGGCGCACCATACGCCGCGGGTTGGTATCTTGTGTTTGGTACTCCTGTTCCATCAGGCAAACCAGTGCAAGTACTACATAATTTTGACAAGTAATGTCTAGCAACGGTATATCACACTTACAATATAAAAGACAACGTCAAGAACAAAAGCTAAAATTGGCGGCTGAAAAACGTGCCGCTACAGGTAAAAGATCTACACTTAAAAAGGGCTTAATGCCTACGTTATACACAGCAGGTGATAACGATACAGCAAATACCAAAAAGATTACCACAGGAACTTTGAAGACCGGCCGTCCTTGGCAATAATACAATAAATACTGTTGTAAAATCGAGGGGATTATAATGTCAACACAAGTAGCCCGAATAGGCGGTCAGTTACTACAAGCAAATTTATTAAGAGAGCTAGACGATCTAAAATTTGATACTGACCTATTGGTTGTCAAACGTGACAACACTCTTGGTATAGGTACAACAACTACTCCTCGTAATTTAACTATAAACGGAACAATGCGTACCACATCAGGTGGTAGTGATCCTGATATAGTATTTGGAAACAGTATTAAGGTTGGCGATATCACTTTAGCATCGTCGGGTATATCAACACCAAGCGGTGATGTCACACTAAAATCTACACATCCACAAGGTTATATCAAGACAGGTGGAATAGGAAGTTATAATTTTGCAATCAAGGGCGACGGTATCCTTGCTTTACAAACTAATGGCGGTGTTGGTATTAGACCAGAAGTTTTTGATGGACAAACTGCGGCTTGGAATTCAAACGGAAATTATGGCATGTATTGGTCACCTGGACCTAAAAATAGTGCCAGTGCTCCGCCTAACGATATGGATATAATTTATGATCGTGCTTTAGCACTTTCACAATCTGGTTCTTGGACTTCAGAAGAACTTGCGGCACTTGACTTTGACGGCGATGGAGACATTCAAGCAGATGACGCATTACAATTAAGACAAATGAACACACAGTGGGCAAGTAATCAAATGTTTCCTGCAACAAATACGATCGCAGACCATGCGAATCCAACTGCGTTCAAAGCATTTATTGAAAAGTATTATCCTACTTCTGCTCCTAGAAAATTACAATTAGAAACAGGTTCTACACTAACAGTTACAGGTAACATTCATTCCACAGGAGACATTACGTACGGTGGAGATTCAATTACAATAGGAGACGATTCAACTGATAGTGCAAGTTTCTTAAGTGATTTTCATAATGACATAGTTCCGGATTTAGATAATGTTTATCATATTGGTAAGGACGATGATAGCACAGGTCCTGCAAAAGGTTTTAAGATTGCAGTAAATGAATTAAAAGCTGATACAGTTAAAGCAAGTGGACTGGTATATCAGGGAATAGAATTAACGAAAAATGTAGGTATCATATTTGTGTCTAATAATAACGGAGCAGACACAAACGATGGACGTAATCCAGGCGGACCATTTAGAACGCTTACAAAGGCGTTAAGCGTTGCTACAGACGGTGATTTAATTTTTATGTATCCTGGAACTTATCAAGAGGCATATCCAATGACAGTGCCTAAAGGAGTTACAATACAAGGGGACAGCATTAGAGGAGTTGAAATTTATCCGACATCAGCAACACAAAGTAATGATGCTTTTTTATTAAACAGTGATGTAACTATAGAAAATTTGACATTGAAAGATCATTTTTATGACAGCGGTAATGATGATGGTTATGCTTTTAGATTAGTAAATAATTTTAACACAGGAATAGAAAATCAAGAAATTGGAAGATCTCCTTATGTAAGAAATGTTACTGTTATAACCAAAGGCTCAACAACAAGTGCAAGTGATCCGAGAGGTTACGCATCTGGTGATGCTGGTAGAGGAGCATTAATAGACGGAAGTGTCGCAATACAAAATTCTAGATCAGCAAGCATTCTTTTCCATGCTGTTACTTTTATTACTCCCGGTACGACAGCAATGATATGTAAAAGTGGCGTTCGTGTTGAATGGTTGAACAGCTTTACATATTTTGCAGAAACAGGAATAAAACTAGAACAAGGATCAGGTAGAACTGCACCTAACGGTTCAACTGTATATGGTGCAGAATTAAGAAGTATTGCAAGTGCTAATGTTTATGGTAACAAGGGTGTAAGTGCAGACGGTGCAAATTGTTTAGCATATTTGATTAATCATAATTTTGCATACGTTGGTGCGGGTAAAGATGTAACAAATGATAACACACTAACGATTCAAGCTAACGAAGTTATAGAAGCTAATAATGCTAAGATATATTACACTACTCAAGATCAAAGAGGAAATTTTAGAGTAGGTGATAATTTCTTAATTGATTTAGAAAATGAGAGAACAAGTTTTGATGTAGAAAGTATTTTTGCAGAAAATTCAACTGTTCAAATTAGAGAAGGAAACAATGTTGTTACGTTGCAACCTGGACAAGTAAGTTTAGATAATATAGTTGTTACTGGAAATGTTTTAGAAGCGACAAGATCTTCTTTAGATTTTAACAGTGCAAACAACATTGTGTTTCAAGGAAATGTTAATATTCCAAATGTTACAACAACAGGAAATTTTGTAATTGACGGTGCTCTAAACACTATAGGTGATGCACCAACAGATACAGTTGATTTCAATACACCAATTAGTCAAGATTTTGTTCCTGGAAGTGCAGACGGTGCTTTAGTTTTACTTGGAACAATTAGTGATCCTAGTTTTTCCTATCCTAAAACATATACACTTACAGCAAATGGAATAACATATACTTACAATGCTGTTGGTGAAGATGATAGAAACTATTTTACTGGAATAGGAAATTTAAATGTGCCAGGACTTACTCTTTCATCTCATAATGAAAATGGTTTAACAAATGCTATCAAAATTACGTATGTATCTCAAGCACAGGGAGATAGATTAGTACTAGCAAACACAAATGGTTGGACACACCTTGGTTTCACAGCAGGATCATCATTCCTAGCAGGTGCAGGAGATCTAGGAACTTCAACAAGTAGATGGAAAGAAGTACATACACAAAAAGCAAATGTAAACGTTATTACATTTGAAAATAACACTATAAGCACAAATGTATCTGATGCTAATATAAATTTAGTAAGTGCAGGTTCAGGTAAAGTAAAAATAGATGACTTATCCTTCAAAACAAATATAGTAGCAAGTGAAACAGGAGATTTAATTTTAAATCCTAGTACTGATGTAACTATATCTGCAACCAGTGATATAAAAATACCAATTGGAGAAACAGCACAACGTCCTAGCACATTAGGAGGAATTAGATATAATACAAATATTAATGCATACGAAGGAACTGCTACATCAGGCTCTGTAAGTTTACAAGGAATTTATGATTCAGATAGAGATACATATCTTGATTTGTCCAACAATCAATTTAATTTTGTTACAGCAGGACAAACTAATCATACATTAAATGGCACACTTTTAGAAAGTAAAGGATTTAGTTCAGATCATAAATTTTCAATTGACGGAAATGTAATCTCAACTGATGAACAAGATGGAACAATTCAACTTAAATCAAACGGTACAGGTAAAACTATAATTGGTGATTTACAATTCCAAGCAAGCGATTTGTTCAATAATAGTAACAATAATTTTGTATTCAACTTAACAAACACAAGCGGTAATGGATACCTTAAAATTGATAACGTAAACGGTATGATACCTCCGCTAGGTAATACAGCACAACGTCCAGGAACGCCAGAAGTAGGTAATACAAGGTATAATACACAGCTAGAATATTTAGAAACTTGGAACGGTACAAACTGGATAAACGCGGCTGGAGAGGTTGAAAGTATTGAATCAAATGACGTTGAGCAATTAGCCTACCTATTTAACCTTATCCTGGATTAATTATCAAAATCACATAAATAAGTATAATGCAGTGAAGAGCAGGCCAAGCTAATGCATTAACAAACTGTGGTCAGCCGGCAAAGAGCAAATGCTGAAAATCGGGCTGGAGGGACAGGATCCCCGAATTGAGGAGTAGACATGGCAATTGGTCGCATATCGGGTCCGCTCTTGAAGTCAAATTTACTACGCAATGGCGTGGATTTGGCCTTTGAGACAGACTTATTATATTTGGATGTAACGAACCGTCGAATCGGAGTTAAAACGACATCACCTCAGTACGCATTAGACGTCCAAGGCGTAGCTAGAGTAACAGATCTAGAAATCACAAATAATACATTCCAAGTTGGAAACGTTACATTAGACGGTTCAACAGGAACCATTTCAACATCAGCACAAGAATTTTCAATAGCAACAGCAGACAACACAATAGTTGGAAACAGAGTTTTAGTTGGTGATCTAGAAATAAACAACAATTTTATAGAAAATACAAATACCAACAGCGATTTGTTTATTAGAGCAAACGGAACTGGTAATGTAAACATTGTTGGTAACACACAAGTAAACGGAAACTTACACGCAACCGGAAATATATCAGCAGACGGTAATATAACATTAGGTGATGCTGATACAGACAGTATCTTTATTAATGCAGATATTGCAAGTGATATTATGCCTGATGTTCATAATACATATAATATTGGTACTGATGCAAAAAGATGGGCGACAGGAAATTTTGCAAATGTAACTACAAATACTCTTACAACAAATGATCTAGACTTTGGAAATATAAATCTTATTAGTACTCCAGGAAATATTTACTATGTGGCAACAAATGGTAACGATGCAAGACCAGGAGAGCATCCACAAGATCCTGTAAGAACTATTGCCCAAGGTTTATCTCTTGCAGGAGTTGGAGATACTGTATACATTTACCCAGGACAATATCAAGAAGCATTTCCTTTAAATGTACCTATGGGAGTAACAGTAAAAGGACACAGTTTAAGATCAGTTGAAATAAGTCCAACAAGCGGAACACAAAGTAATGACGCTTTTGTTATGCAAGGAGATTCAACTGTTGAAGATTTAACCGTAAAAGATTTCTTTTACAATAGCGGATCAAACACAGGATATGGATTTAGATTTGCGAACAACTTTAGAGTTTATTTAAGATCACCTTACGTAAGAAATGTTACTGTAATTACAAAAGGTACTACTACGTCAAATACTGATCCAAGAGGTTTTGATTCAGGAGATGCAGGACGTGGTGCATACTTAGACGGTAGCATTGCAAATACAGATTCTAGAGAAGCAAGTATGTTGTTCCATTCTGTGACATTTATCACGCCTGGAGTGACAGCATTAAAAGTTACTAACGGATCAAGAATAGAATGGTTAAACTGTTTTACATATTTTGCAGATAAGGGAATTGAGATTACAGACGGAGTTGCTGGACTTAAAGGTGACGGAAAAACAAGAATTAAGTATTCAGGATTAACTGGTTCTGCACCTGGTGCTGGACAAACAATAACTTTGTATGATGCAGGCGGATCACAACTTGCACAATCAACAATAGAATCTGTTGGTACTAATGAAGTTACCATTGACGGAAAAGCAACAGGATTTATAACACCATTAAGTAGAAACAAAAAAACTGTTACGGCAGTAGGTAACGCACAAATTACAACAACTAATCCGGTCAAGTGGGGAACTGGCATAGGATTATTTGACGGTACCGGAGATAGATTTAGTATCACCACACAAAGTGATTTTGGATTTGGAACTGGTGATTTTAGTATTGAAGGCTATTTGTATTTGTCAGATGATACAGGAACTGAATCAATGTTTGATTTTAGAGCAGGATCAGATACAGATAGTGCATTACACATTTATACTGTAGATAGAAAACCTAAGGTTGCTGTTGGAAACACAATTATAATGCAACCTAATGTCACTTTAATTAACACAACTTTTTACCATATTATGGTTTCAAGAGTTGGTACAACAATGAAATTATTTGTAGATGGTAGTTTTATTGATTCAGTAACAAACAGTTCTGATTTAGGTACAACTAAACCTTTGATAATAGGATCAAAATATGATGGAAGCTCAAGTGATCTTCAAGGTAGAATGGATGACATAAGAATTAGAAAAGGCACTGGAGAAAGTAGTAACTTTACAGCACCTACAGCGGCAACGGTTGTTGATCAATACACTGTTTTAAAATTATCTTTTGACGGTGATAACGGAAGTCAAATAGTTACAGATGATGACACATTTATTCAAGATGTTAGATTTAGTAACGGTGCTACTGCAAATGCATTAACATTTATAGATCATTCAGATTTTGGAGGAGAAATAAGAAGTATTGCTAGTGCAAGTGTTTATGGTAATTTTGGAATAGTTGGAGACGGCTCTGGTTCGGTAGTTTATGCAATTGGAATGAATCTAGCTTACATTGGAACAGGAAAAGATGTTACTAATGATACCACAGCAGTAATTCAAGCAAACGAAGTTGTTGCAAACAACAATGCAAATATTTATTTTAGCACTGTTGATCATAAAGGTGATTTTAGAGTTGGAGATTTATTTAGAATAAATCAACAGACAGGTGAAGTTACTTTTACAAATGCAGAATTTTTATTCAATAACAATCAAGGTATTACTTTTACAGACGGAACAAATACAACAATTATTGATGGAACAAAAATAGAATCTGGAAATATTAGAATAACAGGAAATACAGTTTCTAGCATAAGCGGAGACTTAAATTTAAATAGTTCCACAGGTACAATTAATTTATTAGATAATGTAAATGTCACAGGAAACTTAGATGTAAGTGGAAATGTTACAGTTGGCGGTAACATTACTCTTGGTGACGAAGTTACTGACACAATTCAAATAAATGCAAAAATTGATAGTGACATTATTCCTGCCGCAGACAACACTTATAAATTAGGAACAACACTTTTAAATTGGTCAGAAATAAATGTAGGAAAAGTTATTGTAGATGAAATTACAATAGATAATGATTCTATAACTTCAACAGCAAGTAATGGTAATTTAAATCTTACACCAAATGCCGCTGGTAAAGTCGTCATTGACAATTTAAAATTTGATTCAAATATTATCTCAAATGACGGTGGTAGCATCGTGCTTGATCCTAGTAGTGAATCTGTACAGATTGATAGCACTGGTGCTTTAATACTTCCAAAAGGAACCACAGCACAAAGACCAGGATCTCCAGTAAATGGTATGATAAGATATAACACAGAGACAGACGTTTTCGAAGCATATGATGGACAATGGACAGAATTAGGTGGTGTTTATGACGATGACAGAGATACGTACATTACTCCAGAACTAACACCAGGTGCAGATGACGATACTTTAAGATTTTACGCTGGCGGATCAGTGGTTGCAGACGTCACTGCTAATAGATTTGATATCAAAAAACTAGAAGTAGATGATATTAGTGTATCAGGAAACACTCTACAAACCATAACTACCAATCAAAATTTAGTTTTACAAGCAAATGGTGGCGGATTTGTGTCCATAGAAAACTTTAGTTTTAATGGAAATCAGATAACTAATAATGTAGACGGGGCAGTTACTACCCTGAAACAAACCGGCACAGGATACTTTAAAGTTGCTGGTAATGGTGGATTTGTTATCCCAGTTGGTAATAACGCTAACAGACATCCTAGCCCAGAAACAGGAATGATGCGTTATAACACAGTTGAAGACAGGGTAGAAATCTACGATGTAGGTGGTAACTGGGTATCAGTTGCGGGTGCAACAGGTGCTGTTACGTTTAACGATGCTGAGGAGATAGCAATTAAACTGGCTTTAACGATTTAGGATAAAAAAGATGGCAACAAATTTTAGAAATATAGTAGGAAAAGAAATAGGAACACAGAGAGTACCTGTGTACACAGTTCCTGCGGCAACAAGTACAACAGTAATTGGAATGAATCTTGCTAATTTAAAAGATAGCATGGTATCATGTAGTATTGAAATTGGCGACGAAGCTAGTAACATTGGATTTTTAATAAAAGATATGCCCATTGCACCTAACACGGCAATGAAACCAATAGGTAAAGGTGAAAAAATTGTGTTAGATGCAGGAAATGTTTTATATGTAACCGCTGATACAACAGCATCAATTGATGTGATACTCAGCATAGTGGAGATAGTATAATGGCTGATACATTTTTAGGACAAAGTATTACAGACATGGTTAACCAAACCAATGCAAGATACTTTTATGGATTGAGAAGAACAGATGATGGAGAACTTTTTATTGTAAAAGCTGACCAATTAAAAAGCGGTGATTCAATACAAATAAACAAAGAAGGTGATCCAGCACAAAACTTTGAAGATTTTGATGAAGCACAAGATTTCTTTGAGGGAAGAAATGTTAATCATGAAAAAGTTTATCTAAATTTAAATTATGAACAATTTAGATGGGATAACAGAAGCATCAACTATTATATTGATGATTCAGGTAATTTAGTAGCTAGGGTAAACGAAGGTTATGAATACCCAACAGGAGTATAATAAATACGTAAAAGGTTGAAAAAATGGCAGAGTTTAAATTAAGTAGAATAAGATTTAATTGGAAAGGTGAGTGGACAGGTGGTACCGATTATATCGTTGACGATATGATCAACTACAATGGTTATACTTATGTTGCATTAAGAACACATACTTCCGCAGACTTTTACAACGATTTAGCAGGAACGGATTTAACACCTGCTAAACCAAAATGGAAAAAACAATCAGAAGGTGTTGTATGGTTAGGTAACTGGTCAACATCAACTTTTTATTCAGTTGGTGGCATTGTAAAATACGGTGCAAGTATATACCAATGTACTGAAGCACATACTTCATCAGCAACCTTAACTTCAGGAACAGACGGACTTGTTGCTGATATTAATAAATGGACACTTGTTGCAGTTTCCTCTGCCGACTGGAAATACAACTGGACTGTCAACACATTATATAGAACAAACGATTTAGTAAGATACAATGGTAAAGTATACAAAGCAATTAATCAACATGTATCAGCCGCAACTACATTACTAGGACTTGAAGCTAACCAAAGCGATTGGACAATCTTATCAGATGCTGACACTTGGAGAGGTACATGGTCTATTGGAACAAGATACAAAGCAAATGATATCGCAAGATATGGTGGTATAGTTTACAAATGTATTACTGGACATACATCTGCAGATAATATAACATTAGGACTCGAAGAAGATCAATCCAAATGGGAAATACAGATCGAAGGTATTGAGTATGTAACAAAAACTGATAGCGAAACTGGCATTATTGACGGTGCTTGGCAGAACGAATACAGATATAAAAAGAATGATATTGTAAAACGTGGCGGCAACTTGATGAAGTGTATCATTGGACATACTTCAACAGCAGGTGATGCAGGATTTTTAACAGATTACAATGCAAGCAAATGGGAAATATATCTACCTGGATCAGAATATGAAAATGTTTGGACTGAAACTGCTTATTATCAACCAGGTGATACAGTATTGTATGGTGGTTACATTTATAAAGCAATTACATTTAACACAAATCTAAAACCAAGTCAATATGGTTCTGATTGGAATGTAACTTTTGAAGGATATAAATTTAGAAATGATTGGAATAATGCAGGATCAGCAGATAGTTCTACAATTATAGATTACAAAACAGGTGATTTTGTTAGACTTTCTGGTAGCTTGTATATTGCAATACAAGATAGTACAAATCTTCAACCAGATCAATGGCCTACTTATTGGGAAAAGGTAATTGATGGAAGACAATTTAGAGATTCTTGGCAAGACGATACAGAATATTTTGCTGGTGATATAGCAACTTGGCAAGGTACTGCTTATAGATGTATAGCTTATCACAGATCAACTGAGTCTGCTTCAAGACCAGATTTAGATGTTGAACAACCAGATCAAAATTACTGGGTAGTAATGATACTTGGTAACAGAACAAATAAACTTGCAAGAAAAGGTGATTTAAAAACTTTTGAAGATCAAGATTCAACTGCAATAGATACACAACGTTTAGGCATTGGAACAACAGGACAAGGTTTAAGGGTAACTGCTGGACTACCGTCTTGGGACGCATTAGATAAACAAGAACAAGTTTACTATGTAGCATTGAATGGTATAGACGATGAAGCACAAGGTGGAACTATAAATGCTCCATTTAGAACAGTAGGCTTTGCATGTAAGTATCTTTTAAGAGACGAACTTAACAGAGTAAGACAAGGTGCAACTATACAAGTTTCAGCTGGTGAATATGCAGAAATGCTTCCTATATCAATTCCAGCAAAAGTAGCAATAGTTGGAAGTGAATTAAGATCAACAACAATTAGAGCGGCAGTAAATGGCGACATTATTCCTAAGGAAAGAACAGTTGCTAATCCAAATCCAGAAAACGAAACTATAGGTGATGCAAACGCAAACGCCAATATGTTCTATGTAAGAAACGGTTGTGGAATAAGAAATTGTACACTAAAAGGTTTAACTGGTGCTCTTGTAGGACCTAACACATACGGAACAAAACGTCCAACAGGCGGAGCATTTGTATCACTTGATCCAGGAGCAGGTCCAACAGATACTTCAGTGTGGATTGCAAATACAAACAAACAGTATTTTACACCAAGCACTGCAACATACGATCCTGCAACTGGTTTACTAGTATCAACGATTCCGTCAGCACAGTATACACCAACAGATGCAACATATAATCCATCAACCGGATTCATGGAAATAACAATAGGCACACACTCACTTACACCAGGCGAAGAAATTACGTTTGATGATGAAAGTATACAATTCAGATGTGCATTAGACAACTATCAAAGTGTTAAAGCATATCCAAGAGTAAGTGATCCTGTTTACAAAGACAAAGTAAAAATATTAGCAGTGTCTGCAACTACTATCACGGTTAATGTAGGAGTAAGTTCAGATACTAGCACACACCGATTTGAAACTGCTTCAGCTGGCGCAGTAAATTGGTCACATAACTTTAAGATAGGTAATTTTGTTACACTAAAAGGTGGCAGTTATACATTTACATGTACAATGGATGGCAACACTGCACAAAAGACTTATCCAAGAACAACAGATCCAGCTTACAACAAAAGATTAGCAATTACAGCAGTAACAACAAATTCATTTACAGTTAATGTAGGCAAATCTTCTGCAAGCGATCAGTATGCACATACCTTTGTAAGTGCTCTTACTGATGCAATAGCTGTTGATAGAATACAAGGTGGTAAATCACCTTACATTCAAGGTGTAACAACAATTGGTAATAATTGTGTTGGTATGAAGATTGATGGAGCATTGCATGACGGAGGAAATAGATCTATTGTTGCTAATGACTTTACACAGGTATTGTCAGATGGTATTGGTTATTGGGCAACGAACTTAGGTCGTTCAGAACTTGTATCTGTGTTTACGTATTATGCACACATTGGATATTTGGCAGAAAATGGCGGTATACTTCGTGCAACAAACGGAAACAACTCATATGGTGATTTTGGAACAGTTGCTGAAGGCTTTGATTCAACTGAAACACCACAAACTGTAACAGTGAACAACAGAGATAACGAAGCACTTGTAGATAGAATCTTTACAACAGGTTCAAATGTTCTTGCATTAGAATATAAAAACGCAGGTAAACATTATACAACAGCAACGGATTCTGTAACACAAGCAAACGGTACTGCACTTGATATGAGATGGGACGAATTTAGAGATGGTGCTATTGATAAAATTACATTAGATTCTCCATTAGATAGTACAAACTTAGGTGGTAGAGGTTTTCAATTTGATGCTAATACTGCACAAGGTGGAGACACAGATCAAATTACATTAGCGGCTTCAAATACTAAGACTGCGGCACAACTTAATGGAATGAGAATATTCCTTAAAGGAGGCACTGGAGCAGGACAATACGGATATATTTGGAACTTCAATCCAGTAACAAAAGTTGCAACAATTTATAGAGAATCAGATTCACAACCAGGTTGGGATAATATTGTTCCTGGTAAGGTATCAGCATTTACATTAGACGCTACTACCGAATATGAAATTGAGCCTAGAGTTTCTATTACAGGACCAACAATAAGTTTATCTAACAATAATTTACAGACTGGTGCTCCAGACATTGGTTATAGTGATGGATTAGGACTATGGTACTATGCAATTACAGGTACTGATGATTTTTATACATCAGTAGATGGATCTATCTGGAATCAGCGTCCAACAACAGCTGGGCCTGGCGCACCAACTTTATCATACACTTCTTTTAGTAAAGGTGGACCTGTAATGGCGGCAGTTGCTGATAGCACTGATCAATTAGTATTTTCCAATGATGGAATAAACTTTGATAGAATAACTTTACCTACATCAGGATCTTGGAAAAAAGTTCAAGTAGGTGGTGCAAGCGATAATGTAATAATGGCACTTGCAAATACAGATGCAAACATTTACAAGTCTGTTTTAACAACAGACGGAACATCAACAGTTGTTGCAAGTTCTTGGGATACTATTGCAAGTGGTGCATTAGGAAATAAAGAATGGGTAGGTTTAGCTTACGGAGCAGGTAAATGGATTGCACTTGCTAAAGACGGTAACACAGTTATATCAACAGATGACGGAGCAACTTGGTCAACTGGAGCGGCTGTAACTCCTGCATCTCCAGAAGTATACAATGATTTGGTTTTTGGAAATAACTGTTGGGTTGCAACAATGGCACAGTCAGACAGAATTATTTACAGTGAAAACGGAACTACATGGTATGACTCAGGACTTGTTGGAGACTCTGGTAGAGAAGATTGGAAAGTAGGATACACACAAGGTTTATTTGCCGCTGTTAGTACAACAGGGACAACTTTAACATCTGATAACGGATACGGTTGGACCATAAGAGCAACTAATAATAATTTAACAGCAATAGCTGGAGGAAAATACAGCGACATGCCAAGACTTGTTGGAGTAAGACAAGGTGCAGGTACTGGAAATATTATTACTGGTGGAGCAAGAGCTTTTGCAAGAGTAAGAATAGAAGCAAATAAAATTAAACAATTCAATATTATTGATCCAGGTTCAGGATATGCGGCAAGCCCAACTATCACTGTTTATGATCCTGAAGAGACAGGAGAACCGTACTTCTCCTCAACTATTAGTATTGCAGTATTACCACAACCAATATTCTACAATAGAGGAACGGGTTATCAAAGTGCTTTAGTTGCAATAACAGGTGATGGTTATGCCGAAGAATTACAAATTGGTAATACTATGACAGTAAGTGGACTTAATATAGTACCAGGTCCTGGAGCTAACTTTAGAATTACTGGGCAAGATGATACAATTTATAGATTAGTTAAGGTGATAAAACAAAGTGGATCTTCACCAAACATTCAAATTACATTCCAAGTATCACCGGTTATTACTAGATCAACTGCTCCTGCACATGGAACTACAGCAACTATAAGAGAAAGATATTCACAAGCTAGACTTACTGGACATGACTTCTTAGATATAGGAACAGGTAATTTTGAAAATACAAATTATCCAGGACTGTATGTATTTGGACAAACAAGTGCAAACGCAACTAAACAAGCTAACGAAGTTGTTGAATCAAATGGTGGTAGAGTATTTTACACAAGTACAGACCAAGATGGAAACTATAGAGTTGGTGAACTATTTAGAGTATCACAGGCACAGGGTGGTGTTACTTTAAGTGCAGACTTCTTTGACTTGGAAGGATTAGATGAAATACGATTAGGTGGTATTAGTGTTGGCGGAACACAAGCTGTAATTAGAGAATTTTCAACTGAAGATTCCTTTGTAGCAAATAGCAATAATATTGTACCAACACAAAAAGCACTTAAATCATATATAGAAAATAGATTTACAGGTGGTGGATCAAATCTATTTACAAACGCATTAACAGCAGGACAGATCAAACTCGAGGGCAGAACTATATCAAACACAGCAGGATCTAACAATCCATCTGCAATGACAGCAGTTAACCCAAGTTTTGGTGTTAATGGGCCTTTAGGCGGTGGACTACAGGCTCTAAACATGTTCTTTTCATCAAGAACTGAAAGAGATGACTTTAACGGATAATGTATAAATATGTATAATACCAAGAACGGAGCACAAAATGGCAGAATTTAAGTTAGGTAGAATTAGATTTATTTGGAAAGATGCTTGGGCATCTTCTACCGATTATCTTAAAGATGATGTGATCAGATATGGTGGTAGAACCTATGTATGTATAGTAGGCCACAAATCAGGATCTAATTTCTACACAGATTTATCAAACTGGAATATATTCAGTGACGGAACCCAATGGAAAAGTGATTGGAGCGCCGCTACTTTTTACAAAATAAATGACATTGTTAGATACGGTGGTATCATTTATATTTGTAATACAGGGCACACAGCACAATCAACACTAGAAGCTGATCAATCAAAATGGGATCAGTTTGCAACTTCAATTGACTGGAAAGACAATTGGACAGCAGGAACAGTTTATAAAGCTAACGACTTGGTAAAATATGGTGGAAACATTTACATTTGTAACACTGGTCATACTGCCGCGGCCACTAATACACTTGGACTTGAACAAGACATATTAAAATGGGACCTATTCTCCGAAGGTCAA
>Ga0163110_10000611_pt1 | contig 17103 bp, 14 predicted proteins | sample CRUFie1St17metaG_FD_108703 | JGI IMG/M metagenome (GOLD analysis project Ga0163110, IMG submission 108703) | Marine microbial communities from the Costa Rica Dome - CRUD Field 142mm St17 metaG | ecosystem: Environmental > Aquatic > Marine > Oceanic > Photic zone | place: Costa Rica: the Eastern...
AAGAGTAGCTACGCCATATTTCAAGCCAACAAAAAATAAAACTAAAAGAAAACCAGATTACTACCTTCATGAAACTGATAAATGGTTAGTATTCCCTCACGAACTTGAAGGGCTTTCAATGCAGGAAATTAAGGAAAATAAACCTGAGGTCACAAAACTAATTGATCAAATATCACCACTCATTAAATGAGCATTAAGGGTTCTCTATCTAAGGAAGATCTTGATACTATCTTGGTTCTTGATTTTGGATCTCAATATACTCAATTAATAGCTCGGAGAGTAAGAGAATTGGGAGTATATTCAGAAATATATCCATGGGATATTGCACCTGAAAAAATATCCTCATTAAGTCCTAAAGGCGTTATTCTCTCTGGAGGACCAGAGTCTGTTACCCAAGAAAATACTCCAAGGATTCCAGAAATTATTTTTAACTTAGATATTCCTATTCTAGGTATTTGTTATGGGATGCAAACACTTGCAGAGCAAAATGGCGGAAGTGTAAGCACATCATCTAAGAAGGAGTTTGGTTACGCAGAATTAAAGATTGAGCACTCTTCAGGAATCTTTAATGGGATAGAGGCTAATAATCTAGATGTTTGGATGAGTCACGGAGACCATGTTTCAATCTTACCTAACGATTTTATTTTGAGTGCTTCAACTCAATCTGCGCCCATTGCGGCTATGGAACACATACAAAAGCCTTATTATGCTCTTCAATTTCATCCTGAGGTAACACATACAAACAAGGGTCAAAAGATTATAGAAAACTTCATAATAGAAATATGTAAGTCGCAAAAGACATGGAATTTAGACGATTTAATTAAACGAAGAATTCAGGAAATTAAAGCCCAAGTTGGAGATAAAAAAGTCCTGTTAGGTTTATCTGGAGGTGTTGATTCATCTGTAACTGCTATGTTGCTAGATAGAGCGATTGGCAAAAATCTAATCTGCATGTTTGTTGATAATGGTCTATTAAGAAAAAATGAAGTCCAAGAAGTTATAGATCTTTTTAAAAATAAGATTGATCTAAATCTTGAGGTTGTAGATGCGAAAAAAACATTTTATAGACACCTCAAGGGCGTAACTGATCCCGAGCAAAAAAGAAAAGTTATTGGCAGGACTTTTATAGATATTTTTGATAATGAATCAGTAAATTTACATGCTTCTAGTGAGATAAGTTTCTTAGCACAAGGAACAATTTATCCAGACGTCATAGAGTCATCAGAATCAGAATCAAAAGAGGCAAGAATTATTAAATCTCATCACAATGTTGGCGGATTACCAGATGAAATGAAAATGAGCTTAGTAGAGCCAATAAGAGACTTATTCAAAGATGAGGTCAGAAAAATGGGCTCTTTATTAGGTTTACCAGATGAAATTCTTAAAAGACATCCTTTTCCAGGCCCTGGGCTTGGAGTAAGAATATTAGGTGAGATAAATCAAGATAATATTGCCATTCTCCAAGAGGCGGACGCAATATTTATCCAAGAGCTAAAAAAAGAAGGTCTTTACGATGAGGTTAGCCAAGCATTTTGTGTATACCTGCCGGTAAAATCTGTTGGCGTTGTTGGAGATGAAAGGCGCTATGCAGATGTTATAGCATTGAGGGCAGTCAAGACAGTTGATTTTATGACTGCTGAATGGTCAAAGCTCCCATTTGATTTTTTAGCGAAAGTTTCCAATAGGATCGTAAATGAACTGGAAGAAGTGAGCAGGGTTGTCTATGACATTTCAGGCAAACCGCCTGCTACTATTGAGTGGGAATAAATTGAATAAAATCAATAACTTGAGAAATTTATGACTAGTTCAGAAAACTTTAATGAATATTTCAATAAAATAAAATTAATTTGGAAGAAACTTGATAATCCCAACAGGATAATTCCATTTTGTACTCCTATTATCTTAAATCCAAAGTTTCTGATCATTGGTACAAATCATTCAGATAATTTTCATCCTAATGATGAAGATGAGAATATCCGAATTGCAGATTTATTTTCAAATCAAATTTCTACTAAAGAACATACATTTCTTGATCATCACCATCCCTTTGCGGAAGGTTTGAGAGAAGTAGTGTCTGAGATTCAGAAAGATTATAAAGAATTTAAAATAACCAAAGAGTGGTTAGGCACAAACAGATGTGCCATCCAAACAAATAGTAGTGGTTTGGGGGACGAAATCTTAAAACATCCAGAATATGTAGACTGTCAAAAAGAAATGGATAATCTTTTAAAAAATTTTATAAAGTTAACTAAACCTAAAAATGTAATTCTTACTGGGAAGGTTGCTTGTGAACTTTATTATTCTGAAAATAAATTGAAGGATATGAAGTGCAAAAAATTATTGTTTGGAAAAGAGTCAAAAGATACTTTCAATCTAATACCTATTTGGCAACTATCTAATCTTTGGAGACATGATAGATATGATGGTGAATCTTTTAAGGAAAAAACAGTCAAGAGATTAAAGAATGCTATTGAAGATGGATTATGCGAACTATAAAAAAATTGACACAAAGTAGATACAAACTTTTTTTAGATGCTTTAATATCAAGGGTTTCAGGGCATCGTTTTGCTGAGTGGGAATAAATTTATGAAACTTATTATCTTTTTTTGGTAAAGCTGATGATTAGAATTTTTAAAACCGTTATTGCAAATATAATTGTTTTTTTATTAATCTTTGGAAGTATAGAGATCTTTTTTAGGCTTCAATTCCCTGAATTTAAAGGCCACATATTTAGTGAGTCTAAATCAATGGGCATAAATTATATTGATGGGGAATTTTACGGCTATCAAGTAAGATCTCCACAGCAAAATTACAGCCGTATTAAAAATGATCCACTCGTTCTCATATTTGGCGACTCTATAAGTGGTGGATTTGGTACTGCCTATGAAGATATTTGGTGGAGAAAACTAGAAAGACTGCTAGAGATTAAAGAAATTGATAGAGAGGTCATTTCTATTTCAGGCTATGGGAATAATTTAGGTGACTCAACTGCTAATATTAAAAACGCAATTAAAAAATTTGTACAAAAGGAAGATGTGGAAATTGATAGAATAATTTATCAATTTAATTTTAATGACATAATGCCATTTTCAAGTTCTGACTTAGAGGAATTGACGCCCTCAAACTCAGAGCTGTTTAGCAGATTTGCAAAATGGAGGTATCAATATGCTAATTATTCTGTCTTTTTAAGAACTACTCAGCACTATTTAGGAAAGTTTATTAGAAAAACAAGCGGTAATTGTATTGATAGAGAATGGCATGCTCTTGGCCCATACACCTGGACATATGGTTCAAAGGCCTACAAGAAAGAATCAGAGATATATTGGAGCGAATTCAAGAAAAATATTTTAGATATTAAAAAACTTTCTGATTCACATAGTATAAAGTTTGAAATATTTTTATCACCGATTTTATATGATGTTGATTCTTTGAATGCTCATCCTCATTTTAATTACCTAAATTATGATTTTGATTGTGCGACTATTGATCCAAAAGAACGCTTCGAGGAAATGGAGAGATCATTAGGGATAAAAATTTATGATCCTGCACCATCTTTAAAACAAAGTTTTGAAATGAGAATAAGAGAAGGAAACTTTCTTCCGTATTTTTTCACCGCAGATGACAACCACTTTACACCTGCTGCAGCAGAATATGTTGCAGAAGTTATTGCAAATGAGTGGTAAAGTAATTCTTCAAAGAGCATTATGAAATTTTCTGACATAGAGTTACCGTCCAACAAAAGGTTTGGTTTCCTTTTTTTAGGAATTTTCTTTCTGGTTGGAGTTTATGCGTTTATTGCTGGCGAAACTTGGCTTCTTACATTGTCTAGCTGTATTTTGATTCTGATATTAGTTGCTCTTTTTTTGAATCCAGCACTTTTGCAGCCCTTTAATAGAGCCTGGATGTTTTTTGGTTTTAGTTTAGGAAGAATCATAAGTCCAATAGTTCTTGGATTAATATACTATTTATTAATATCGCCTATAGGAATCATCTTTAAAATCTTTAAAAGAGATGAATTAGATATCAAAAAAAACAAAAAAACTTCATCATGGAAAAATAAGCCAAAATCTTTTTCTATCGATGCATTCAAGAACCAATTTTGATAAGAAAAATTATCAAGCATGTTAAAATAAGTTAATGGTAAGCATATTTAGAGAGTTGTGGGAGTTCTTGAAGGTTAGAAAGAAAATCTGGCTTGCACCAATCATCACTGTTCTTTTTATTATTGGAAGTCTTTTAATCTTTGCTCAAGGCTCAGTAATTGCTCCATTTATTTATACAATCTTCTAGAATGTATTCACTAGGAATTTCAGCTTACTATCATGATAGCGCTTGCGCATTAATTAAAAATGGAAGCATAGTTGCTGCAGCACAGGAAGAAAGATTTTCAAGAAAAAAACATGATAATTCCTTTCCTAAAAACGCTCTTCTATATTGTTTGACCGAGGCTAAAATCACACTTGATGATTTAGATCATATTGTTTTTTATGAAAAGCCTTTTTTAAAATTTGAAAGATTGCTTGAAACTTACCTAGCATTTGCTCCAAGAGGATTTAAAAGCTTTTCTTCATCAATGCCTATTTGGATAAAAGAAAAACTTTTTCAAAAAAAAATGCTTTTAGATGAATTATCCAGTTTATCAGAAAGGGATATTAATTTAGAAGATAAAATATACTTTTCTGAGCATCACTTATCACATGCTGCAAGTGCATATTATCCATCTCCTTTTGAAGACGCTGCAATTCTTACAATGGACGGTGTGGGAGAGTGGGCAACAACCTCAGTTTTTGTTGGTGAAAAAAATACTCTATCGCCATTAAAAGAAATACATTTTCCACATTCTTTAGGCCTACTTTATTCAGCTTTTACATATTACACAGGCTTTAGAGTTAATTCAGGTGAATATAAAGTAATGGGCCTAGCTCCTTATGGTGAGCCAAAATATGCTGATTTAATTAAAGAAAATCTTATTTCAATTAATCCCGATGGGAGTTTCAGACTTAATATGCATTATTTTGATTTCTGCACTGGCTTAAGAATGACAAATAAAAATTTTAATAAATTGATGGGGGGAGAGGCAAGGAAACCGGAATCTCCACTTTCTCAAAAAGAAATGGATATAGCTGCATCTATTCAATTGGTAACTCAAGAGATCGTAGTTAAGATTGCCAAAAATATTAGAAAAGAGACTGGTAAAAAAAATCTTTGCCTTGCAGGGGGTGTCGCTTTAAATTGTGTAGCCAATGGGATACTTCAAAGAGAAAAAATCTTTGATCAAATATGGATTCAGCCAGCTGCTGGAGATGCTGGAGGTGCACTAGGAGCTGCACTAGCTTTTTGGTACAAGAGCATTGAGACTGATCAATCCAAGAATTTCAATAAAGCTGATACTGAAATGCAAGGTGCTTACCTTGGTCCTAAATTTAATAAAGATCAAATTAAAAAATCTTTAGAAGATTGTGGAGCAGTCTTTGATATGCATGACTATGATGAGGTTATTGATCTCACCTCAAGCGCAATTATAAATGGCAATGCCATAGGTTGGATGCAAGGAAGAATGGAATTTGGTCCAAGAGCACTTGGCAACAGAAGCATAATTGCTGACCCTCGATCGGAAGATATGCAGAAACAACTCAATCTTAAAGTAAAATTTAGAGAAAGCTTCAGGCCTTTTGCACCTAGTGTGCTATATGAACATGTTGAAGATTGGTTTGACATTGCAATAGAAAGTCCTTACATGCTACTTGTGGCTAATGTAAATAAGCAGAAGTGCTTAGAAATTAGTGATTTAGATAAAAACCTTTTTGGCATTGATAAACTTAATATCCCACGTTCTGAAATCCCTGCTATTACTCATGTAGATTTTAGTGCCAGAGTTCAAACTGTTCACTCAGAAACAAATGAACTTTATCATCTTCTTATAAAAAACTTCTATGAAAAAACTGGATGCCCTGTTTTAGTAAATACTTCATTTAATGTTAGGGGAGAGCCAATAGTTTGTTCACCAGAGGATGCCTTTAAATGCTTTATGGGAACTAATTTAGATATTCTTGTAATCGAAAATTTTGTTCTATATAAAACAATGCAAGATAAATCTTTATTACAAAATTATAAAGATAAATATGAGCTTGATTAAAAATATTTTTTTATTGATCTCCACATTCATCTTTTGTTATTTGCTTCTAATAATTGGAGATTTTATTATTTCGGAATCAGTATCCGGCAAAAATAATAAAATTGTTCTGGAATCGCAGAAATTAATAAATAAAAGAAAAAATGAGGTCGATAACAATCTCATTGAGAGTGCTAAAAAAAGTGGTTATCAGCCCACATTGTACCCCGCAGTCTTTGATGATAATTTAGAGCTAATTCATAGAATGAATTCTATGAAAATGGCTCCTGTTGGAGGAAAACCATTTACAAAAACTTACTTCTGCAATGAAGGTTATGGTCTTGTTACATACCTTTCAGACAGGTTCGGGCTAAGGAACGAAGATATTAAATGGCAACAAGACATTAAAGCTGTTTTTATTGGCGACTCCTTTGTTCACGGAGCTTGTGTTGATAATCATGAAACAATTCCATCACAATACGAATTCTTTAGTAAAAAAAATTCTTTAAATCTTGGTTATGGTTCAAATAACCCCCTTCATTACGCATCTGTCGCCCACGCATTCATTCCAAGGCTACTACCCGAAGAAGTTTTTTTAATTTTTTACGCTAACGATATAGGAAAATTTTCCGATAATATTTTTAATCTATTCACCAAAGAAGAAATAAGTATATTCAACAACAAATACCCACCACTCAAAACAAAGGAGGGATATAGTGAACTATTTGATAAAATTCAAAGTCTTGAAAAGGATAGCCCTTCTTTCTTTGTTAGAATGAAGAACAGTTTCTTGTATCGAAAAACATTGCCATCAATTAGACAAGTTCTCGGTTTTAATAGAAATCTGTTTGATCCTACCGAAAGAGCGATTTTAATAACTAATGATTTATGTATTAAATATGGTTGCAATCTTACCGTTGCACTGATTCCAAATTCTGAGTTTTGGAAGCCTGATTCTAGATTTCAGGGATATCGAGATTGGCTTAGCAACTTTACTAATAAAAATAAGATAAATTTTGTAGACGTGAAACCTATACTTAACACAAAAAAAAATAGTGATGATTTTGCAATTCAGGGACCACATCTGTCACCTAAAGGTTATCAAAAAGTAGCATTTGAATTATATAGTGATACTCAAAAAAAATAATTTATGACCAAGAACACCTCACAGAAAAGAGTGATTATCTCTGTCCCAATATTTGATTTTAATGATCAGGATGAAATTCTTTTGCTTGGAACATGGTGTGAAACTTATTCTAAAAGAAGTTTACTAAAGAATGTTAGATATCAGCTTCATGAATATCATTGGGAAAATCATAGAAAGTTATCTCAAGACAATCAATATTTATCAAGTTTATACGAAAATAAACTTTTAGAGCTGTCTCATATGTTAAATTCCTATCATGAGGTAAATTTTTCCATAAGGTTTTGGAGGATACTAATAGGTCCTTGGCTTTTAACAATAATTTCAACTCTGTGGGATAGGTGGGAGATTGTAAGAACGGCATTAGAAAGTGTTAATAAAGATAGTTACGTATTTAAAAAGCTCTCAAACAATAAACAGCCCCCACCACTAGACTACAATCAGTCAATAAAACAAATAGGCTCTGATTATTGGAATGAGGCAATTTTCTCAAAAATAATGGATATCTTTGCAATTCCATCAACTGAGATAGATTCTAAGGAATTTAAGAATCCCGACAACACTTCATCCAACCTATCGTCAAGACCATGGTTCTATAAGATGATAGATTTTTTTATCTCTTCAAATAAAGATAGAAAAATTACAATTTATCATGCTTATTTCCCAAAGATTTTTTCTCTGTTTTTAAACTTAAAACTATTTCATAAAACTAGGCTTGATAAATTTTTTCATAAACAAATATCTTTTAAATTCTCAAATAGATCAGATATTGATTTTGGTGTCTTGGATTTTAAATTTGATTCTAAATTTGAGTTGTTCTTTAATAATAATGTTTTAGAATATATGCCGATTTCTTATTTAGAAGGTTTCAAAGAATTAGTTGGTGAAGCTGCCAAGATACCATCATCAGAAGTTATTCTCACAGCAAATGCTCATTTTGGAAATGAATTATTTAAAGTTTGGTCGGGACTTAATTGTGAAAGAGGTTCCAAGCTAATTATCTCTAGCCACGGAGGTGCTTTTTATCCGAAGTTTAGCGTTTTTGATCATCAAGAACATATTTCTAATGTAAGAGTGATTTGGGGCCAAAGTTGGTATAAAAATCAGGTGACACTTCCTCCAAATAAACTGAGTTATAAAATAAAAAAATACAATAAAAAAGGATCAGTGAGCATCATAGACAATGATTCGCTTAAGTATTCATATAGATGCATGTCTGCATCTCAAGGCCCTCTTGTTGTCAAGTCCTACAAGAAGACAGAGTCTTTAATCCATTTAATGAAAAAGGAAAGCATGAATATAAAGATTAAACCTAAATACTCTGGTGATAACGAAACTGCATTACGATATGAAGATAAATTCGGTAAAGATACGCTCTTTCCAAGCAATAGCTCAATAAAAAAAATTATTCAGCAATCTAAAATTGTAGTATGTACTTATCCTCAGACTGCATATGCTGAGTCTATGTTTTCTGGCATACCAACCTTGCTTTTTTATGATTCTGAAATATGGCAAACACAGGAAATATATTCTGAATTATTAGATCTAATGTTGGACAATAATATGATTTTTGAGTGTGACAAAAAGGCTGTTACTCATATCAAGTCAATATCGGAAGACCCTTTAAAATGGTGGAATTCTAAAGAGATCTCTGATGTAAGAAAAATTTTTAATCATATGTGTATTACAAAAGAGGATTCGAAAATGAGAGAATGGACCACATTTCTCAAGAGTGCTATAAATTATTAATTGCAAATAACAATGAAAGTAACATATATAAATTCAGCATGCTTGCAAATTGAATCCAGCGGTACAAGCATCCTAACTGACCCATGGTTTACCGAAGGTATTTTTAATGGATCATGGTATAAGATTAAAGATATCAATCCATTTGACTATATTATCCAACCAAATATTGTATACATATCCCACATACATCCTGATCACTATGATCCTGATTTCTTAAAACAACTTTCTAAAAAATTTTCGGATTTCTTAACATTAATTCCTGATTCTAAGAACAAATACTTAGAAAGAAAGGCTTCTCGTGATGGGCTTAATGTTGAACCTTCAAACTATAAAGAAATTAATGGCTTACATTTACACATTATTGAGAATAACACGGGTAGTCTTTCAGATATTGATTCAGCTTTATACATATATGATGAGAATACTGACAAGTCCATATTAAATTTAAACGACTGTATTTTTAATGAAAAACATGTAGAAGAAATAGAAAAAATTAGCAACAAATATAACAAAAAAATTGATTTACTTGCTACTGGTTATTCAGGGGCAAGCTCATATCCTCAAAGATATTTTGATATAAATGATGAAACAAAAAAGCTTATAGAAGAGGCGGAAAGAAAATCTAGAACAACACTTGCAAGATACAAAAAATATACTGATATTTTTCAAGCAAAATATAATTTACCATTTGCAGGTGAATATCTTTTGGGCGGCAAACTAGCAAAATTAAATAAATTTAGAGGAATTCCTGATTCTATAGAAGTTAAAAAAATCGTTAAAAATTCAGTTGTTTTGGATACTGGCGGAAGTATAAATCTTATATCTAATGAGATTATAGGTGCACGAACGAAACCTCACTCCAAAGCAATGATTAAATCAAGAATTAATGAGATTAAGGCAGCAAAACTTGATTATGAAAAACACTTCAATATGCCTTATGAAGAAATTAATTTTCAATTAATGATTAAAAAAAGTCTTGCTAACGCTTTAAAAAAATCAGAGATTAAAGGTAAATTTTTTATCTTATTTTCAATTCTTAAAGAGGACTTAATTTTTGAAAAGTTTTTAGTAAATACTCACGATAAAAACCTTTTAAAAATTTTTAAAGCAATTGAAATACCAAAAAAAGATATAATTGAGATTGAAATTGATTATAGGCTTCTTTATGGTTTATTGAGTGGTATGTATCACTGGAATAATATTGACCTAGGATCTCAATTTAAAACAAAAAGGCCACATAAGGAGGGATTTATCTCCGAAAGGCAGAATTTTCTAAACTTTTTTAATATGTGATGAGATTATGGCTAAAAATTTTGGCAAAAATGAAGAGCGTACTTTAGAGTACTTAAAAAAATTTGATCGTGAAAGTGTTCTTAAAAAACTTGTTGCACATCAAAGTCCTATTATTTTTGATGTAGGTGCTAATAATGGAAGCTCTCTAGTGGAGTTTAAAAAATGGTGGCCTGACTCTGAAGTTCATTGTTTTGAGCCCCAAGTTGAGTGTTGGGATGACCTTTTAAAAACAGCAAATGAGGATAAAAGAGTTTTTTTAAATCAATTCGCCTTAGGTACAACAAACGAAGACGACAAAACTTTTTATACTCATGATTTGAATACTGGTATTTCTGGATTTAATAAAATAAATGTTGAAAGCAAAGACTCAATAGATATATCAAAAATTAGCAACGATTCATCTAAGCTAAATGACCATAAAAAAACTATCAACCATCCAAGAAAAGTCTCCATAAGAAAACCAGACGAATATTTTAAGATTAATAATTTATCAAAAATTGATTTATTAAAATTAGATACTCAAGGTTATGAATTAGAAATATTAAAAGGATTTGGAAAGACTTTAAGCAATGTAAAAGTAATTATCTCAGAATTGATGTTATATGATTATTACGAAAAATCGCTTTCATTCTATGATTTTGAAAAAATCATTCATCCTTTTGGCTTCAAGCTTTACGACATCAACCACATTGCAAAAAATCCTATGAATGGAAGGACAGATTGGGTGGATGTCATTTATCTAAATGAATCAATCTGAGAATTTAGTTAAAGAAAGTTTATCTGCAGAAGGGAATTACCTTGTCTTAACTAATCTAGATAAATCAGGCTTAAGTAAAGACAATCTTATTATGCTTGGGGATTGGTGTTTTGATCTAAAAACCAAAAATTGGGAGCACCTTAGGTTGAAGTCTTTACCATACCATTGGTCTAATAGGGAAAAGTTTAAAAAAGATTATGCTTATTTAGGCAAATTAAATGAGCAGATGTTATGTTATCTTGCAAAATCCTTAAATGAATACCATAGATTAAAATACTCAGAGAGATTTTGGAGGATTGTAATTGGTCCTTGGCTGCAAAATTATATATCAGTAATTTTTGACAGATGGGAAACTGTTGAAAATTATTTAAATAAATTTGGAACCAATTTTGATACATCTATTACTGATGAAAAAAATAAGCCCCCTTTAGATTTTTTTGATTTCAGAGGCTATCTTGACAATGATTTTTGGAATCACTTATTAATATCTGAAATACTTAGATATAGATTCCCATCCAAGAGATTTAAAAAGTTAAGAATTAGCGATCAAGAAAAAGTTAATGAATTTAAAGGTAATGACAGAATAAGTAACTCTAAGCTTAAAAGATTCATCATCACAACAATTATTTCTCTTGAAAGCGCATTCAAGCTTATTTTAAAAAAACTAAATATACAAAAGCGCTATGTCTTTTTTGAAACAGGCATCCATAAAAATCTTTTTATTAAAATTTTATTAGGTTTACGGACATTACCCTTTTCTTATTTTTCATTTAGAGAAAAAGTTAATGCAGTTCAAGCTGAAAGAGAAAATAATTTTTTTCGATATGAATTTGCTTCCTCAAATGAGTTCGAGGATTTTTTACTTAAAAGACTTCAGATAGACATTCCTATTGCTTACATAGAGGAGTTTAAAAGGCTATTGTTCTTAACTGAGAGGGAATTTCAAGCCAAAAAAATAGTATCTGCTTATGGTTTTTGGTACAACGAATACTTTAAAATTTGGGCTGCAAAAGAAGCTGAAAAAAATGCAAGAATTATCCATCTAGAGCACGGGGGCAGTTTGCAGCTCTCAATGAACACAATGAGGCATTATGAAAAAATTTCAGATGTCAGTGTTTGCTGGGGTATTGAAATGGACCCAAAGCACAAAAGACTGCCTCCAAATAAGTTAAATATAAAAAAAAGAAAGAGATTTTTTGATTCTAGGCAAAGAGAAATTACATTATATGACTACGAAAGCGTAAGATTTTCTTACAGGGCAGTAGGTGCACCAATTGGGCCACTTGTTCTTGATGAGCACCTCCAAAAGAAAGAGTTCTTGAATTTATTGCCCTCATATATTCTAGATAAAATAAAGGTTAAGCCAAAAAGTTTAGGAAGTTGGTTCCCAGAAGAATCTTACAAGAGGTCATTTGGTAAAAAAATTATTTCAGAAAGGATAAATACAAATGAAGTAATAAAAAATTCTAGTCTTATAATTTCTTCATATCCCCAAACAACCTTCTCTGAAGCAATGTTTTCTGGTACACCATCAATGCTACTCTATATTGAAGAATTATGGGAAATTGATGACATATATTCTGAGCTAATTATGAGTCTTAAAGAAAGCAAAATTTTACATACCTCAGCTACTTCAGCAGCTAACCATTTAATTGCTATTTCAAATAATCTTGATGATTGGTGGATGTCTAGTGATGTAGTTGAATCTAGAAAGTATTTTGCAAGCATCTGTAATACAATTTCTAAAAATCCTAGTAAGGATTGGATAAATTTTTTACAAAAATGCAATTAGGTTTAAAAAGATGAAAAGGTTAAGAGTCGGTATAGCAGGGTATGGTATTGTTGGTTCTAAAAGACATTCATGCCTTAAAATGCACAGAAATGTGGATGTAATTGCTGTTTGTGATAGAAACAAAAATCAGAAAAAAAACCTAGATAAATCAATCAAGTTTTTTAATGATTATGTGAACTTACTCAAAGAGGATTTAGATGCTATTTTTGTTTGTATGCCAAATGATATGGCACCAAAGGTTTGCAAAAAAGCTATTAGCAAAGGAGTTCACGTTTTTTGTGAAAAACCACCAGGCAAGAGTGTAAAAGATATTCTTGAAGTTATTGATCATTTAACACAAAACCCTGGTGTGAAATTAATGTATGGCTTTAACCATAGGTATCATGAATCTGTAGTTGAAGCTCAAAGAATTATTAATTCTAAAAGGCTTGGAAGCATTATTAACCTTAAGGGCACATATGGAAAGTCTAAATTAATAACATTCAATCAACCTGATTGGAGGACTAAACGAGAAATTGCCGGAGGAGGGGTATTGCTTGATCAAGGTATACATATGCTAGATTTAATGAGGCTATTTGCTGGAGAGTTTAATGAAGTAAGTAGTTACATATCTAACAGTCATTGGAATCATGATGTCGAAGATAATGCTTATGCATTGATGAAAACAAAAAACAATATAATTGGATTTATTCACTCGTCAGCAACGCAATGGAGGCATAGATTTAATCTTGAGATTAATTTGGAGCACGGATCAATTATTTTAGGTGGTATTTTGTCAGGTACTAAAAGCTATGGAGCTGAAACACTGACAGTTGTGGAGGCTGATCCTGATAATGATAGAGGAGATCCAAAAGAAAAAATGATTAGGTACAATAAAGATCCATCGTGGAATCTAGAAGTTGATCATTTTATCGATTCAATAAAAAAAAGACGTCAAATAAAAAAAGGCAGCCCAAAAGATGCATTAGCAACTATGAAGCTAGTAAATCGAATTTATTATGCTGACAAAGATTGGAGAAATAGATTCGATATCAAAGACTTTGATTAAAAGTTATACGTAATTGCGATACAATCTCTTCATGATTACCAATGAATTTTTTAAAGATTACTATCAGAAGTACAACAATCTCCTAGTAAATGATGAGCTTGAGAAAAATCTTCTAGACTTCCAAAATCTTTCAAAAAAAATAAAACACGATAATGCTAAATTGATATTTTGTGGAAATGGTGCCAGCGCGTCAATTTCTGCTCATGGTGCAGTGGATTTTTCAAAACAGGCAAGAATAAGATCAGTAACCTTCAATGAGGCTAATTTAATTACATGCTTGGCAAATGATTATGGCTATGAAAATTGGGTTTCTGAGGCATTAAAAATTTATGCAGGCAAGGACGATGCTGTTGTGCTTACCAGTGTTAGCGGCGAATCGCCTAATCTTGTAATGGGAGCGGAAATGGCAAGAGAAATGGGTCTTAAAGTAGTAACATTTACTGGCAGAGAAAAAACAAACTCATTGTCAAAGCTTTCCGATATTAATTTTTGGGTGAATAGCCATGCTTATAATATTGTTGAGTGTATTCATATGATTTGGCTTACTTCAGTCATAGATTCAATCATCGGATCAGATACATACGAAGTTTCATAGAAATTTTGAATGAGAAAATTTCTAAAATATTTAATTAAATTAATTTCAAAATTAATTACGAGTTTTGGCTTTAAACCCAATATGACTAGTCATTTATACAGAATGCGACTCTATTTCTTGGACACTTTAATCGAATCCTTGTATCAAAGAAAAAGAAATGAAAAAGTTAGATCTCAGGAACTACTTTTTTCTGTTCCTAATTATATTACTGACTGGAGAGCACAAACTGCATCTTCAAAAGAACCAGATACTCTGGACTGGATTGAGTCTTTTGATGAGAACTCAGCATTCTGGGATATTGGTGCAAATATAGGCTTGTTCTCTCTCTATGCGGCCAAAACAAAAAAATCTAATGTGCTAGCATTTGAGCCATCAGTATTTAATTTAGAAATTCTTGCAAGAAATATTACAAGTAATAACCTTGGGGACTTAATTACAATTATTCCTTTAGCTCTAAGCTCTAAATCCTTAATCAATGATATGAACTTATCAAACACTACATGGGGAGGAGCATTGTCTACTTTTGGAGAGAATTTTGGATGGGATGGAAATCCAATTGACTCAAATATTAGTTATAAACTTTTAGGTAGTTCAATTGATGAACTGATAAGCAACTTTAATTTGCCTACACCTGATTATGTTAAACTGGATGTTGATGGGTTAGAGCATCTGATTCTAAGGGGCGGAATCAATACCTTAACTAAAATTAAAAGTATCTTAGTTGAAGTAAATACTTCTTTTTTATCACAGTCTAATGAAGTCAATGAGATTCTCAAACAGTCAGGGTTAAGACTTGAAAATTCAAGATTATCAGAGCACGAACCTGATAATATTTCTGAAGAAAATTTAATTTCTACTTCAACAGTTTATAATCAAATTTGGACCAGATAGACTAAATACAGCCTCAATGCATGAAAGTTAAATACATATATTCTGCATGTCTTGAAATAGAGTGTGGCGGATTTAGAATCTTAACGGATTCTTGGTTTACTAATGGTGCTTATGACATCTAAATATCATTGGAATAATGCGATTGTCGGATCTCAATTTATTACTAAAAGAGAACCAATTCATGATTTCAGAAGAGATGTACAGTTATATCTTTACTACCTAACAACTAAAAGAAAACATCATGCAAATCAATAAAGAAAATTTGATCAGGCATGAATTAGTCCACTTTTATGATTCTTTGTCTGGTGACTATATTGTCAGTACTGGAAATACATTTGAGTTTTCACTAAACAATCAAAAATTTAATTTTAAAATTAAAAGTAGAAATCCATTTATTAAATTAAGAATTTTCAGAAGGTTGTTGCGGTTGGACAAATCAAATGCCTTTTTTAATTTCCAAAAAACCCTAGTTATCGTCATATATCAAGGGGTTATTTTTAGTTTTTCTATTAAAAATAAAGCTTTGAAGGAATTATCTAGGCTAAAACAGTGCAGATGTGTTCTTCATAATTCAATCACAATTACTAAGGGATGCATCGTTTTTGGTGAGTACGGAAGAAATTCCTTTAGGAATGATGTTCCTTTATGGGTATCAAGAGATGATGGCGAGTCTTTTAAAGTCATAAATGAAATAAAAAATATAAAACATATTCACGGAGCTTATAAAGACCCTTACAAAAATTCGATATGGGTTACCACCGGGGACGTAGATGGTGAGTGCTTTCTAATTGAGTTCTTAAATGAGGATTTCTTAAATCCAATATTCCACGGTGATGGCACTCAGAAATGGAGAACTGTATCATTAATGTTTAGGGAGGATAAGATATTTTGGATTATGGATTCCCCTAATGAAGTTCCTAAGCTTCAAATCTTGGATAGAGATACTATGGAAGTCACTGAGGGTAAATCATTTGATGCTCCAGTTTGGTATACAAAAAGACTAAGTGATAGCTCATATCTTGCTCAAACTTCTATTGAGCCTGGAAGTGCTGTTAAATCAAAACATTCGAAGATTTTTTATTCAAACAACCTTGAGCACTGGTATCAAGTTGCTAGCTTTAAGAAAGATTTGCTTCCAAAAATTTTATTTAAGTTTGGCGTCATTTCTTTTTCTGATGGACATCAAACCTTAGACGATTTTACAATCTCTGGCGAGGCTCTTTTAGGGCTTGATGGGCGTTCGTGGAATTGTTTAATAAAGGAAAGCTAGTAAATGCAAGTTCCCAAACTATTAAGGGTATTAAGCAGAGAAGAAAAAATAATCATTGAATCTGAGATCCTATCAAATACTATATTAGGCAAATCATGGCTTGAAAAGTTAAGACGGTACGTTTCATACTACAATCATAATTTGTTTTCAGAAGCTAAATCGAGGTTTGGATTTGCATACGTAGATGAGTTAATGTGGTATGCGCAAGTATTCAAATCAGAGATAGAGAAGAACCGCAATACGCCTCCCTTTGATAACAGTTACTTTAATGCACTTATGCTTGTAGCTAATGCTTTACCAAACTCATCAGAAATCAATGAATACGCTAAAGATGTTATTGCAGACATAAAGAAAGCGTTAATTGATAATAAATTAAAACTTGAGCTTACGAAATCATCGCCTAAATTGATCGGCAGTTTTGAACACCTCTTTTCTGAGAGCAAACATGTTAA
>Ga0163110_10000615_pt1 | contig 17062 bp, 14 predicted proteins | sample CRUFie1St17metaG_FD_108703 | JGI IMG/M metagenome (GOLD analysis project Ga0163110, IMG submission 108703) | Marine microbial communities from the Costa Rica Dome - CRUD Field 142mm St17 metaG | ecosystem: Environmental > Aquatic > Marine > Oceanic > Photic zone | place: Costa Rica: the Eastern...
CGTGGAGCAAAGATCTACCAAATCTTTGGTGGCACTAGCCAGATTCAAAGATTAATTATTGGCAGAGAAATGAATAAAAATTTCAAAAAGTAAATTTCTATCGATTCAAAGGGCTCTCAGTGGACCGTATTGAACGCTACCCATACGTCTCTCGATAGTCTGTCAATATCGAGGTTGTTTTCTCATTTGACTACTATATCTTTCTCATAATCAGTTTTACCGAATCCATCTGGAATTCCCCATTTATTGATGTAGAAATCAATTGGAATAGCGCCATTCCCTCTATCTACACCGTAATTTTTCTCATAGATATCCTCCACGATAGGAGCTGGACCATCGTATGACAAATACCAATTCTCAGGTACATCTGGTCCAGATTCAACACCATCCGGGCCAATCCAATTTTCTCCTGATAGATAATTTTCATCCTTATGTTTCTCCATATTTGTCTTAGCAGTGTTGCCAAAAATTTTGGAAAAGAAGTTCATTAGCCAAGATAACATAATTCCCCCACATATATTCTACTTATATGTACTCTCCAATCCAAAATCAAAGGGGAACCCTTTCCATGATCATTCATAATAACGGCATGACTCCGATGGGACTAAAGTGCAAATATTGTCATTCATATTTATGACTAGAACTGAATACTGCAGGCCATATCATCCAACAGCTGTAAATCCCTGGGAAGTGATTCATCGACAGCAACCAAATCTTGTCTGAAAACATTTGCTGCATTAACCAATTCCTCAACAGAAAAGTTGTATTTGACATCCAGCATACATCTGACTGTGTGGCTTTCATAGAACATTCTGCGAGCAATCTCTTGTCTGAATAAATCGGAATGTCGTGTTCTTTGCCACCATTCTGTTTTCATATCATCACCTGTTGGAGGCTCAACTCTAATTCTGTGAGGGTTGTGATGTACTGGCAATCGGCTGTACAGTGTGTGTTCCATGTAATGCCAAACCGATACACTGTGTATGTAACCAGTTAGAACACGAGCAAGGACTTCAACGTCTAAGATCTCTTTTCCGCTGGGGAATCCCGGAACGAACTCGTTTAATTCATCTGCCCATTCTACAAAATCATTCAATTCAACCTGATTGGCAACTGTTCGACAAAATTGTAGAATTACGTCATAGTATTTTTTCAAGGCTTGACCATATGGTCCCGGGAATTCTGGGGGGCTGAGTGGGAATTGATAGCTCGCATATGCTGAATTTCCTTCAATTCCTTCGTAGTATGTCATGAAGCCGTGAAATACATCTTCCCTTGGTCCTGGAAATGCTGTGTACATTTCACGCGGGCTGTTGTGGGCATAAGAACGAGGGCTCCACCGCACGCCATAATTCAATGGTAATTGCAAATAAGAATGGGCTTCTATTAACTTAGATATTGGGTTTTCATCGTCAATATATTGCCTCGTTATAGCGATTACAGAATCGGTTGGGAAGTGTAGCGATGCATGAACTCCCCCAACTAATGAAAGTGATGAACCCTGTAGTAAAAATAGACGTGCTCTTTCCCAGGATTCGCCTTGATCAGGTGTAAACGATTTACCATTCACAGAAATTGAAACTATCTCTAATCCCTCGGGCACTGAACGAAATAAACCAATTACAGCGGCTATGTATACGCCGGGATATGTATTCTGATCTTTTAGATGTGAATGATCGATTTTGTACAATGTTTCATCAGAAGACTTGTCTTTGAATATATCTTGAAATATTGAGTTATCATTATCTGTAAATTCTGCTGTTAAAAATCTACTAAAAGGAGAACTCCAGTATATCTGACTTAGTAGGTCATCATCTAAATTTTCAGGGAGATTATGTGCTACTTCTAATGAACTCCAAGTTTCTCCAATCAGTGATTGCATGTATCTCTTGACAATTTTTTTGCGGAATTCTTGATATTCTGAATCTGGAATATCTGTCACACTGGGTGGCATTCTTCCTGGATATTGAGGACATTGAATCGGTTTTGTATCTTTGGACGGAATCCATCTTTCTTGTCGCGTTGCCATCGAACGTTCATCCATTACCGTTCTAAGAGTCTCAATTTTATTTTTCCAGTTAGACTGTCTAGAATGAGTTATTGAACCATTGGCCTCATCATTCAAAGAATCACTTAACCAATTCAATACCGTTTCCTCTTCGCTACTGATATTTTCAAACTTGCTTGAAAAATATAATTTCAATGACATTGAAACAGATATCCCTGCGATTATTCCTGGGAGTACGCTAAAAATTAACCATACAGGTAGAAATGCAAAAACTCCCGAACCAATGATGATATTGTTTCCTAAACCCCCGTGAGCTGCAGCAACCGATTGTGCTTTGACAATAAATTCGGTTGATTTTTCATCCTGTGATAGTACAGATAATGCAGCGTTTATTTCCCGCTCTGAAGGAGGGGTACTTAGCCATGCAGTTACCTTTTCAAATGGGAAATCTGGATCTAATTCTTGTTCCCTTTTTGCCATTTCAATTAATTTATTCTTTTCATTTAATTGAACAACACCATCAGCCCATGCTACGCTGGCTGCTAACAATACCGAGGAAATTGCGACTTTCTGTGCAGATTCTCTAACTAAATCAAGTAATGAACTATTATCGTCAGAAATCGGACCCCCCATTGATTCAAGCACAGTCCTGTGAATGAAAATTAGTATTTTAGGAATCCGATTAGTAATTCCTTTGTAACAGGGTCTTTTCAATGGGTCACTATTGTAATGGGAAGACATTATTCTTCTTCGCTGTTATTACCCATATCTTTGAAATGTAAAATAGGATCTAATTCCGGCCATGTCTAAATACCATGCAATACTGGCCAAAAGCATGAAACAAGAGCCAACTTATGGGTTTTGCAGTTCTTGTGGAAAGAAGGCACCTACGAACCACTACCACGGTTCAGATTCAAAAAAAATTGAATTGTGTAAACCCTGTTACGATGTTTACCTTGCTAAAGAGATGTTGCAGTATTGGAAAGACCACATTGAGGAAGAAAAGCGCAGAGTCGGGAAATTATTGTGATCTATTTTTGTATTTTTTTGGGAAACCTAAATTTTTAAACAAAGTAAATTTTCGATATCTGTAAAAACAGTAACTGAGGGTTTGGGGGAATATATTTGCGCGTGCGGACATTGGTTTTGATACTGTTTTACATCATTTCTTTCGTTTCTTCAAGTGCGATTGCAGAAAACGCAAACTCATTGAATGAAGATTCCGAATCATTCCATTTACCCGGTTTTATCGTCCTTGGATTTGCTATTATTGGATGGACTTTCATCCTGGTTTTACTAATTAATGCAATTTACAAAATATTCAGAAAGGCAAAAACCCATTCTGTAGCGGGATTGCCGGTAAAGTGTAAGTGAATGTTTATTCTTCTTCGCTGGAATTAAATCTTTTTTTCAGTCGAGGAACTACAATCCATAGTATTCCAATCACATTAGTATAGATTAGAGCGTATTCTAGTAACGGATGGTCATCAAGGAATGGATCCGTGCATTCAGTAACTCCTCTCCACCATGTGTCTTGCGGGACCTCTTCACCGAAAATGAAGGTGCTACCAAGCATAGGTGTGGCGATTGTTACGTTTTGTTCTGCGCCGTAGGTTGAAACCAACTCCATTGGCTCATACCAGTGGTGTAAAGATAATTCATATTTTGAAATGTGAATTGGAATCGAAACAGATGCGTTCAAATCGATTGCTGCCTGAATTACCTGGTCGGGAAGCATGTGCACCTGCTCCCATGCAATGTTGTATTGGCCTGCATCAAGGAATGCTAAGTCAAATGAACCATACTTTGCCGAGATTTTCTTGAATTCCTCCATGTATCCAGTATCTCCACTAAAGTAAATACTAGCATCATAGAATTTGAATATCCACGAGCCCCAAAGTGTTGCACTGTTATCGCCTATCCCCCTACCACTAAAGTGACGAGATGGAGCAAATGCTGCAAACAAATCTTCTGAAACATTTGCCTCATCATACCAGTCAAACTCTTGGATGTTTTCCTCGTCAATACCCCATTCGATTAGATGGTACTTTACTCCAAGTGGAACATAGAACATTGAATCTGACAATTCTCTAACAGTTTCCTTGTCGAGATGATCATAATGGTCGTGTGAGATAAACACGTAATCGATTTCTGGTAAATCATCCACAGTGTACTCATCTTCGTATGGGAATGGACTTGGTCCAAGTGATAGAGGGCCTGCACCACCTGTGCTGAATACGGGGTCGGTGATTATTGAAAATTCATTTGTGTGCAATAACACGGTTGAATGCCCGAACCAAGATACACTGAATTCTCCATCCTCCAAATCTTTCAATTTGAACTCCTGTGAAGGTAAAACCTCGTCTGGCGAGCGACAATTGTCGCTTACCATATACTGGCCAAGGGTATCCCAAGTTGATGTTTCTTCGTTTGACAAAGTAGTTGTTTCAACATTCTCGAAAGCGCCGTCTTTGTAATTTGGAGAATCATATTCTGGCGCCTCGCCGCCAAAATCTTCTGAGAATTTTACCACGATTGTTGTTGCTAGAACCATGATTGCAACTAATACTACAATGATTAGGGAAAGGAGCTTGAATTTTCTTTTCTTACTTGGCTTCTCCAAATTCTTCTCTTTCTTTGTGAATAATTTTGTCTTAGCCAATAAGTTAACTGCTAACCAAAATACTGCAATTATAATTAGAATTATATTGACTGAGCGAAGATTATTTCCTTCAGCCCATAGGATTAGTGAGCCTAGAAATAGAAAGTAGCCCAACCTATCATTTCCGGGTTGGAATAATCTCGATGCAAGTGAGGCCTCGACGCCCAAATCACTCTCGAAACTAATGTCACTAACCATGAGATCACCCTATGGTGTTCACATTCTGACTTTATTTCCAGTGATGACTCTCCAAATACGCTGCAGAGGGTCGTAGTATCTGTCGACAACTCTCTCCTTCAGTTGGATAATAGCATCATCTGTGATTTGGATTCCAGCTGGACATACTTCTGTGCAGCATCTTGTAATGTTACAATACTCTACACCAAATTCCTTCTTGATTTCTGGAATCCTATCCTCTTCATCAAGAGGGTGCATCTCATATTGAGCTAGCCTGACTAGGTTTCGAGGTCCAGCAAACTCATCGAATAGTTGGTGGTCTCTCAAAACGTGACACGTGTTTACACATAGGAAACACTCTATGCACTCTCTGAATTGTTGAACTCTGTGCGCCTCATGCTGGTTGAATTCCCAGTTCGGCTCTTCAGGCCCCTTAATCGGTTTGATTCTCTGAGCAACATCATAGTTCCAAGATACATCAGTAACCAAGTCTTTAATGTGCGGGAATGTCTTCATTGGGCGCACTTCTATTGGTTGCCCTACCGGAGTTTCTGCAACAACATCTGACATCCTTGTCATACACATTAAGCGTGGGCGTCCGTTGATTTCTGCACTGCACGAACCACACTTACCAGCCTTACAGTTCCACCTAACCGCTAGGTCGGGCTCTTGTTCGTACTGGATTCTGTGCATGCAGTCAAGAATTACCATTCCCTCATCCAATTGGAGTTCATAGTCTTCCAATTCTGCATCATCGCCTTCGCCACGAAGAACCTTGAATTTCTGATTCTTACCTTTGAGGGACATCATTTGTCACCTCCCTGTTCTGCTGCCCTTTCAGCAATCATCGCTTTGACTTCTTTAATCGCATTCTGCAAATCATCTCGCATTTTTTCTACTGGTTCTTGTCTGATCTTGATCTCTCCCTTTTCCATCCAACAAATATTGAGGGTCTTGCCCCAATATTCGTCTTCGTGTCCAGGAAAATCATCTCTCGTATGTCCGCCACGACTTTCTTCTCTAGTCAATGCTGCTAATGTTGCTACAATCGAAATGTCTACCATATTTTTCAGATCAAGCGCTTGATGCCAGCCAGAGTTATACTTACGACTGGTACCAGGGAAACATTTCTTTTCACGTTGTGAAAATTCTTTCAGGTCTTCCAAAGCTTCTTCCAACTCATTTTTAACGCGGATAATACCAACCTTTTCTTGCATCATATCCCGCATTTCATCATAGATGATACCGGGATTTTCGCCTTCTCCTCTTTCAAGGGGTGCCACCATTTCCTTGATTGCTGCTTGAACCTGAGATTCATCGATACTTGGCTGGGCTAAGTCTACTGCTTGCTTTGCTGCATGCTCTCCCGCTCTCTTTCCGAATACGATTAGGTCAGATAGTGAGTTTCCACCTAGGCGATTTGCTCCGTGTAGGCCACTTGCAACCTCACCACATGCATACAATCCAGATACAGTGGTTTCTTGGGTTTCTGCATCAACAATTACTCCTCCCATAACGTAGTGCGCAGTAGGACCAACTTCCATTGGCTCCTTCGAAATGTCAACACCTGCTAGTTCCTTGAATTGGTGGTGCATGGAAGGTAGTTTTGCTAAGATTGCTGCTTCTCCACGGTGTGAGATGTCCAGGAATGCTCCGCCGTGCGGGCTCCCTCTCCCTGCTTTTACTTCACTGTTAATCGCTTTCGATACAACGTCACGAGTCAACAGCTCAGGCGGCCTTCTAACGGTTGCAATTTTACCTGAAACAACTTCTTCTACCCACTGGTCAGATTCTTCAATGGTTTCCGCATGGTCCCCTTGGAACATCTCGGGGACATAATTGAACATGAATCTCTCTTGCTCACTATTGAACAAGCGCCCTCCTTCACCACGAACTCCTTCTGTAACTAGAATACCTCTAACAGATGGTGGCCAAACCATTCCAGTTGGGTGGAATTGGACGAACTCCATATCCCTTAGTTCAGCACCAGCCCAAAGAGCGAGTGCGTGACCGTCACCGGTGTACTCCCATGAACCAGAACATACCGACCAGCATCTTGTGATTCCCCCGGTCGCTAGAACAACCGACTTCGCTGAGAATGCGTGGAAGTCTCCATCTACTCTTGTATATGCAACACAGCCAGTCACCCTGTCTCCTTCTTTGAGAAGGTGGCGGACAGTATATTCTGTGAACATGTCAATTCCTTCGTGGATTCCTCTCTCTTGCAAAGTCCTGATGATCTCTAGACCTGTTGCGTCTCCAACGTGGGCTAAGCGAGGGAATGTGTGTCCACCGAAGTTTCTCTGGTTAATCAGATTCTTTGGAGTCCTATCGAAAACCGCACCCCACTGTTCCAATTCTCTTACACGGTCTGGGGCTTCCTTTGCGTGGAATTCTGCCATCCTCCAGTTGGCAAGCCACTTGCTTCCCTTCATTGTGTCGTGGAAGTGGACCTTCCAACCGTCGCGCGGGTCTGCGTTCTCAAGTGCTGCTGCACAGCCACCTTCAGCCATTACAGTGTGTGCTTTACCGAGGAGTGACTTTGTGATGATGGCGGTCTTAGCTCCGCTTCTTGCCGCTTCGATAGCAGCGCGCAAACCCGCTCCTCCTGCACCGATTACAATTACGTCATACTCGTGAGATGTGAATTCTTCAGACATATCATACACCTCCGATCAATACAAGACTGAAATCAGTAATTATTCCCTTTGAGCAGGCAATAGTCCAAGCATCTCCAACGAATACTAGAATTAGAGAAATCCAAAACCAAAAGCCGTGGTCTCGGTTGATTATGCTGATTTTTGAGAATAGGGCGCCTCTTACCTTCGAAATTCCCGTTGTCCAACGGTCAAGCATTCCACCTGCGAGGTGCCTTAGTGCGTGACATGAAGTGACATAGAATGTCAAACATACTGCTTCTAAGAACAAAATGATTGTTCCACCTGTGAACCCGTATCCATTGTTTGAGAAAGACATGGTGTGGGTGATATCCCACCATTTGATAAGAAGAATTGGTATTACCATGTAGAGGAAATATCGGTGTAAGTTATTGATAAGGAATAGCCTCTTTTCACCTTTGTAGCCGATTTTCTTGTTGATTTCTGGTTCATCGACCCAGCAGCCGGTAGGACTTGCGAAAAATGTGCGATAATACACACGGCGCATGTAGTAGCAAGTTCCTCTGAAGGAGAACGGTATCCATAGAATCAGAACTGCTGCGTTTACCCAAGAGGGATGGTTCCACCCAGAGAACATATCCCAATCCAATACATTAGGAGAAAACATAGGGGAGATTACGTGCGCTCCGTTGACGTCGTAATCTATGTGGTCAGAGAAAAACACGACTCGCCAAAGTGTCCAAAGAACTGCCAAAATCAAGCCCACTCCCATAACTGCAGGCTGTGCCCACCAGTTATCGATTCGATTAGTTCTGCCCATGCCATTTAGCATCGGTAACTTGAGACCTTCTCCCATTGGGTACACCAACCACGCCCCCTTTAGGGGGCGCATATGTCCGGCCAGTCAAGAAGGGGTCTTTGACCTGTTCGGCTCTTGTTCAGGCCAATGAGGAGTAATCAACTTCAGCTTCGACCATCTCAATCTCGTCGACGTCCATCTGTGCGAGTTGTAATTTGCCAGATAGTTCATCGTTAACTGCGTGCCAGTAGGAATACGCCTCGATAACCCAAATTCCAGACTCCCTAGTGCCGTTGCCACTTCCCTTCACACCACCAAATGGTAGGTGTGCTTCTGCACCTGTTGTGGAATTGTTAATTCCAGTCATTCCAGCCTTAATTCCAGTCTTGAATCGGTATGCTTCTAGACGGTCATTGGTGTAAATAGCGCTTGATAGGCCGTATGGAGAGGCGTTAGCCAAGTGTAGCGCATGGTCGAAACTATCCGCTTTCACAACAGTAACTGCTGGTCCGAAAACCTCCTCATGGAAGCAGGCCATGTCCTCCGTTACATCAGCATAAACGTGAGGCCACATGAATACTCCACCTTCTGGGCTACCCTGGAAATTCTCAGGAGTGTTACCTGTAGTTACACGCCCTTGACCCCAAAGCTTGGTTGCTCCATCTGCTTCAACCATGTCTATTCCCTTAAGGAAATCAACCGCATACTTTTCAGATAGCATAGGCCCATACAATACATCTGCGTGCTTTAGAGAGTCCCCAATTCTAGTGGTCTTGACTTTAGCCATGAACTTCTCCATGAACTCATCGTAAATGTCCTTATGAAGAATTAGATTACCTAGGCTGGTACATCTTTGTCCAGCGGTTCCAAATCCTCCCCAGTAGGCTCCAGCAACAGCATTGTCAATGTCTGCTGTAGGCATAACTACCAGCGGATTCTTACCTCCCAATTCTAGGCTGCAAGAAACTAGGTTTCTACCGCATACTTCACCGATTGCCTTACCGACTTCGGTGCTTCCAGTGAATGAAATCTTGTTGATTAGACCTTCATCGACAGCGTCAACGATATATTGACCAGCACCACTACCCTTTCCGTGAACCAAGTTGATTACTCCATCCGGCAAACCGGCCTGGTGCATAACGCGTGCGAGTGCGAAGGAAAGCAAAGGTGAGTCTTGAGGAGACTTCCAAACGCATGTGTTTCCACAAATGATCGCTGGAATCATCTTCCAAAATGGCACTGCTGAAGGGAAGTTGCAGGCGTTGATTATCCCACACACACCTAGTGGTCTGCGGTAAGTGAATAATTCCTTGTCAGGCAATTCAGAATTTACAGTTTGACCATACAATCGGCGACCTTCTGACTGGAAGAACAGACAGGTGTCGATCGCTTCTTGAATTTCGCCACCACACTCTTTCAACGTCTTTCCAATCTCTCTTGCTTGTAGGCGTACTAAATCTTCTTTGTATTCCATTAGAAGTCTGCCCATGTTCCCAATAATCTGACCCCTTGTTGGTGCAGGGGTAGCAGCCCAACCTGTTAATGCAGAACGTGCTGCTGCAATGGCTTCATGGACGTCATCTCTTGTTGATAGAGGAAATTCTCCCAATTCATCTACAAGTTCAGCTGGGTTTCTACTAGTGAATGAAGAACCATCAGAAGATGATTTCAATTGTCCGTTAATGATATTGTATCCCTTGATTTTAGGTAACCCATTAGGATTTGAGTTTTCCATCATCTCGAGGCCGGCTTCCAATATATGCGTCATGGCGGGTCCTCTTTGAATTAGGAAATAAGCCTTGCATTGTGAATAAATCCATGAGTTAAAGTGGTAGGGGCTGTGGAGGGGTAATACTCGGAAGGGTTTATCCATGTCTGGCGATGATACAGATTCTATTTCTTTGAAGGTCTCAAAGGCTATACCAAGTGACGTTGGTCATGGCCGAGCAAGGATTAGCGGCGATAACGATTTGGACCTGAAACCAGGCGACATTATCGAAATCAAAGGAGAGAATCGCTCTACAGCCGCAATCTACTGGCGAAGTCGTCCTGAAGATGCAAAAATGGATATTATCAGAGTTGACGGAATAATCAGGAAAAATGCAGGCGTTAGTTTAGGAGATAGAGTCAGTGTTTCAAAGGTCAATGCTAAGGTTTGCACAAAACTGGTATTATCTCCTGTGATGGCCAACAAGCAGAAAGTGAAGTTTGGACCTGGTATCGAAGGATTTGCTCGTAGAGGATTAAACAAGAGGCCAGTTGTTGCAGGTGACAGAATCTTCATCCCCGGAATGACTCTATTTGCAGAGGCATTACCATTCGCAGTATTACAAACAACTCCAAAAGGTATCGTTCAAGTTAACTCGGATACTGATATTGTCATCAAGGATGAGGCGATAGATGATGAGGACGTAGGCCAATCTCAAGGGATCACCTACGAAGACATTGGTGGAATTGGAAGCCAACTTCTCAAGGTTAGAGAAATGATTGAGCTTCCATTAAAGCACCCAGAGTTATTCCGTCGGTTGGGTATCGACCCTCCCAAGGGTGTTCTACTACACGGCCCACCTGGAACTGGAAAAACAATGATTGCAAAGGCTGTAGCAACAGAAACAAATGCTCACTTTACTTCCATTAACGGACCAGAAATCATCTCCAAGTATTATGGAGAGTCTGAAAAGCAGTTACGTGAGATTTTCGATGAGGCTGCAAACAACGCCCCAGCAATCGTATTCGTGGATGAGATAGATTCCATCTGTCCAAAACGAGAAGATGTTAGTGGTGAAGTTGAACGGAGAGTTGTTGCCCAAATGCTAACCTTGATGGATGGAATGCAAGGCCGTGACAATGTCATCGTAATCGGTGCGACTAACCGTCGGGATGCAATGGATCCTGCCCTAAGGCGACCTGGAAGATTTGACAGGGAAATCGAAATCGGTGTTCCTGATAGAGAAGGTCGCAAAGAAATTCTTGATGTGCACACGCGTCAAATGCCAATAGCTGATGATTTCGATGTTGATTGGGTATTGGAAAACTCGTACGGGTTCGTCGGAGCAGACTTAGCAGCCTTAGTTAGAGAATCAGCAATGAAAGCATTGCGCAGGTACCTTCCAGAAATTGACCTAGATGAAGAGACAATTCCGCCAGAAGTTCTTGAGAAGATGGAAGTTAGAATGGATGATTTCCGCCTTGCAATTAGAGAAATTGAGCCGAGTGCACTCAGAGAAATTTACGTTGAGATCCCAGATGTATCATGGGAAAGCGTTGGTGGCCTATCCGAAATCAAAGACCGATTGAAAGAAAGTGTCGAATGGCCACTGACCAAACCTGAATTGTTTGAGCACTTTGGTATCAAACCTCCACGAGGCATAGTTCTATTCGGCGCTCCTGGGACTGGAAAAACTCTACTTGCTAAAGCGATCGCTAATGAAGCAAAGGCTAATTTTATCTCTATAAAAGGCCCTGAATTGATATCCAAATGGGTTGGTGAATCAGAAAAAGCGATTCGTGAGATATTCAAGAAAGCCAAGCAATCCTCTCCCTCCATCATATTCTTAGATGAATTTGAATCAATAGCTGGAATGAGATCTTCCAATTCGCAATCCGGTGGTTCAGATGTCGCAAATCGTGTAGTCAATCAACTTCTAGCAAGTATGGATGGTGTTGAAAGCCTTGACGAAGTTATCATCGTCGCAGCCACAAACCGACCTGAAATGATTGATCCTGCACTACTTAGAAGTGGTAGATTTGAACGTGTCCTACACGTTCCACCGCCAGATAAGCCTGCTAGAAAGGCAATCATGGACATTCATTCTTCGGGCATGCCGCTATCTTCTTTCTCGATGAAAGATATCCTTGGAAACATGGAAGGATTCACTGGTGCAGATATTGAAGCAGTGTGCAGAGAAGCTGCACTTATCGCCATGCGTGCTGGAAAGAAGAAAGTCACAAAAGGACACTTTGAGGATGCAATCTCTAGAGTTCGCCCAACTGTCACCCCAGACATGCTAGAGTATTATTCGAAGATGGAAGAGAGATTAACTTCTGGGCTTTCAAATATCAAGAGGTCAAGAGATACAGGATATGGAATGGAATCGATGTAAAGTCGATAATCCTCCGTATGATTGAAGAATCTTAACTCATTGCGAGGAATGAAAGGAGCAGCGGTTTGGGATGTCTAGTTTCAGCGGAGAGTTTCTCAAACGTTCTGTTGTAGACATTAACGGTGACCTTTTTGGCCATCTAGTCGATATTATAATCGAACCAAGAAGTGGTGAAATTACCGAGATTTTGGTAGAAGTAATTCCTGAAATTGACATAACAAAATTACCTTGGCCCAGCGAATCCGGATTGTGCAATGTTCCAGCGCAAGAAATCTCACAAATCGGCTCACGTATAGTGTTAAGACGCTGAGCAATTATTTATCATCAGCCCACAACCTTCTAAACCCAATGTGAGGGTCGGTTGTCTGTATCTTGTACTAGAGGTGATAGTTTGAACCAAAAGCCGCGCATCAACAAAAGAAGATTAATTCTTCAGATTGCGTTCTGGTTTGTGCTTGCAATGCTTCTATCAACAGTCATTTCTCAAGTCATCAACATAGGAAACAATGACGGTCAGTCCGCATATGGAGATGATTGGGACGACATGTCCGCTTTCCGACAAGATATCAAAGACATGGGGATTGAAACAAAATCGTTGGTTTCCTCCCCTCTACTGTTAGCGGATATTGAAGATCCAGCTAACACCACTTTCATCATTGCAGGAGTCGAAAGAGATACTATTTCTTTACCTCAATTTTCTTCTGATGGCTTCCTAACTTTTGCCCAAGAAGATGGCTACACACCTGCTGAAGTTGAGGCGATAAAAGAATTCGTCTTCGCAGGTGGTGATGTTTTGGTAATGGATGACTTTGGCTATTCATCATCAATCGCAGAAGCATTTGGTGTCCAATTCAAAGGTGTTCAATTGTATGATACCGTCTACGTTACAGAATTAGATTACAACTTCGTTTGGATGTGCATTCAAGAAGCACCATGTGGCATGGATGGCACAAACCTCGACCCTACAACCCTTGAAACCCACAACAGATGGTCCGTAGAGGACAACGGTGCTCACATTTGTCAGATATACAATGGTAGAGGTATGTCTAAATCTGATGCTGGGGTTTGTGAACAGCATTGGAAGGACGGAACAATACAATACAATTCATCATACCAAATTTTACTGAACAATATAACTGGAATCGACATCATTCCCAACGCAAAGACTGGCATGGGTGTCTCTGAAATCAGAGCCGTTACCTCTCCTGAAGCAACTATTGATGTAAACGGCGATGGAGAAATTTGGGTTGGTTCAGAGCAAACGTCGGAAACCCCTGACCTTTGGGGCCAGTTCAATCTCTCAATCGAAGTATGTATTACTCAAGATTGTAACTTTGTCCAAGGTGGACGAATCACCTTCATCTCTGATGGTTCAGCATTAACTAATGCTCTTTACGATTATGAAGGTTACAATGATGGAGATTATGGAGCAGCAGATAAGCCGATTCCTGCAAATGATAACCGTAAATGGGCATTGGATTACATAGCAGATTCGCTGGTCTATTCCGATGACCCTGGTGAATCTGAAGAAGTCCCAGGAGTTGCATCTAATGCGATGGTAATCTTCGATGAAAGCCGTCACATACAGCCGAGTATCGTATCAGAATCTTACAACACGATTTACTTCCTACTGGTTTACTTTACAGGTGAAGGATTGGCTATGCTTCTACTATTCCTCATCCTCTTCATTGCGTTCGAAGGAGTTCTCCTCAAGAAAAAGGACCCTGAACCTTGGAGACACGTATTCAGTATTATCTACTATGGCTTTGGAGATGCTAATAGATACACGTATTATGCTAAATCAAACAAAATAAAACAGGTGTTTTTGTCTAAAGTTAGAAACCAAAATGGTTTGACTAGAGAAGAATTCGATTCTCTCCCTGCAAGGGAATTGCAGAGTATGATCAATGACCCAGTTTTGGTAAAATTCGTGTTTGAAAACAAGAACTATTCATTAGAACAGACCGTTGCTATCGTGAAACGAATAAAGGTCTGGGGAAGAACGTGAGGTGGAGTAAATGTGGACACGTAAAGCAGCATTTACATTCACGGGTGGAATCGCCCTGATTCTTATTGGAATGATGATTTCCAATCATCAGATGATGATCCTTGGTATTGCTTTCATCGCTTTCATTGTAGTTAACTCATGGGTTAGCGGACATGGTGATGTCGAAGTTCAGAGAACATTGTCTGCAGACAATCTCTACAAGGGTGATGACCTCTATGTTGAACTTCTAGTAACTAATCGTAGTAGGAGAAAAACCCAGCAACTGGAAGTCTATGATAACGTGCCCCATGAAATGAAGCTAAGAAGTGGATTGAACCAAATGAGGCTCAACCTCAAACCTGGAGAAAGTGCACGTATTCGCTACGTACTTCGCTGTCCACTAAGAGGACACTATTCCCTTGGTCCTGTTTCTCTTAGGTATAGGAACACATTCAATCTCTCCGTAGACGAAATGTATGTTGACCATCACTCTGACATTATTATCTTCCCTCAAATTAGAGACGTTGAGGAAGCATTCATTCGCTCTAGAACTGCAAAGATGTATACTGGTGCTACAACACTTAGAACACCAGGACCAGGAACTGAATTCTATTCATTGAGAGAATATGTCCCCGGTGATCCTTTCAAAAATATCAATTGGAAAGCATTCGCTCGAACTGGTGACCTAATGATTAACGAAAAATGTAGAGATGCTGTAACAGACTTATACATCATTCTCGACAGCCGTGATATTGCTAGAATTGGAACCGTTCTAAAGAATCCTCTCGAGATGGGGACGGTGGCAGCAGCGAGTCTAGCATCGTTCTTCGTGAAGAGACGTGACTCTGTTTCTCTAACGATCTACGATGAAAAATTGTCATTCTTACCACCTGATACAGGAGACAAGCAGTATTTCAAAATCCTTTCATCTCTCGCTGGGGTAGCACCAAGAGGAACCATGCCATTACAGGCTGTTACCAACAGTTTGGCAGCAAGGTTCAGTAGAGGAAGCCCTGTTTTCATTATTTCATCATGTGAAGGAGATGGTACCGTTCCATCCGCGGTTAGGGACCTTGTTGGAAGAGGGCATGAAGTCACAGTTCTTTCACCTTCTTCAATCGACTTTGAAAGGTTGGTTAGCCGTATTCCTAGAATGTCCTATGAGGTTCTCAAATTGGAAAGACAAAACAGACTTACATCCTTGGCTGGGTTCGGTAGCCAAGTGATTGACTGGATGCCGGACATGGACCTGTCACAAGCACTGTTGCAGGTAAGAGGTTACTGAGGTAGAAATATGGCAGGAGAAGTCACACCTCAAGGAGAAGGCGCAAGGTCGCTACATTTGCGACAATTACGTGTTCAATGGCAGATTGTAACGCTACAGGTTCTAGCTACACTTGCATTGGTTTGGATGTACTTGGAAGTCGTTTCTACCTACGTTGTAGGAAGTATTGACCACACTCAATTATTCGACACAATCGAAAAAGGAATTGGGACAGAATTGCCACTTGCCGATTGGCTTACAGGAAGTGGTAGTGATGGACTATCTCGATTCTATGTACCTCTGGGACTCGGCCTCGGACTTGGTGCTGCAATGGCAATCTTAGCATTCCAGACACCAAAGTTCCAACAAAGAGTCAAACTCGGATTCATTCTAACCCTTATCGTAGTTCTAGCAGGGCGCTTCACCCTGAGTTACGTTTGGCAACTAATCGATGATGGCTGGAGTGCACCAGGAAATGATGTCTTGAAACTTCTAGAGTGGCCTTTATTGATGATGCTTTCATTCATTATTCTAACTTTTTATCTGCTTCCAATTATTACAGGAACAAGAGGTATCTGGGGATTATCTCGAAGAGGAGTTGCTTGGTCAATCGGATTTACACTGTTATTCCTCGGAATACACGCAATCCTTACTTTCCCACTAATTAGGTCTCAATTAGGAAGTTATGGTGCCCAGTTGACCACTTTGGAGATTATTGTTTCAGAGCCAACCGTATTTGGTTTGGTAACTGAGGAACAGTTTTCTTTGATTCTGATAGCTTGTCTGATGATGGTTTTCCAAGAATCTGCGTTTGGTGTAATCAGGCAGTTAGAGTATGCTTATCGCCTTCCAGAATCGTGTAAGAGAGACCCTGAATATGTTGCACAGATGGACAATCTTCTCAATGGCCACATCCGCCACACTGCTGTTTTCCTTTCACTGACTGTTGTAACAACAACTGTTGCCCTCGGTTTCCACTCGGTTCTACTCGATTGGGTCGGCGGGATTACCGGCTCTCAATGGGCATCTCAGGTAAGTGAATCAATTGAATTGACTTTGACCTATGGATTAGTCATTTCAGCATTACTTTTCTTAGGAATAATGGCTTTGCTGAGATTCGTAGTTCCTTGGCAAAGAGTGTGGGGATTCGTTGAATCCTCATTCTCAAGTAGGGATTGATCACTTAGATAGAATGGATTGGATTGTTCTTCCAACCGCTTCCATTATCACAAGAATTGCTAGTGGTAAACCACAGAACCATGTTAACAGCAACACAGTTCCAGATAGATGGTCTTGTAATAGGGAGCCTGTGTAAACGCCGGCTGCAATAATGAGTATGAAAGCCAATTTTTCAATCCATAGTGGATAAACTGCTCCCATCAGAACACCTCACAGGTCAATCCCGTCTAGTGATTCTTCTAAATCATATAATGATGAATCAGAA
>Ga0163110_10000617_pt1 | contig 17053 bp, 10 predicted proteins | sample CRUFie1St17metaG_FD_108703 | JGI IMG/M metagenome (GOLD analysis project Ga0163110, IMG submission 108703) | Marine microbial communities from the Costa Rica Dome - CRUD Field 142mm St17 metaG | ecosystem: Environmental > Aquatic > Marine > Oceanic > Photic zone | place: Costa Rica: the Eastern...
AAACCACCGACGTTTCACCGACGGACGGTTGTGGAATGTCCACCAGCTCCGGAGGCACGGTGGCGTTTTGGTACCTCTCCACGTTCACGGCGCGCAAAAACTCGTTGTTGCCGGTGTTGGGTTCATTTGTGCTTGAACCAGCCGCAACCCTTGCTTTGAGGAGTTGGTCTGCACCAAGGGTGGCGTCCCATGAAAAGACGGTGACGGCGCTCGAGGCGCCGGCTCCTATAACGCCCAGATCGGTGGAATCGACCAACACCTCGCCCGACGTTGCTGTGCCTTGGTGGAAAAGGGCGATGGAAGCCTGGCCTGCTGATAGCCCGATGTTTCTGACCTGTATTCGCACGACATGCGTGCCGTCCTCAGCCACGATAACCCCGTTTGAATTGATGGAGCCCGCATCCGTCAGAACGAAAGATTCCACGATGAAATCAGGCGTTGAGCGGCTACCGTTGGCCGCCACGAAAGGCGTGATGCTGGCCGTCAGCATCAAGCAGACCAACCATATGGGGAGGAGCGCTCTACGCAGAATCCGCACCCCCAGAGTTGGGCTTCTTGAACCGGTCGATGGTGACCGATTTTCCCTGCCGCTTCCACTGCGCCAGAAGTTGATTGAGCAGGTTGTCGTGCTCGCTGTCGCTGATGCCGAGGCGACGGCGTTCTTCCCACAAAAGCAGTTGCTCCGTTCGCGTCAAAAGGGCGTCTCGCAGGTAGAGCTCCAGCGTCCGTCGGTAGGCGTCGCGATCGGAAATGGCGTAAACGATGGCGTCCCCAGGCACTTGGTCAGCCCTGTTCTGAATCATGTTGCCGAGCATCAGCGCCTCATCATAACTCAACAAGCGTTTGTCAACATCGGCTTGGATGGTGCTCGCGATTTCTTGGAGGGCGTACTTGCTGTTGGAGCGTTGTATCTTCTTGAAATGGCGACGCGCTCTGCGGGACATGCGCGTGCCGACCATAGGTTCCTCTGGGCTCTGCCAGTTATTCAAAGAATCGGTGACATACCCTTGAATTACCCATTATGAGGTAAAAAATATTCATTTCGCATAAAGAAGGTATAGCGGACTTAATACTGCGTTCAACCGTTCAATTTGTATCGAAAACCAAAGCAACTGCTTTAGTGGCCAAGCCCGAGAACGTAAATCATGAGCACCACAGTGGAACTTAGCGCAGGCGACCTCGCCCCGGCGTTTACAGCAACCGACCAAACCGGCAAAGAGCATCAACTGCAGGCCTACTTGAACGAGAACAAAACCGTCATCCTTTACTTCTATCCGAAAGACTCCACCCCGGGGTGCACAACGCAAGCGTGCGACTTCCGTGATAACATGGCCAGGCTCACCGGCGAGGGCTACGTGGTCCTTGGCGTCTCGAAGGATTCTGGGAAATCGCACGAACGCTTTGTGGAGAAGCAGGAACTCAACTTTCCTTTGCTGCTGGACGAAGACCTTGCTTTGCACAACGCCTACGGCACCTGGCGACTCAAGATGAATTATGGCAGGGAGTACATGGGATGTTCTCGCTCCACCTTCGTCATCCAACCCGACGGGACCCTCGGTTGGTGCCGCTACAACGTGAAGGCGAAGGGCCACGTTGGCATGCTCATGCGAGAACTTGGCCTTGGCGAGTGAGGGGTTAAGCCATGAACCAGCGGCCCCTCACCGGAGAACGAATCGATCTTGATGCCGGAAGCGTTGCTTGGTGGCCTTGCCATATCGGTACCGATGCCTCCTTCGGCGAGGGTTGTTCGGTTGGGGCTTTGGCTCACGTGGGCCAGCGAGTCGTGATGGGCGATGGCTGCAAAATCCAAGGGACCGCCTACATCGCTGACGACTGCGTGTTGGGTGACCGGGTCTTCGTGGGACCCTCTGCGGTGATTTTGAACGACAAGTACCCACCGTCCAACGACCGGATGAAATGGCAACCTGTCCACATCGGAAACGACGCCGTCATCGGTGGCAACGCCACCGTCATCCCAGGCAACAACGTCGGCGAAGGCGCCGTCTTAGCTGCTGGCGCCGTTTTGACCAAACACCTCCCTCCAAACGAAGTGTGGGGTGGAAACCCCGCTTCATTTTTGATGACAAGAGAGGCGTACGAAGCCCGACGGGGGTTGATTGAATGAGCGATGAGCGAGGAGTCGTGGCTTCGTTTTTGAAAAAATGCAACGTCTACGCCGAAGCGTCCATTGAACGGAAGCGTGAACGGGGCGAGCTTGACGACATCCCAAAGTGGGAGGCTTACATCGAATTCAACCAGCACGCCTTGGAAGAAATCGCCAACGGCACCCTCGACCGATGGTTCGATGACTCAAATGCGTACGAACCGCCATTGCTTCGTTTGGACATTGACGCCATGGAACATGTTGAACGAAGCACCTGGTTGAACAGCGTGTTGTCTCCGCGCCCGGTGGTTGTGGCCGGCACAACCGACGAACACGGTGGCAGGAACTTTGCTCCGCTTTCCTCCGTCATGCAGGTCTCCACGGCCCCACCCTATCTGACGGCCTCGCTTTCCATTCACAAAGACAAGCGCCCGAGGGACACGCTTCACAACCTGAGAACCACGGGCACCGTTTTCCTGAACGTCATGCCGGCGACGCCGCGCGGCGCAACGATCGTCGACGAGACCGCCACGCCCCTTCCGAAAGGGCAGGACGAGGGCGCACTCATCGAGATAAAAACCGTTGAAGGCCAACCCCTCTTGCTCAACGAAGCCGTCGCCTGCATCGAGGCGACGTACGTTGAAGAGCATCCTTTGCCCGACGCCGTGGCCACACTGGCCGTGCTGAGGGTGAAGGCGGTTTGGTTCTCGAGCAGCACCGTACCAACGGGTGGCTTGCACGTTTTGTGTCAACACGGCAGGGACGACATGACGCCCTCTCCTGACGGTTGGACGCAGCGCGTCCTCAAGCATTACGGGCCGGTCTGAAAGCGACGCCACATTATCGCCAAACCTTCGTCGAGCAGGGTTGTGGCTGTCCAACCGAGTTTCGTTTGCGATGCGGCGATGTCGGGAACGCGACGGTTCGAATCGCCGTGATAGCCCTCACCAAACACGCCGTCCACCGCAAGCGTTCCCACGGTTCTGTTCACGGCCTCGGCAAGCGCTCGAACACTGGTTTCTTCGGTTGAGCCGAGGTTGAACGATTCCCCCTTCAGGGACGTGCCGTCAACACCAACGTCGAGATGGCCAGCGAGGTAGAAGCCCTCCACCACGTCGTCGATGTGGGTGAAGCATCGCGTTTGTTCACCATCTCCGTGAAGCACCATCGGTCGCTGCTCCATAACGGCCTGGAAAAAAACGCCCACAACTTGCCCGTAATCACCACCAAGCATGTTCACGCCGTAGGCGTTGTAGGGCCTCACGATGCGTCCATCGAGGCCTTGCCCCACGGCGTGGTGGACCGATATTTCGTTCAGGTATTTGCTGGCGCCGTACGAGAACCGTTGATGCGTGGCGGCTGGCGGAAAGTGGCTGATGTCTTCAGCCTGAAGGGGCATATGCTCGTTTTCTCCAAACGCCTCAGGCGAGGAAGCGAGCACGTATCTTGCGCCCCATTCCATGGCTTTACGAACGGTGCTGAGCGTGCCGTTCACGTTGACATCTACCACGTCAATGGCCGCTTCGTGAAACCACTTCGTGCCGTTGATGGCAGCGAGGTGATGAACCAGATCGATACCTCCCAGTATGTCGAAGCAACGCTGCAAGTCCTCGGCCTTCGCCACATCACCCTCAACGATGGTGAGGTGCGGGTTGGAAGCGACGGACGCCAAATTCTCGGGTGCCCCGCGCCAAAAATTGTCCAAGACGATGACTTTGTGTCCCGCATCAAGCAGCCGTATGACAAGGGCCGAGCCGATGAAGCCGGCCCCGCCGGTCACCAAGGTTCGAGAGCTCAAGCGCCGACACGCTCCAGTACCTCAAGTTCAACCCCATTAGCCGTCCGCCTGAATTCCACCATATCGCCGGTGTTGACGGCCATGCAGGGGTCAACGTCAAAACCGTGCCCGTACGGCAAACCGAGCAGGGAACAGGCCGGCAAGGTGAGCGGGCAAATGTCCCTGTTGACCACCGCCAAAGGGCCTTTACCGGTGTAGATGAGGCCCATCAAAACATAGGGAGCCACCGTCGAACCGGACCCTTTTGGATAAATCAGGACGGTGTCTTCAATCGCCACACCGTCCAGCGGATGACCGGCTTCTTCAATGATCCCGGTGTCTCGGTTCACATAACCGAGATACGTGATGGGCACGTCGGTCACCAACGCCCGGCCCCGCACCGCAAAGCCTTCCTGAGAACGCAACCCGGAACCTTTGACAGACAGGCTACCGCTTTGGTGGCGTTTTGATGAGGCGTGTTGAGGTTGGGCCTTGGCGGTGAGAACTGGGGACGGTCCTCGACTCAAATTCGGGTCGATGGCGTGAGCCACACAGGCAGCAATCGGCATAACAGAAGTGGGCAGTCGGTTCAACCCGCTCGTCAGGTAGTGCTCCGCTTTCAGTGAATTTGTCAGGAGGTGCTTGTATTTCGTACGGTTGTAAGGCGTGACTTCGGGGCACGTGTCCTTCAGAAGGAGAGCACCCCCCTCTTCCAGCAACTGAACGGTCCCCTCGGCTTCGGCCACAGCGTAATTCTCACCGCTGGTGAACACCCAAAGGCGGTGGTTTGGCACGGTTCGCCCCTCTTCCATGTGGGTCTGAAGCGCTGCTGCCGTAAGACGGAGTTCCTCGAGACTCGCCTGCGGGCATCCGATGACGACGAGATCGACCTGACCTTGTGGCGCCAGTTCATCGTACCGCTGTTCAAGGTCGTCCTGAGTGAACCTCAGCGTGCCTTGCCAACCGCCCTCTGGAGGGGAAAAGTGGCCGTTATCATCAACCGCCAAGGGAGGTGCTGCGGAGTGACCTTCCGCCCAAAGCATCGGGCATCCGTAATTAGCGGCGGCGGCCGTTAGCGCTTTTTTGGAACCGAACGACATGGTATCGGGCAAGCCGGTGAGGTAGGGCATGGGCCCGTAGGGCATGTCCCACTCCGGCAGGACCTGTTTGCCAATCCAATCGCCGAGCACGGACCAGTCGGAGAGATGTCGCATCTCGCATTCGACATGAACCTGCATGTTGGGCACCCTGTTCGCATCCAAATGCAGGCCCCAACGAGGGGCATAACCCGTCAGCGCCGTGGCCAGGGCGGAAAGCCCTGATTCTCGATTGGTAATGAGGGAGGTCCAAGTGTTGGAAAAGCAAACAGCGTTTGATTCCGCCCACGTAGCGATACCGCTTTCGTCATCGATGCCGCGGTCGTACGGCGTGCAGGAGAGGGTTGCGTCGATGCCCAACTGCTCGTACGCCTGAACGATTTCGAACTGCTGCTCGAGGAAATTTGGCCACTCAATGTCCATCTCTTCCATTTTTTCGCGGTCGCAACCGGCCGAATTCAGCGTGGTTGGTATGGCGACATGACCGTCCCCATCCGCCGCCAGGTCCTTTAGAAAACGACGCAGACCATGGCCACCTGTGATGACCGACACGCCCGATACGTGGGCATGAACGGCCGGTATGTAACCGTCGGCTTTCGCCGTATCGGCAAGGTCGATGACCAAGCGAGCGGCTTTCTGCCGCGTCTTGCCCTCTTCCCCAGCGAGTTGAGCGAGCAATCGCTTAGGGGGCTCCATGCCATGCTCCATCTGTTCAAACCTCAAGAACTCACCCCTCATTTCCCTGCCAAGGACGATGATGAACGGCGGTAGGTTAACTACGGTAAAGGGGAATGTTTCTCTTCATGCCATCCTTGAGTGCACAAGAACCGTCGTCAAACGAAGAAACAAGCAGAAACCAACAACAACACCCCTCATCAACACACCACCAACACCGCCGGTGGTTCACCGTTCTCCAAACCTTGACATTGGTCGCCGTGCTCATGCTGGCGACCTACAACCAAATTCTCCTACGCGAACCGGACGAGAAAGCAACGGCCGTGCCATGGCTCGTTGAATCAGAAGCGTTCGGACCGCTTCCCCCCTGCACCGAAGGTGGGTTCCGAGTGCACACCGGTTTCGACCTTGATGAAAACGGCGTCCTCGATGCGAGCGAACGCCAAGACACCGTCACCCTCTGCCACGGCCTGCGCGGTTTATCCGGGCCGCAGGGCGCCGCTGGAGGCAGCGGCACCAACGCCACAGTGCAACTGCTGGAAACCACCCCAGTACCGGTGGGCAACCTTTCCTGTCCGGAAGGGGGCGTCAGCATGCGGACCGGTCTTGACCTCGACGGCAACGGGCATCTGGAGGAAGCGGAGATCCACACCAACACCACACTGTGCAACGGTCTTGTTGGTCTTGATGGCCAGCAAGGCGTGGACGGCCTGTCGGGCTGGAGCGCACTCGTCGACAAGGTCCCGGCACCCGCTTACCTTTGCGCCGACGGTTTTGTGTTGCGCTTCGGCGTTGATGACGGCGTCAACGGCGGTCAGGAGGGTAACGGACTGCTGGAGGCCGAAGAGGTCCGGGAGACCCTCAATTTCTGCTTCGAGCCCCTGCGCTCCGAACGCATCACGGATGTTGTGTCTGGCATAGGGGATTCTTACGACATAAATTGTGATGCAGCCGCCTGGATGGACGGCGCAAACGCCTTCCTTTTCGCCGCCAACGACGGCACAAACGGCTGCGAACTTTACCGGCACGACCCGGCGAGCAACACCTCCGAGATGGTGAGCGACCTCTCCCCAACAGGAGACGCCTCTCCGGGACGAGACCTCGGCATGCACGCCGTTGGCGACGGCAAACGGGTGGTTTTCGATGCGACGGACGGCGTGAACGGGCGGCAGTTGTGGACCAGCGACGGCACGGCGAACGGGACCACCCCTCTCGGTAGCGTCGAAGCTTCAATGCCAAGCGTCTGGGCGGAAGGTTTGGTGTTTCGCTCACCCAGCGGGCAGCGACTGTGGACAAACGGCACGGTGCTGACCGACTGGCTGAACGTGCCCGTTTGGGATTTGGCAACACGCCAAGCGGTTGACGAAAACCTGTCGGGTCTCACCGCCATAGGTGACGCATGGTTCTACGCCACTTCAACCGCCGTGTGGTTCAGTGCGGCCGACCAAGCAGGCGATGTTGAACCGTACCGCTTGGGCCTCGAGGGCCAAGTGACGTCATGGAACATCAATGAATTTGGCAGCGCCCAGCTTACCGAAATGGTGGCATGGGATAACGAGGTGCTGGCGGCTGCATCACGTGGCGGGGTCAAACAGGTGTTGCATTTGCAGGACAACGGCTCGCATGCCTGGCTCACCTCGATATCGCCGTCGTCGGGAGACACGGCCTTGGGAGACGGTATGGGGTTGCACATCATCGGCGACAACCTCGTCTACGATGCGGCGGTTGTCAGCGGTCAGCCGCGACTTTGGACCACCAACCTTGCCAGCGGCATCACGCTGCAACTCAGTGGCGAAATCCTCGCACCGGGTGCGCAGGTTGGCGTGGCCAACACCGGGACGATGTTGCTCTTTGACTGCATGACCAGCACCGTGGGAACCGAGACATGCATCACCGACGGCACGCCGCAAGGGAGTCGCGTCCTGGAGGATCTCACGCCGGGCCTGATGTCAACGGACATCAGAGGGATGGCGGCGATTGGTGAAGGATGGGTTGTGGTTGCGGACGGTGTCGTGAATGGCACCAATGCGGGGGTTTTGCTGTGGTTGACAACGGCTCAAGGCATGCGGCCGGTGTACGACCCGTGGAGTGGCGTGAGCAATTCCTCGGAGGCCATGACCTACGGACGGTTGATCGTTTCCGACACACAAGTGTGGGTGATTTGCCACGATGGTCAACACGGGCATGAATGGCACCGTTGGAGCCATGGTGAACTCTCCGACGATTGGATCGTCCTTCATCGCTGACGGGCATGACCTAAGTTTCAACGCAATACGAGCACGATTGGCCCACGACATAATGGGGCGATTGTTGCTCCTCAACGGTCAGCGGTTCACGGCATGCGAAACAGACCACAGCGTCGGTTTCTTGGAGGGAAGCATCGACCGCCACCCGCTGGTCGAACACGAAGCAATCACCGTTCCAGTGCTCGCCTCCAACCTCCTCAAAATACCCCAAGATACCGCCCTTGAGTTGCTTGACGTTGCGAAAGCCGGCTTCCACCATGATGGCGCTGGCCTTCTCGCAACGGATCCCACCTGTGCAGAACATCACAACGGGTTCGTCCTTCATCGACTCGGGAAGGTTCTGAATGGCCTCCGGGAAAGCGCGGAACGTCTCGAGGTTCAAATCGATGGCGTTGTCGAAGGTGCCCAACCGCAATTCGTAATCGTTTCTCGTGTCGAGCACGTGGACCAACGCCCCCTTATCGAGCATGGCTTTGAACGCCTTTGGTTCGATGGTTTCGCCGGTGAAATCCACCGGTCTGATACGATCGATGCCCACGGAAATGATTTCCTGTTTCAGGCGTACGTTCATTCGATTGAACGGTTGATAATCCGTGAAGGACCGCTTAAGGGGTATGCCGGTGAACCTGTCATCGGTTTCCAAAAACGAGACGAAGCCTTCGATGGCGGCAGGGGTACCGGCGAGAAAGAAGTTCATGCCTTCCTTGGCCAACAGGATGGTGCCGAGCAGGCCAAGGTCCTGGCAGAGGCTATCGAAGATCGCCTGAAGCCGCTCGCAATCGTCCAGATCGACAAAACGGTATCCTGCGATGTTGGTGATGGAACCGGGCACAAAGCGTCGTGGAAAATCCAGTTTTTGAGGCCACCGCCATCAATCCGTCCGCCGCCAATCGTGGTTTGAGGCCAGCGGGCGCCGCCAACCTTGGCCGAATGCGCGAGGAGAGACACGGGGCGCTGGGGGCATCTGCCACCGCTTGTGTTCGTTTCGCTCGAGGCGCGGAAGAACGTCCATGACCGTGGCCCGGTCGTGGCCCTTTGCTACCAAATCCTCGGCGTTCAACCCTCCCTCGATATGGTCCCTCAACACCTCATCCAACAGTTCGTATGGTGGCAACGTGTCCTGATCTGTCTGATTCGGAGCCAGTTCGGCAGAAGGCGGTTTGGTCATCGTGGACGTGGAGACCGGGGCTGGTTTTCCCTCGGCGATGGCTCGTTGGTTGAAATGCTCCGCCATGGCGTAAACCTCCATTTTGTAGACGTCTCCTAAGGGAGCGTAGCCGCCAGCCATGTCGCCGTAGAGGGTGCAGTAACCTTGAGCAATTTCGGATTTGTTGCCGGTGGTCACCGCCATGCTGGCGTTGGCGTTTGCGTACCCCATCACCAATATGGCACGAAGGCGTGCCTGCAGGTTTTCACCCGCCACCGGATGGCCGTTTGCGAGCACGTCGGCGAGAACCGATTCCACGCTCGCATGCATGCCGTCAATCTCGTGAACTTCGTGCCGTATGCCAAGCGATGTTGCCGTGTGAACGGCGTCGTCGATGGAGTGTTGGGACGAGTGCCGGCTCGGCATCGCCAATCCCGTGACGCAAGACGGCCCAAGAGCAGCGGCCGCTACGCAAGCCGCTACCGCCGAGTCAATGCCGCCCGAGAGGCCCAAAACGATGGAATCAATCGAGGATTTGCGACAGTAGTCCGCCAGTCCAGCGACGACAGCGTTGGTCAGCTCCTCAATGGAAGCGCCCACACTGGAGCCGTCATCGTTCGCCTCGATGAGCGTTGGTTGAGCGTGGCCGATACAGAGCGCGTCATCGGCACCGCTGGGTATCCAATCAAATGCCGATATGTCGTTCAAATCAACCAGGAGAACGCCTTCCTGCCACGACGGTGCAACGATCGCACGACCGTCTGGCCAAGCCACCAAACTCCTCCCATCAAACAGCAAATCATCGTTGCCACCGACCTGATTGGCCAGCAAAAACGGATGGTTCAACACGGCAGCTGCGTGTCGGGCGACGGCCAATCGGGTGCTGAATTTCTCGTTGTGAAACGGCGAGGCTGAAAGGTTGACCGTCGCGTCAATAGCCACGCCTTGCCGGCACCATTCAGCGATGTGTTCAATCGGGTCCTGTGCGTAGTTGGAGGGCGTTAAGCCCGCCGACTGCCACGCATCCTCGCAAACGGTGACACCCAAGGTCAATCCCCCTATCGAGCGAGCGAGCCCCGACCTGTTTTTGGCGGCAAAATACCTCGCTTCGTCGAAAACATCGTAGGTGGGAAGCAGTTGTTTTTCGGCAACGATTCGGCTTTGAACATCGTCGGTAATGCTCCCCGATGTTGGCCCTGAGCGCACGACGCCGTTGGTGGGCAGGGTGCGCTCATCGGCCGCGGGAATGGGCGTGCCGATGAGAACAGGAATTGCCGTTTTGATACCGAGGGCGGCGTCCATGGACCGGTGAATAAAATCCCGCTCCATCAACAGGTCCCGAGGTGGATAACCACACACGGCGAGCTCGGTTGACACGCCCACATCGGCTCCCGAACGCTCGGCTTGTTCAGCCAAAGCCGTCAGGCGTCGACAGTTCTGCTCCAAGTCGCCGACCGTGGGGTCAAATTGCAACAAACCTACCTTGCTCATCTCGTCACCTCAACACGGCTTCAAGGATGTTTCACGATATCGCCATTGGCGTCTTTGTACCACCATTCATTTGTTTCTTTGTCATGGTACCACCAATAGCCGTCGGAACCCATGATCCAATCCGTTTCGGCCTCTTCTTTGGTGGACGTTGCGGCAACCGTCGCCGCAGCGACGGTCTCCTGAACAGGGGCCGACTCGTGTTCGTAGTCATCTTCGTCATCGTCGAATTCTGAGGAATAATCGTCCCAGTCATAAGCCGATCTGGCGCCCTGATTTGCCGTTATGCGGCGCATCCAAGCCAACAACGACACCACGACCGCAATGAGCAACAAAGCGGTGATGCTACCGATGATAGGGTTGACATCGCCGAAGACCTTCTCGCCAAATCCAGGATCTTCTGCCGCTCGCACATTGATCGTCGGGCCCGTGGCGACGACGCCGTTGTCGAGGGTGGCTTCCACCCACTGAACGCCTGCGGCCTCCGGCCCCCAATCGACAGCAAACACTTCGATCATCCCGTCTTCAACCGGGACCGTTGTCCGATGAATGAGCGTGCGCTGCCCGTCCATCATCACCGATTCGAGCGTGATGCCGGTCTCACCCGGAAGCGTACCAACGTTCTCCACCTCCAGCTGAATGGATGTGGTATCACCGACCTCCATCAGGAGCCGTGAGTACTTCAGCGACGTGGGAACGAGCGTAAACTCGGGTTGCAACCACTCCATGTTCCATGTTGCCACGTAGGGATTGTTCAGGTTGCCATTGAGCCCTGTAACGGCGTTTCCAGCAAGGTCGCGACCCTCGATGGTGATTTTCACAACCATTCTGTCGATCAGCATGTCGTTGGTGATAACGGAGAGATTCATTTCACCGATTAGTTCCAGACTGAGACCGTCTATTTCATCACCAACGAGCGAGAGCGGCTCCCTGCCGTTTCGAATGATGTCTCCCGTTTCAAAGTCCTCAACGAGCCAAACCAATTCAAGCGAATCAACGTCAAGGCCGCCCAATTCCTCCACCAGAACACGCACTTCGTGGTTCTCGCCACCTAGCACAGCGAGCGGCCTCGGCGAAAGGACCTCTGTTGGTTTGGGTCCCGTTCCGTCCACAACAATCCATCTCACCGATGTTTCTTGCTCGGTCAAATCCTCGCCTTGCCCTTCCAAACAACCTACGGACCAGGTCATCGGGAAGGACCCAGAAGTTGCTGGGGCGTCAAGGGAAACCGACCAGATGCCGTCAAGCGCCGATGCCCCGTAGGTCTGTCCAGCAAAGAGAACATCCACTCGGCAGTCAAATCCGGGAACGGTTGAGGTTTCACCGAACACGAGGCCTCCGGAAATCTCCATCGGTGTGAGCGGCGTGACGCGGGCACCGTCGCCGAGGAGCGAGCCCCTTGTAAGCTGCAAATTGATGCTCTCTTCGGGGATGCTGAGGCCTGCTGAAAATCGCCAACGATGTTCGGGGAAGTTTCGCATTTCCTCCTGCCCGGCGCGGTCGACAACGAGAATAGCGGGCTCGCGTCGATTGTCGCCGAGGTCGGGCGTGTTCCACCCGAGTTGGAGTTGAATGTTGAGCAAGAGGTCGTTTTCGTAGGGATCGGCAACACCGTTGGCGCCCAGCATCGTGCACTGATCGATGATAAGATGGGTGGAGGTGGTGGTGCATTCACCCGTCTCAAAGGCCCATTGAATGCTCATGGCGTCGCTTCCTTGGTTGCTGGCGAGCATCACTTCGACCGTGGACAGATCCGAACCGCCGTTGGGTTCACCGATTTTGATGTTGAGTTCGTAGGGCTGACCAGGGTGCAACCATGCCTTTCTTCCGCCGTACCACGAGAAAGCGTCGGGCGCCAATTCTGGAGCGCCGTCAACAGCGAGTTGGTACATGAAGAGGTGCTCACCCTCCTCGGCGGAACCGCCGTTCTGGATGGGGTAGCCGGACGGATCGGCGCCGTCCAAATACACGGCCACTTTCTGACCGAGGCTGCCCGCCGTGTCGTCGATCATCAGCGTGTAGACACCGGTAAGCGCCGTGAGGTCACTGGGAAGCATCATGGGGAGGCCGTGGAATTCATCGGCGTCTGGCCAACCGTTCATGTTGCTGTCGTCAACCCATTCCTTCCAGACCATGGCGGTCATCTCGTTGGGCAGCACAGGTTGGTCCATGATGGTGACCTGCATGACTTGCGTTGGGCTTGGTGTGCGATGGTCGTACCGGTACATCGAGGTCTCCATGACTTGAGGTTTAACGGAGTCGACCGTGAATGTCCGACTCAAGGTACCGGGTGCAACAACGCTTGAACCGCTGGTCGAGGTGAGCCCGACCGACCATTCAACTTCGCCAAACGTGAACGGAATCGTTTCCGTGAAATTCCAGTAAGCGCCGTCCAGCACTGTGGTGTTCCGTACGGGCGCACCGTCCCTGAACAGGGTCAACTCGGCATCGCCGTCAACAAACCCACGTAGGGCTGCAAGGCCTTCGTAACCAACCGCCACCGAGACGTTCATTGATTCGCCGCCACGGAGGTATTGGCGATTGTTGTTCATCGGTGTTTGGTCCTCGTAGAACACCAACGATTTGAGCTCCAGGTCGTTTTCATAACCTTGGAACACGCTGTTGCCCCAGGTGTGAGCGAATGGAATGGAAACAACACCGTTCTGCAACACGAGCCGAGATGTGGCCGTCAATTGCATGTCGTCGTCCCAGTCCGGACGCAGTCGGAACGTGATGTTGGTCATGATGTTCGTGCCGTCCTCGGTGGTCTGGATGGGGTCATCGGGGTGCAATTCTATCATTGAGGCATCTCCCAAACCAACCGTCGCACCGCCGTCGGTCGGGAAAAGGAACGTCGCCTGGTTGGATTTGCTGTACACGTCAAGGCGATGCTCAGCGACGGACCCGCCGATGACTTGGTATGTCGTTTTGATGGTTCGCCATTCCTTCGAGGGCGTGAGGACGGCAGGGGCGTTTTCCATGGTTCCGTCCTGAAGAAGGACGGTGCTCGAGGTTTGGAGTTGAACGACTTCAACGGTAAGGCCGCCCCGATCGTCGGCCACGAACGGCATTGGGATGGATTGTGTTCCGCCGACGTTTTGCACCGCCGTCCGCGCTTCGTTCACGCCCATCACGAACGGGGACGTAGCGTCAGCCACAAGGTTGTGAGTTGCATGGTATGTCGCCCGCAAGCCTGCCAGTTTTGCCGTTCCTGTGCCCGAGACCTCGATTCGAACTTCTGTGAACGCCGTCCCCAAGATGTCAACCGTGTTCCCGACGTTTCCAAGGGCATCAACGAATGTGCTCAGTTCCTCGCCGTTAAGGTGGAACAAGCCGGCGGCAGAGGCGTTCGTTGTCCGGTTGGCAACCAGCGTGTTTTGGACGAAAAGCGCCACGTCCAGAACGCTTCCCGTTTGAGCGCCGTAGCTGAACCCGAAAGAGGTCAAGCCGGTTTGGGGCACCCAAAGTTTGGCATCACTGGGTGAGCCCGATACGAGTGGCAACTCAACGTGCTCCTGAGCATTAGCAAAGCGGTTCTGCCAGCCCCAAGTGCCCACGCGCTCGTCGACACCGCCCCACTCGTAGCGCTCATCGAGGTTGAAGTCAAGCGATGGACGAGCGGGGTGCTGACCGGCGTACATGTCCATGTGCAGCGATTCAACGGACCACGAGGTGAAGTTGCTCATGTTGCCGTCGGAGGGTGGCAGTGGGAGCACACGGGCTTGCATGCCGACCGTGCTCTGGTTGGTTGACGGTGTGTGGGGGAGAGTGACATTGACCCAAGGCTCATGAGGTTGGTAGCGAACCTGCACTTGTCCGTTGGTGACATCACCGTCCAACTTGGCGTCGTAAAGCGGACCATTGGCCAACAGCCACGGGGAGGTCAAGGAGCCGTTGGCCAAACCGTTGACGCTGGTTCCGGTGAAGAAAGAGTTGTTGAGGTCCCACCCGCGTTGCGAGGGTTCGTAGGCAAACGATTCCCGATGCGCTCCGTCTCCAGCGATGGAATACACGATGGGCATGCCGCCCGCACCGCCTTTGAACTCGAGGTGCAGGTGGAACTGGTCGACCGTTGTGTGGTCCAAGAGGTTGAGGGGGACCACCAGGTCGTTGGAACCGTGCATGCCGGGAACGACCTCCTTTGCCGAATTGAGGACGGACCAATTGAGGTAGGAACCCGAAGGGACGTAGGCATCGATGTAAAGCGGTGCGTAAGTGTCGTCAGCCAACGCCTGCAAAGAGCCGGCCTTGTGGCCCACGGTCGGGCTTGTCCAGTTCGATTCAGGCGGCGTAGCGATGTGAACGTCGTCGACAAACCAGTAATCGCAACAGGTGCTGCTCCCGCTGTTCTGATGAATGCGGAACTGGGAATTGGCGTGAAGGGCTGCGGCCGGCAACGTGGTCATGAACTGGAAGTTTGAGGTGGAAGGGCTGCCGCCGGAGAAGGTTTGGAAATTGTTCCATGCTCCACTGCTGTCTTTGTATTGGAAGTACAGGTTTTCGTTGGCATCAGGCGTCTCGCCGCAGCCCGAGCGACCCTCGTGGACCCAGGCGTGGAAGGGCACGTTGACCCCACCGGCCAAGTTGACGACCGGTGAGGTGCCGTAGGTGGAACCGGCGTAAGTGCGCAGCGAGCCGCCCGAGGTACCGTTAAACCCGCAACTTGGCGAGGTGACCCGCCCCGTGTAAGAGTTCGAAAAGGTCCAACCTTGATTGTTGGTGTTGAAGTCCCAAAGAATGCCGGCAGAGGTGCCCGTGAGCGCGTTGCCGGAAACCGTTGTGCCGTTGAGCATGGCCCCTGCGCTGTTCCAGTCGCTTGCTTCGTCCCAGACAAATCCAGATTGTGTCGGCACGACCTTTGGCGTGAAGTTCAGTTCAGCGCTGACGAGCGGTTCGTCGCTGGGAAGATCGAGTTTGAACATCGTGTTGGGCGTGGTGCTCAGCGTGAGGTCCATCGTATCGCCTTCGCCGGCTTGCATGACGACGTCCTGTGGGGCCAAAAACGGGGCGCTGATAGGCGAAGGTGGCACCATGGCGAGCCAAGTGCTCATCACGAAAAGGACCACCAGACCAAGGGCCCTTGCATGGCATCGCCTACCCGCCATGTTGCGTGGTGGGCATCAAAGGACTTGAAGGATGCCCCTTCGGTTTTTTTGTCCACCACCTTTGTTTCGTTGGGGTTTCGGTTTTCTGACACGGCCGCAAAAGCAGAGACTCCGAAAAAATGAACAAAATGTGGAGTAGTGTTCAAAACCGCGACCTTGGTCGGCGAATCATGGCTCAACCGTCGTCGGCAGGTGAACTGAACGCCGTGGGTCTGGAAACCGGACTGCTTGAGCAGTGGGCGTCGGAAAAGACCTTCCAAGCATCGATTGACCGTCGTCGAAACAACGCCCCGTTTATTTTCCTTGAAGGCCCACCGACGGCCAACGGAAAACCGGGAATTCACCACGTCGTCGCTCGGGCCTACAAAGACCTCGTCTGCCGATGGAAAGCGATGGAAGGGTTTCTCGTGGAGCGAAAAGGCGGATGGGACACGCACGGCCTCCCGGTTGAAATCGAGGTGCAGAAGCGACTGGATCTCATGAGCAACGAGGCCATCGAAGCCTTTGGCATGGCGGAATTCAACCAGGCCTGCCGAGAATCCGTTTGGACGTACGAAGCCGCCTGGCGAGAGATGACCGAACGCATGGCGTACTGGGTTGACCTCGACAACCCCTACGTAACCTTGCACAACGATTACGTCGAATCGGCTTGGTGGGCCCTCAAACAAATGTTCGACAAAGGGCTCCTCTACCGAGGTCACAAGGTCTTGCCGTACTGCCCCCAAACCGGCACCTCCTACTCAAGCCACGAAGTCGCTCTGGGCTACAAGGAAGTGGAGGAACCCTCGGTTTATGTGAAATTCAAACTCGTGGACGACAACGCCTCCATCTTGGCGTGGACCACCACGCCGTGGACCCTCCCCGGCAACGTCGGATTGGCTGTCGGACCGGACGTCACTTACGCCCGATGCCGCATCAAAGAAGCCGCAGGCGAAGCCTGGAAGGGCGCTGGTGGTGCCGACGTGGGCGAGGAGGTCATCCTCGCAAAGGACCTCATGAAAGAGGTGCTGCGGCATCATGTCGACATCGTGGAAGAATTCCCCGGTTCATCGCTCGTGGGTCGGTCGTACGAACCCTTGTTCCCTCAAGCCGTGCCTCGCGGCGAATCCACGACGGCATGGACCGTTCTGGCTGCGGATTGGGTGACCACGACCGACGGCACGGGCGTCGTGCACACCGCCGTGATGTACGGTGAAGACGATTACAACCTCGGCATGGAGACCGGTCTGCCTGCGCATCACACGGTGGGCATGGATGGCGCCTTCGTTGAAGGCACGCACCCAGATCTGGACGGCAAGTACGTCAAAGCCTGCGATGAAACCATCATTTCGCTGCTTTCATCGCCCGGCGGAAGCAACGGCAGCGGCCCGGATAGCGGGCTTCTGTACCGTGAAAAGGACTACCTGCACGACTA
>Ga0163110_10000621_pt1 | contig 17041 bp, 14 predicted proteins | sample CRUFie1St17metaG_FD_108703 | JGI IMG/M metagenome (GOLD analysis project Ga0163110, IMG submission 108703) | Marine microbial communities from the Costa Rica Dome - CRUD Field 142mm St17 metaG | ecosystem: Environmental > Aquatic > Marine > Oceanic > Photic zone | place: Costa Rica: the Eastern...
GGCAGCACCGTACCCACGTTTACGGACGCGCCTCCCGTCCTCGAACCTGCCCTGCTCCTCGAAGCCCTGGAAGCCTGGCTGGCAGAACTCGGCTTGTCTGACCTGCCCAAGCACTTGCTCGGGTATTCGCTCGGCGGGCGAATCTCACTCGCGTTGTTTGAGTGCGCACCCGAGGCTTGGGCGGGCATGTTGCTCTTGGCCTCCGACGGCTTCAAGAAAAACGCGATGTACCGGTTTGCCGTGGAAACGGCGTTGGGCCGGGCGTGCTGGGCCTTCGTGGACCGCCACGCTGAGGCTGTTCGAAGCTTCATCCGCGGCCTGCGGCGTGCCCGAATCATCCCAGCCCATCTCGAGCACTTTGCCCTGCACCACACGGAAGACCACGCCATGCGGCAACTGGTCTCGAACACCTGGAAAACACACCGCTTGTTTTGGCCCAGTCGCCGCGGTACCGCGAAAGCTTGGGGGCAGCTCCCACAACGCGACGTGCATGTCCACGCGGTGTTTGGGGACCGAGACGCCATCATTCCCTGGGCGTGGTCTCGGCCGTGGCGGCATTTGGGCAGCAGCCACGTCCACTTTGTGACGGTGAACTCCGGGCACGTCATGCGCCACCCCGAGACGGTCGAGGCCATCCACCGCGTTATCTTGGGCGCCAGCAATGAGACCTGAAGACTCCTCTACTTGGCTTGATTCGCTGGTCGCGGATGCCGCTGCCGGCCAACGTCGCTTGGCCGTGCTCGTGGATCCTGAAGACGCCCCCTCGGGCAAGGCGTGGTTGAATCTCCTCGGCCACCTTCAGTCGAGCGACGCCACGGATCTCTTTGTCGGAGGAAGCCTCGTGACCGATGACAGCACCTCCCGGGTGGTTCAGGAATTGAAGCGGGGACTTTCGCTTCCTGTGGTGCTCTTTCCTGGCGCACCCAACCAGATTTCAGGACACGCCGACGCCATGCTGTTCTTGAGTTTGATTTCAGGACGGAATCCAGACCTCCTCATTGGTCGCCACGTGGAGGCCGCACCGCTTCTTGCCAAGCTTCCATTGGAAACTGTGCCCACCGGCTACATGCTGATCGGTGACCCTCCGCTCACTGCGGCGGCCTACATGTCTTCCAGCTTGCCCATTCCTTTGGCCAAACCAGAACTCGCGGTCGCCACAGCCCTCGCGGGCGAAATGCTGGGGCTTCGGTGCCTGTACCTCGATGCGGGAAGCGGCGCAGGCACACCCATCCCCACCGACACCATTCGCGCGATTCGAGATGCCGTGAAAGTGCCCCTGATTGTGGGCGGCGGACTCACGTGCCAGGAAGACCTCGACCGGACATGGGACGCTGGGGCCACATGCGTGGTGGTCGGATCGGCCGTGGAACGCGAGCCCGCCGTCCTGAATGAGATGCGCTTGGCGCGTTAGAATTCCACCGCGAGGGTCACAAATCCGTGACGTCCCGCCTGAGGGTACACGTAGTTCTCGGTGACCGTCGACTCGGGACCTCCAACGCGGTAGCTGTAGGTCCATCCTGTGGCGCTGTACATGGCGTCGAGGAGGTTGTTGCCAAACACCGACAACGTCACGGCCTGCCCGGTGGGCAACGTGCGCTCCGCGCGAACCACAGCATCCAGGGTCGTGTATGCCGCCAAAGCGCGGCCTTCGTTGGACGTGTTGTCCAAGAATTGCTGCCCCACGTGCTTTCCAATCAAGCTCACTGACAATCCGGCGAGGGCGCCATCCTCAGGAGCTTCAAACGTCAACATCCCCATGGCCACGGCATTCGGTGAGAGGGCGATGTCTGTGTTTTCGTGGACAATGGTGTTCACGTAATCGAAGTTGCTGTCGTAGTCGTACACCGTTTCTTCGAACTGCGCAATCTTGTTTTGGGCAAGGGTGGCATTGGCATCGAGGCGCAGACTTGACGTCAACTGCACCCCCGCTTCCAATTCGACACCGCGACGGTAGCTGTCCGCCACGTTCACCCGAACCACGTTGCCCACGTCGTTGAGCTGTCCTGTGGCCACGAGTTGGTCCGTGTACTGCATGTTGTACAACGTGGCGCCCACGGCCCAACGCTCGCCGCGCTTTTTGGCACCGGCCTCCACGTCCAACAAACGCTCTGGGCGCAACGGCGTGTCCTGTGGAGAATCGAGGTAGTCCGAGCGCGCGGGCTCACGGTGCGCCACGGCTGCAGACACAAAACCCTGCAAGGTCTCTGAAGGCGTCCACGTCAAACCTGCCTTGGGGTTGAAGAACGTCAACTCGTCTTGGATGTCGATTTCACTGTAGTCGTTGTCGCGGCCGGACGTTTGGTACAACACCTGACGCGCTTGAAGTTCACCGTGCCAGCGGAGGTCCGAGACCTGGCCAGACCACTTTCCGAAGGCACTCAAATCCGTCTTCTCGCCAAGGGAGCGGTAGTATTCGTCGCCTGGCTCCGCACCTGCGCCGAAGTCCATCCAAATCAACTCTCCAAAGTGATCGCCGGAATAGAACGACCGAGAAACCCCATAGACCTGAGAAAAGGCCTCCGTAGAACGGCTCACCGTCCAAGAGGTTCCCATCAACGTGTTGTCAAGCCAGCGACGGCGCACCAAATCCGTGGCAAACGTCGTGTCTGTGCCCATCACCAACGGCGCCAATCCATAATCGGACAGGTCGTCGCCCTGACGGAACTGCTCGTAGAAACCCGCCCCCAGCGTGGCGTAAAACACCCCGCCAAAATTCCAATCGCCCAAGGTTTGGTCCAGGTGAATCTGGTAGTGGTCCTGACGGTAGTCGTCCACCTCGTTCTCGTAGCGGTAGTAGTTGTGTTGGGCGCGCCGGTCAAGCAAATCTGCCACGCGAACCGTGTCTGCGCCGTAGTTGTACTCGTCGCTGCCTTGCACCCAATTGAGGATGTCCTCGTCCGTGGATTCAGGATCTGCAACAATTTGAGGAACGCCGTACCACGCTTGGTAGGTGCGCTCATGGCCCAACGTGGTGGTGAAGGACAAACGGCCTGTCTCCCACCGCTTGGCGACGCGGCCGTACAACGAGCTCAGGTCGCTCGTGGCCCGATCCACCCATCCGTCCGACTCGATGCGCGAGGCGCGCCCTTCGAAGGACCAGCCGTCTTGGAGCATCCCAGTGTTCCACGCAAGCGTGCGACGTTGCGTTCCAAAAGAACCTCCTCCGAGCACCGCACGAATGCCGGGCTTGGCGAGCGTCCCAAGCGTGTTCACTGACACCGTGGCCCCGAAGGCCGCGGGACCGTTGGTGCTCGTGCCCACGCCGCGCTGGATTTGCAGGCCTGTCATGCTGCTGCCGAGGTCGGGAAGATCCACCCAAAAGACGCCCTGCGACTCGGCGTCGTTCAAGGGCACCCCATTGATGGTGACGTTGATTCGGCTTTGGTCCACACCGCGAATGCGGAGGGAGGTGTAGCCAATGCCGTGACCGGCATCGGAGGACACCACCGCCGAAGGTGTCAACCGCAACAAAAACGGCACGTCTTGCGCGGCGTCTTGCTTTTGGATGTCTTCAACTTCAAGGTTGGTGACCGCAAAGGGATCTTGGTCGCCGGCCTGCACGGCCGACACGGTGGCGGTGGGCACGTCAAGGGTGTCCACGTCGAGTTGGGCCTTCAAAACCGAAGTCATGAAGAACATTGCGAGCGCCAACAACGCGGTTGGACGCGGGAAGAAAACAGAGGGTTGTGTCATCGTGTGTTGTGTTACGTGACACAGGAGCCCCACAAGGCCTCCATGACCCGCACGGCGAGTCGGTCGCTCCCTTCCCAGCATAACCTGGGCAGGTTCGGAGGGTATCATCTCAGCCTTTCGGCACCCCTGCGTCGCCGCAAATGTAGCGTACCTTCCCCAACTGCAAAATGTCTCCTTCGCAAGCCACACCCAAAGAACAACAGGCCGCCTTGCACGCCGCTGGCGCAGCCGCGAGGGTGCTCTTGCGCGCATTGCCCAAGAGTGACCTCGACTTGGAAATCGAAGAAAAGGCCGACGGCTCGTTGGTGAGCAATGCGGACCTCGCCTCCCAAAAGGTCATCCAAGACATCCTCGGCCCCCTCGCCCTCCCCATTCTGAGCGAGGAAGCGGCAGCCCCGGCGTACGGCGAACGGAAATCGTGGACGCGGTTTTGGCTGGTCGACCCCCTGGATGGGACCGAGTCGTTCCTGAAAAGCCGCTCCGGCTTTGCCGTGAACATTGCGTTGTGCGATGCCACGGGACCGATTTTGGGTGTGGTGGCCGACCCGCTGGCCAACCGCATGTTCGTGGGAGGCATCGGGGTGCCTGTCCACCTCGCCCCGTTGGACGGTTCCAAGGTGCGCCTCATTCACCCTTCGGCCATCCAGCGTCCTTACCGCCTGGTCACTTCTTGGATGGAAGAGGCCAAATTGACCGACCTCATCCCGCCACACGTCGACCCCAAAGACATCGTGGCGCGCCCCGTCAGCGGGGCCTTGAAATTTTGTCTGCTCGCCACAGGCGACGCGGAAATCCATGCCCGCACAGGTCCCTACATGGAATGGGACTGCGCTGCCGGAGACGCCATTTTGCGAGGCATGAACATCGACGTGGTGAACCTTCAAGGTGAACGCCTGCGGTACAATTCAGAAGACCTGCGCGTGACGGGATTGCGCTGTTCCCGGGTTTGACCCCTCAGCGGTAGAGGGCATCGCGGTACGGCCCCCCGTCAAATTCCTCCAGCATCTCGAGGTAATTCTTGTAGCGAGATTCCGCAACCTCGCCCGCAGCCACGGCGTCTCGCACGGCACATCCTGGCTCCTTGTGGTGCACGCAATTGTGGAATTTGCACTCGGGCAACCGGCGAAAGAACTCGGGAAAATGGTGGTTCAGCGTGTCCCGCTCCAGTGTCACAAGCCCAAACCCCTTGATGCCCGGCGTGTCCACCAAGAACCCGCCTTCGGGCAGCGGATGCATCTCGGCAAACGTGGTGGTGTGCCGGCCTTTGTGGTGCGAATCGCTCACCTCGGCCGTTTTGATTTGAATTCCCGGGATGATGCGGTTGATCAGGGTGCTTTTGCCGACGCCCGAATGGCCGGACAACACATGGATCCCCTTGGCCAATTCGGCTTCCAATTGTTCCACCCCCTCGCCCGTGTGGGCACTCACCTGCAACCAACCGTAGCCGGCGTCGCGGTACACCTCTGCCAAAGCTTCCGCTTGCGCGCGATCCTCGTCGGTCAGCGCATCTACCTTGTTCAAGACGATGGTGATGGGAATGCCGTACGCTTCAGCGGTGACCAAAAAACGGTCCATGAATCCCGTGCTCGTTCGCGGCGAGGCCAGCGTCACCACGAGAAAGGCGCGGTCCAAGTTGGCGGCCACGACGTGGATTTCGTGAGACAAGTTGACCGATTTGCGGATGATGCAATTGGTGCGCTCTTGGATGTTGGAAATGACTCCTGTGCCGTCTTCGACCACCTCCAAATTCACAACATCTCCCACGGCGACCGGATTGGTGGACCGATACCCCTTGAGTCGAAGCTTCCCGGCGGGCCTGCACGCCACGACTTCTCCCTCGGCAGTGAGCACGTCGTACCACGACCCCGTGGTGCGCAACACGCGACCTTCCGTCACGCGGTCAGGGCTTTGAACTGAGCCTCCAAGCCGCCTTCAGCGGCCACAAACTCCGACAGCGGTCCGTCCGCCACGATGTCGCCCAAGCGAATCAACACCACGCGGTCGCACATCGCCTCCACTTCTTGCATGATGTGGGTGGACAAAATGACGGTGCGGTCCTGCCCAAGGCGACGAATCAACGCGCGGATGTCCACGAGCTGGTTGGGATCGAGGCCTGACGTGGGCTCGTCGAGGATGAGCACCTCAGGGTCGTGAATCAGCGCTTGGGCCAACCCGACGCGCTGACGGTACCCTTTGGACAATTGCCCAATCTGCTTGTGCACTTCCGGCGTCAAACCAACTTCCTCAATCACCGACGCCACGCGTTGCGCTTTGTCTTTTACGCCGTGCACCCCTGCCACAAACTGCAGGTACTCGCGCACATACATGTCTTCGTGAACCGGGTTGCGCTCGGGCAGGTAGCCCACGCGACGTTTGGTTTCCAAAGGTGCCTCCATCACGTCAAATCCACAGACTTCGATTCGACCTTCCGTGGGGGGCAAAAACCCTGTGACGAGGCGCATCAGCGTCGACTTTCCAGCGCCGTTGGGGCCCAAAAGCCCCACCACTTCGCCCCGCTCCAACGTCAGGCTGACGCCGTTCAGCGCGCGTTGGCTTCCGAACACTTTGCTCACATTGTCGACCACGATGGACATGGTGCGAAGGTACCGCCCCGGCGCCGTCACATACAAAAAAACCGCACCCGGAGTGGGCGCGGTTTCTTGAATTGCGAATCGATGTGGCGCGAGCCTTACATCATGCCGCCCATGCCACCTCCCATGGGGGGTGCGGCAGGCGCAGGTGTTTCTTCTGGAATGTCAGTGATGACGCACTCGGTGGTCAACACCATGCCGGAAATGGACACGGCATTTTCCAAGGCCACGCGGGTCACTTTCGTCGGGTCGATGACGCCTGCCTCAAACAGGTTCTCGAACACCTCCGTGCGGGCGTTGTAGCCGAAGTCACCTTCGCCTTCGCGCACGCTGTTCACCACCACGGCGCCTTCGCCACCGGCGTTGGCCACGATTTGGCGGAGCGGCTCTTCGATGGCGCGCAACACAATCTTGATTCCGGTGGTCTCGTCGGCGTTTTCACCCTCGAGATCGGCGAGCTTGCCCGCCACACGGATGTACGCCGTGCCACCGCCAGGCACGATGCCTTCTTCCACCGCCGCACGCGTGGCGTGCAAGGCGTCGTCCACACGGTCCTTCTTTTCCTTCATCTCCACTTCCGTGGCAGCGCCCACGTAGAGCACGGCCACGCCGCCTGCCAACTTGGCGAGACGCTCTTGGAGCTTTTCGCGGTCGTAGTCGGAAGTCGTGGTTTCAATTTGGGCCTTGATCTGACCGACACGGGCCTCGATGCCCGCCTTGTCACCGGCGCCGTTCACGACCGTGGTGTTGTCCTTGTCGATGGTGATCTTCTCCGCCGTGCCGAGGTCCGCCACGGTGGTGTTCTCCAACTTCAAGCCCGTTTCCTCAGAGATCACCTGACCTCCCGTGAGGATGGCGATGTCTTGGAGCATGGCCTTGCGACGGTCCCCAAATCCGGGGGCCTTCACGGCAGCCACCTTCAAGGCGCCGCGGATCTTGTTCACCACGAGCGTGGCCAACGCCTCGCCGTCCACATCTTCTGCGATGATCAAGAGGGGGCGACCACCCTGTGCGGTCTGCTCCAACACGGGAAGGAGGTCCTTCATGTTGGAGATCTTCTTGTCGTGAATCAAGATGTAAGGGTTGTCGAGCTCGGCCTCCATCTTGTCGGGGTTGGTGACGAAGTAGGGAGAGAGGTAGCCGCGGTCGAACTGCATGCCTTCCACGGTCTTCACTTCGGTCTCGGTGCCTTTGGCTTCCTCCACTGTGATGACGCCTTCGTTGCCCACCACTTTCATGGCTTCTGCGATCAAGGAACCGATGGTCTTGTCGTTGTTGGCAGAGATGGTGCCGACCTGCTCGATTTTGCTGTTGTCGCTGCCGACTTCGCGGCTGATTTCACGGAGGCCTGACACGATGGCTTCGGCCGCCTTGTCCATGCCGCGCTTGAGGTCCATGGGGTTGGCGCCGGCCGCCACGTTGCGAAGGCCTTCGCCGACAAGGGCTTGGGCGAGCACGGTGGCCGTGGTGGTACCGTCACCGGCCACATCGGCCGTCTTGGACGCCACTTCCTTCACCATTTGGGCGCCCATGTTCTCCACGGGGTTTTCGAGCTCGATTTCCTTCGCCACGGACACGCCGTCCTTGGTCACAGAAGGAGCGCCAAACTTGCGGTCGATGACCACGTTGCGGCCTTTGGGGCCGAGGGTCACTTTCACGGCATTGGCCAATGCGTCCACGCCGGCCTTGAGGTTGGCCCGGGCGTCGCTGTCAAATTGAATGTCTTTCGCCATTTGAATTGAGGTTCTTCAGTTTGGTTGATGGGGAATCAGAGGATCGCGAGGATGTCCGATTCGCGCATGATCATGTAGTCGTTGCCGTCGTGCTGGAGCTCTGTGCCGGAGTACTTGCCGTACAGCACGGTGTCGCCCACTTGAACGGTGGTCGGCTCGTCTTTTTTGCCTGGTCCCACGGCCACGACCGTGCCTTTCTGAGGCTTTTCCTTGGCCGAGTCTGGGATGATGATGCCACTCGCGGTGGTCTGTTCTGCGGCTGCGGGTTCTACGAGAACGCGGTCAGCCAGAGGTCGAATGTTGACAGACATGAATTGTGCAGTTGTTGTGTTTTCAAATTGAGGTGCCGAGGCACGCCATCCTTTAGGCGATTTCCGTGCCAAAGCCCGGTCCCGTGCGAGGTCCTGACACGTCTGTCAGGTTTGGACCAAAAGCACGACACCCTGTCAGCGGATGGCTGACAGGGTGTCGTTGCAGTCCCAAGGCCCGGGACGGGTTGGAATTACTCCGCGGCTTCGATGGGTGCCGTAGGCGCGAAGCTTTCGTCGACCCCGACGTCGAGGGATCCGTTGCCGGCAAAGCTGCCGACGAGGATGCACAGCACGAAGAGGGACACGGCCAACACCCACGTCGCCTTCTCAAGGAAGTTGGTGGTGCGCTGGACGCCGCCGATTTGGCTGGCTCCCTGGAATCCGGTGGCGAGTCCTCCCCCCTTGGGGTTTTGGACCAAAATCACTGCACCCAAGAGGAAGCAGACAATCAAGATGACGACAGTAAGGAAAGTGGTCATGTTCAGTTGTTCAAGAGTTACGCAGCTTTTTGAGCTGGGCCGCAAAATAAACACTTTTTTCCGGGTATTTCAAAGCGAGAAGCTTGTAAGCTTTCCTCGCACGGCCCATTTGGCCTTGCTGGGCGTAGAGTTTCGCCATGGTTTCCGTGACCAAACTCGGGTCCTCCACCAACCCCTGCTTCGCCCACTCCTCCGTCGTTTCAAGGCTGTCGCGAATGGGGCCGATGCGCACATCTCCCTTGGCCAAAAAGGCGTCAATCAACGCGGCCGCGCCTTGCTCCGCCAATTGCGGCGTCCCAAAGCCCGTTTCTCGCGCACGCTGCTGGAGCCACTGCGAGAACAAACTCCGAGGTTCCGCAATCTGCCCCACCGTGGGGATGGCGACGCCCTCTTGGGGCGCAGTCGCAGGGCGATCGGTGGTCTCGGTCGGGGCGTCTTCTGGCGCTGCATCGTCGGTTTCGGCTTCTTCGTTCCATGCAGAAACGTCCTGCTCGATGACCGACGCGATGGCCGAAATCATGGCCTCGCGTTGCCCTGGCGCCTCGACTTCGGCTTCTTGTTCTGAAACCTCTTCTGGAGCTTCGGTCTCCGAGGCGACGGCTTCGGCATCGGCCGCATCCACGGAATCGCCTTGGTCGTGCCACACCATGCTGACCATCTCCTCTTCAGGCACGTCCTCTGCCTTCAACACCTCCTCGTGCACGGCACGCGCCTCCGCCAGGAGTTCGGACCCCATGAGGTAAGCGAACAAAGCGCGGCGGGAAGGGACATGCGCTCCCGCTTGAAGCAAGGCCTCGCGCCTGCCCAAATCTTGGGCCTCTTCCGACGCTTTGGCCAACATCATGCGCAGCGGGCCCGAGTACGGATGCCGCTCGACACATGCGCGCAACACCTCCAAATCCTCTGCCCGAGGACCGCGTTCAAGGATGTCTTGGAGTTGCCCAGGATTCATGGCTCACCAATTGCCCAATGTGGCGTTGAACATGTCTTGGGAAAGCAACTCACCGAGCTCCTCCACAAGGAGGTCCTCCGAGGAGAACACGTCTTGGTCACTCGGAAGGTCCACGTACCTGCTGAAGTTCCGTTCCGTGCTCAGTGAAGGGTCGCGTTGGTTCACATAGGTCAAGACCACGCTCACGGTGATCCGGTTGGCCCCGGCTGTTTCGTTGCCTTGAACGTTCACCGGGCGCACTTCCCAGCCGACCACCCGCGCGCCGAACATCAGCTCCCCCTCTTCCACAAGGCGAAGGGTGCTTTGCCTTTGAATCCGGTCACGCAAAGCTTCGGACAAGGACTGTGCAGCCGTGGTCGACACGAGCGGATGTGCCGGTTCAAAATCGGTCACGCTGAAGGTGGAGGCGCCGGAGGTTTGGGCTCCGTAGGGGGAATAGACGCCGCATCCGGCCAATCCCATGGCGCCGATTGCCCAAACCACGATGCCAAGCCACTTCGTCATTTCAAATCGTATTCCTTGATTTTCCGGTACAAGGTGCGCTCGGAGATGCCGAGCTCTTCGGCGGCGTGCTTGCGCTTGTTGCGGTGCTTTTCGAGGGCGCGGCGGATGAGCTCTTTCTCGGAATCCTGAAGCGAAAGGACCACTTCGTCGGCCGGCTGATGCGCCACATCCTGCAATTCGTGAGCAGGCCCCGTGCCTTCGGGCCCTGCAAACTGAGGCAGGGCAGCCAACACCCGTTGTGTTTCGCCCGCCGAGAGGTCATCCTGGAACACCCGTTGCACCAATTCAGCCTCGGCCTCCCCTCCTTGCAATCCGCCGTTCTTCATCAGCGACATGACCAATTGCTTGAGGTCGTTCAAGTCGCCCTTCATGTCAAACAGGACCTTGTACAGGATTTCGCGCTCGTCCATCCCTTCCGCGGAACTTGCCGAAGAGGTTGTGCTCGGCAAGCGGCTGCGGTGGGTCTCCGGCAGGTACCCGAGCAACGTGTCGGCGTCAATCCGCCGGTTTGTCTCGAGGATGCTCATTTGCTCGGTGACGTTCTTGAGCTGGCGGATGTTGCCCGGCCACGGGTAGTGCTCCAGCATTTCGATCGCCTCGTCGTCCAAACTCAAGGGAGGCATGCGGTACTGCTCGCTGAAGTCCGTGGTGAACTTCCTGAATAGCAAGTGCACGTCTCCTGCGCGCTGACGCAGTGGCGGAAGCTGAATGGGCACCTGGCTGAGACGGTAGTACAGGTCTTCTCGGAACCGTCCACGTGCGATGGCGTCGTCAAAGTCGACGTTGGTGGCCGCCACGACGCGGACGTCGGTCTTTTGGACTTTGGACGAACCGACCTTCATGAACTCTCCCGTTTCCAACACACGCAACAAGCGCACCTGCGTCGTCAGCGGGAGCTCTGCGACTTCGTCGAGAAAAATGGTGCCGCCGTTGGCCTCCTCGAAGTACCCTTTGCGGGTGTCCGTGGCGCCTGTAAAGGCCCCTTTCTCATGGCCAAAGAGTTCAGAATCGATGGTGCCCTCCGGGATGGCGCCGCAGTTGACGGCCACGTACGGACCGTGCTTTCGCGCACTGAATTGGTGGACGATGCGCGGCATGGACTCCTTTCCCGTGCCGCTTTCCCCGAGCACAAGGACGCTGATGTCCGTGGTGGCGACCTGCGCGGCAACGGACAAGGCGCGGTCGAGTGCGGGCGCATTCCCGACCACTCCAAACCTTCGCTTGATTGCCCCTACATCCATGCTCAGCTCTCCGCGGGTTCGTCGGTGACTTCCCCCATCAACGTGACGGGGGTGCAATCGAAGGTCTTCACGTTGATGTATTCCCCGGGCTTCAAATCGCCTTTGGGGAACACCACGACGGTGTTGTGCGTGGTGCGGCCAAAGAATTGGTCGTCCCGCTTCTTGCTCGTGCCCTCAATGAGGACGCGATGCACCTGACCCACCAAGGCCTGGGTGTGCTCTTTGCCGTGAATCATTTGACGGGCGATGACTTCTTGCAGCCGGGCGCCCTTGACATCCTCGGGTACGTCGTCCTCAAACTTGCGCTCCGCCAACGTCTTGGGACGCTCGCTGTACTTGAACATGAAGGCCATGTCGTAGCGGACTTCGTCCATGAGGCTCAATGTCGCCTGGTGCTCCTCCTCCGTCTCCCCGCAGAATCCCGTGATCACGTCGGTGCTGATGGCGCAACCGGGCATGATGCGGCGGATGGCCGCAATGCGGTCGAGGTACCACTCGCGGGTGTATCCCCGGTTCATGCGCTTGAGCACATCGCTGTGTCCGCTTTGAACCGGCAGGTGAATGTATTTGCAGATGTTCTCGTGGCGCGACATGGCGTGGAGCACGTCGTCCGTCATGTCTTTGGGGTGCGAGGTGCTGAAACGCACCCTAAGGTCTGGGTTGACCGCCGCCACCATTTCCAGGAGCTCGGCAAAGCGAACCACGGGCTGGGACTCGTCCTTGACGACGCCCTTGTTGTCGATGTTCCACTTGTAGGAATCGACGTTTTGGCCCAACAAGGTGACCTCGCGGTAACCCGCCTCGAAGAGTTCTTGGGCTTCCCGAACGATGCTTTGTGGGTCACGGCTGCGCTCTCGGCCGCGGGTGAAAGGCACCACACAGAACGAGCACATGTTGTCGCAACCCCGCATGATGCTGATGAACGCCGTCACGCCGCCTTTGTCCAATCGGACCGGGCTGATCTCTGCGTAGGTCTCCTCGCGGGAGAGCAGGACGTTGACGGCTTTTTGGCCTCCTTCCACTTGATCCACCAAATTGGGGAGGTCGCGGTAGGCATCCGGGCCCACCACCAAATCCACGAGCTTCTCCTCCTCCAGCAACTTGTCCCGCAAGCGCTCGGCCATGCATCCCAAGGCGCCCACCACCAAACTGGGGTTCTTCGCCTTGGTGCCCTTGAAGTGAACCAACCGGTTGCGGACGCGCTGTTCGGCATTGTCACGAATGGCACAGGTGTTGAGCAACACCAGGTCGGCATCGTCTGCATCACGGGTGGTTTGATACCCGGCATCGGACAGGATGCTCGCCACGATTTCGCTGTCGCTGAAATTCATTTGACAGCCGTAGCTCTCCAGGTACAATTTCCGCGCCCCTGAACCGGGTCCTGCAACCACCGTCGCCTCGCCTTGACGGCCTTCTTCCAAAACGTGATCTCCTTCTCGCATGGTGCAAATGTACGCCACTGACAAATTGTCACCCCTTTAGGGGTACCCGTGAATGCAACGTTTTTATGCCTTCTTGGCGAACCTATTTCAACTCAGGTTGTCTTTAATTTGCCCGCCCAAACACGCAAATCCATGGCCAAAAACCTCGTCATCGTAGAGTCGCCTGCCAAGGCCAAGACCATTGAAGGCTACCTCGGAAAAGACTTTGTCGTGAAGTCATCCATGGGTCACATCCGTGACTTGGCCAAGGGAAATGACAGCGTCGACATTGACAACGACTTCTCGCCCAAATACGTGGTCAGCCCCTCCTCCAAGAAGGTGGTGACAGAACTCAAGTCGCTGGCGAAGAAAGCCGAGACCGTGTGGCTCGCGACGGATGAGGACCGCGAAGGAGAAGCCATCAGCTGGCACCTCATGGAGGCGTTGGGCTTGAAGGAAGAACAAACCAAGCGCATCGTCTTTTCAGAAATCACCAAGCCCGCCATTCTCAAGGCCATCGAGTCTCCGAGAACCGTGGATGCCGATTTGGTGAATGCACAGCAGGCGCGACGCATCCTCGACCGCTTGGTGGGGTTTGAATTGAGCCCGGTGTTGTGGCGCAAAATACGCCCGTCACTGAGTGCCGGCCGCGTCCAAAGCGTGGGCGTCCGCATCATTGTCGACCGCGAACGCGAAATCGACGGCCACACGGCCAAGTCCACGTTCCGCGTGGTGGGTCACTTTGACACGGGCAAAGCCGTGGTGAAGGCGACGTGCGGCAAGACCTTCAACTCTGAATCCGACGCACAAGCCTTCCTCGACGCCTGCGCCTCGGCCGAACACGTCGTGTCGTCCATCGAAACCAAGCCGTCGACCAAGAAGCCGGCAGCGCCATTCACCACCTCCACCTTGCAGCAGGAGGCTTCTCGCAAGCTCAGCTTCAGCGTGTCACGCACCATGGGGGTGGCTCAACGCCTGTACGAGGCAGGTCGCATCACTTACATGCGGACGGACTCGACCAACCTCAGCGACGTCGCGTTGGAGGCCGCGCAAAAAGAAATCTCCAAGACCTTCGGCGCCGAGTACGCCTTCACCCGGACGTATGCCTCCAAGAGCAAGGGTGCCCAAGAGGCGCACGAGGCCATTCGTCCCACCGATTTGTCTGCGTCCAGCATCGACGCCTCGCGTGAGGAGCAGCGCTTGTACGACTTGATCTACAAGCGGACCCTCGCTTCCCAAATGGCCGACGCCAAACTCGACAAGACGGTGGCCAAGATTTCGGTCTCTGGCCGAGATGAAGAGTTTGTCGCCCGCGGCGAAGTCATCACCTTCGAGGGCTTTTTGAAGCTCTACCTCGAAGGCACAGACGACGAAGATGGTCAGGACGAGACCACGAAGGACATGCTGCCCGCGATGACCGAAGGGCAGTCCATAACCCGCCAAACCATCGTCGCCACACAACGTTTCAGCAAGCACCCGCCGCGCTACACCGAGGCGAGCCTTGTGAAGCGCTTGGAGGAATTGGGCATCGGCCGTCCCTCCACATACGCCTCCACAATCGACGTCATGCAAAAGCGCGGCTACGTGGTGAAAGAGGACCGCGACGGCACCCCCCGCGATTACCGCGTCTTGACACTCGCGGGCTCAGCCGTGCAAGCGGAAACCGCCACCGAGAACGCCGGCCAAGAGCGTGGAAAGCTGTTCCCGACAGACATCGGATTGGTCGTCAACGACTTTTTGCTGGAGCATTTCCAGAGCATTCTCGACTACAACTTCACGGCTGACGTCGAGGGGGAGTTTGACGTGATTGCACGCGGACAACTCGATTGGCGCGCCATGCTCAAGCGCTTCTACGCCCCGTTCAAGGAAACCGTGGACACCACCATGGAGCATGCCGAGCGAGCTTCAGGGGAGCGCATTCTTGGCGTACACCCCGAGTCAGGCGCCCAAATCTTGTGCCGCATCGGACGGTACGGTCCCATGGCCCAAATCGGCGGCCCGGACGACGAGGAAAAGCAATACGCGTCCCTCCTTCCCGGTCAATCAATCGAAACCTTGACCCTGGAAGAAGCGCTGGACCTGTTCAAGCTGCCTCGCACGCTGGGCGAGATGGAGGGCAAGAAAGTGACCGCGGCCATCGGACGGTTTGGGCCATACGTGCGCTACGACGGCAAGTTTGTGTCCCTCAAAGCCGACGACGGCGACGATCCGTACACGGTGACACTCGAGCGCGCTGTGGAACTGATCAAGGCGAAGATTGAAGCCGACGCCAAGGCCCTCATCAAAGTCTTCGAAGAAGATAACACCGTTCGCGTGCTGAATGGCCGCTACGGTCCGTACATCAAGGCCGGCAAGCTCAACGCCAAGATCCCGAAGGAGGAAAAGCCTGAGGATTTGACCTGGGCGCGGGTGCAAGAGCTCATCGAAGAGGCCAAAAACCGCCCCAAGCGCGGTCGCCGCAAGAAGTCCTAACCTCCTGGCAGGCAAGCCCGTTGGGGTGTGCATTCACATTTGGTTGTGAATGCTTGCCGTCGCGCGGCGTGAGAACAGGGCATGAACCCTGCGACCTTGCGGTTCAAAGGCCCCAAAAGGCCCCAAAACCCTGGTTCATGCTCGACGGATTCCTCGACTTGTTCGAACCGGTCAACGCCCCCGACTTCTCCAACGCGGAAGGGGTGGCGCGGATCGCTGACCGCATCGAAGCCCATCGCTTCGATTCGCGCCCCATGCTGGAAGGTGCCCGCGTGGCGCTTTTTGGGGTCAACGACGGCCGGCGCTCGGGAGACAACGAGGGCTGTGGGGGTGCCCCAGACGCCATTCGGCATTGGCTGTACCAACTCGTCCCTCCTGCCGCATGGCAACCCACTGTGGACTTGGGAGACATCCGGGCCGGCGCCACAGAAGATGACACTTACGCCGCGGTCCAGTCCGTGGTGGCCGAACTCGTACAGATGGGCATTGTGCCCATTGTGCTTGGTGGAGGCCACGACCTGACCATCCCCATGTACAGGGCACTGGACTCCGTCGGCCGCCCCATGAATTTGGTCACCGTAGATCCCCGGCTCGATTTTGGGGGTGACCCCAGCGTGGTCAGCGCACGCAACCACATGAATTCCGTGGTCATGCACGAGCCGAACTACCTGTTCGACTACGCCAACGTAGGACACCAGGGGTATTTGACTGATCCGGACACCCTCGAGCTTTTGGAACGGTTGCAATTCGAGGCCATTCGCTTGGGCACGCTACTGCAAAACATCCAACACGTCGAACCCATTGTGCGCAATGCCGACCTCGTGACGTTGGACGTGGCTGCCATCCGCGCTTCAGACCACCCGGCTTCCACCCACGCCAGCCCCAACGGCATGACGGCGGAACATTTCTGCCAACTGTCGAGGTACATCGGCATGAGCGACCGGTTGTTGGCCACTGGATTCTTCGAACACAACCCCGATCTCGACGACCGCGGCCGGGGTGCACACTTGGTCGCACAAGGCGTTTGGCATGTGATGGACGGCATCTTCAACCAGAAAGGGGATCACCCCAAATGCACCACGGAGGACTACCTCAAGTACGTGGTGGACCTGCCTGGGGAATCGCATGAGATTGCGTTTTACAAGAGCCCCAAAAGCGACCGCTGGTGGATGGGCGTCCCCGTCCCCAATCAAGACAAATCGAACCTTTTGCCCAGTTTGATCGTACCGTGCACTTATGAAGAGTATGTGGAAGCTTCCGAAGGGTCCCTTCCGGACCGTTGGTGGCGGACCTACCAAAAATTGGCGTAAGCATGTTTGAATACAGCAACACCCCTTCAGTGCAATCCGGCCCTCAACGGCCCGGGCATTGGGAAAATCCCTATATTAGCAAACCTCTGCGCGCACGCTCAGAGGCGCAACCTGCTGAAAATCAAAGGAATAAGATGATTCGCAACATCTCCATCTGTCTTGCATTTGCGTGCCTCACTGTGGCACCGGCCCTGGGCCAGCAAGACCCCCAGATGACGCAATGGTTCAACGACCTTGCGGCATTCAACATTGGTGCAGCTGGTGAGGACGACCTCACCCACGTGAATGCGTGGTACCGTAACCAATGGATGGGTGTCAACGGGGCGCCCGTGAC
>Ga0163110_10000622_pt1 | contig 16996 bp, 17 predicted proteins | sample CRUFie1St17metaG_FD_108703 | JGI IMG/M metagenome (GOLD analysis project Ga0163110, IMG submission 108703) | Marine microbial communities from the Costa Rica Dome - CRUD Field 142mm St17 metaG | ecosystem: Environmental > Aquatic > Marine > Oceanic > Photic zone | place: Costa Rica: the Eastern...
AACCTTATTAGCTATGAAGTCTTAAGTAGCACAGAGTGGGGTTTTTCTAAAACATTTGACCCAAATCTATTCTTTGATTTACCTGAAGTAAACATAGAAGAAAAAGTAAACGCTCTTGAATTTTACAATACAGAGGTAAAAGATTTCCCATATCCTAGAAGCGCCAAAGGCGTAAGAACTTTAGCTAATTTTAGAGGCTTACAATCTGGCTATGAGAACGCAGAAGCGTTTAAAGTTATAAGAAGCTGCATATGAAAATACTATGTGTCACATACAGGGATTGGGCTAAAAAAATTTATAAAATGTTAATGTGTGAGTTTGATCAACACTCTTTTACATTTATTAACAGTAAAGAAGCTTACTCTGATAGTTTAGTTGAAGAAATAAATCCAGATTTGATATTATGGTATGGGTGGAGTTGGATTATACCTGACAATATTGTAAGTAAATATTTATGCATTATGCTACACCCATCCCCACTACCAAAATATAGAGGTGGGTCTCCAATACAAAACCAAATAATAAATGGAGAAAAAACTAGCGCGGTAACTTTATTCGTAATTAATTCTAAAATGGACGAAGGCGAAATAGTAAGGCAGGAATCTTTTACATTAGATGGAAATTTAGAAGATGTTTTACATAAAATTACTAAATTAGGTTATGAACTTAGTGCTGAAGTAATTAAAGAGATGCCTTATATTAATACTTATTCTCAAAAGGGTGATGCTACTTATTGTAAAAGAAGAAAGCCAGAGGATAGCGAAATAACCCTAGAGGAAATATCTAACAAAACAGCAGAGCAACTTCATAACAAAATACGATGTTTGCAAGATCCATATCCAAATGCATTTATTAAATGTGGAAATGGTGAAAAGCTTTATATAATAAAGAGTAAATATGAAAACTAATGACGATATCTGCTTGATTGTCCAAGCTAGATTAGGATCTCAGAGGATACCGGGTAAGATGCTCCGTGAGTTTTGCGGCACAACCTTAGTGGATATATTGTTTGAGAAGCTTAAAAAGCTAAAAAACCTTCCTTTAAATAATATTTATTTTTCTGCTTATGAGCCTGAACTTAAAGAGGTCGCTGAAAAACATGGCATAAAAATTTTCCATAGATCTAAAAAATCTGCTGATTCTGAAGGTCAACCTCTAGATGAGATATATGAATGGTATAACAAGATACCGTCTGATCCTAAATATGTTGTTTTAGTAAGCGCTTGCAACCCTCTCTTGAAAACAGAGACCATTGATTCATTCATAGATTCTTTTAAAAAATCAGATAAGGAAGGCGCGTTTGCAGTTTTTGAAAAAAAGACTTACTACTGGGATAAAAATAAAAATAATATTACAGATTGGGCTGGTTCTACAATTATGAACACAAAATTTGTAGATCCAGTTTATGAGGCTGGTCATTGTTTATATGCTAGCAGAATGGATATAATAGGAGACAATAATTGGCTTGATACAAAATCTCCTCCAGAACCAGAACTGTTTGTAATGAATGAGCTAGAGGCTTTTGATATTGATTATGAGTGGCAATTTAAACTAGGAGAACTTCTTTATGATAATTTACGTTGATATTGACAATACAGTGTTTAAGACAAAAGGAACTAACTATGAGGATAGTGTGCCTATGCCTCGCAGAATAGAAAAAATTAATAAATTATATGAGAACGGGAACACTATTGTTTATTGGACTGCAAGAGGCACGGGATCTGGCAAAGATTATTCAAAATTAACAGAAGATCAGCTTAGAAAAAGTGGCGCTAAGTTTCATAATCTTTTGATGGGTAAACCAGTCTATGATTTGTTCATAGATGATAAAAATATTAACTCAGAAACATATTTCGGATCATGAAGAAAATAATTATTACAGGTGTAACAGGCCAAGATGGTAGCCTAATGGCTGATTATCTATTAGAGCATACCGAACACGCGATTATAGCTGGGGTTCGAAGGTTAAGTGTAAAAAATCACGATAATATTTCTCACTTAGTAGATCATAAAAGATTTAAGTTAATTGATCTAGATATTACAGATCAAGCTAATGTAGATAGGGTTATCGCTGAAGAAAAGCCTGATTACTTTATTAACTTTGCTGCTAACTCTTTTGTAGGCGTTAGCTGGAAGATGCCAGTTAATCACATGGAGACAAATGCAATGGCTGTTTTATATCAGCTTGAGGCGATCAGAAAACATTGCCCTATGTGTCGATACTACAACGCTGGCTCTTCAGAGGAGTTTGGTGACGTTGTGGAGACTCCACAAGATGAGACGCATCCTTTGCGCCCTAGAAGCCCGTATGGGGTTTCTAAGTGTTCTGCTAGACACATTGTAAAGGTTTGGAGGGAATCGTATAATTTGTATGCAGTCCAAGGTTGGTTATTTAATCATGAAGGAGTCAGGCGTGGTGAGGAGTTTGTTACAAGAAAAATCACAAAAGCTGTAGCTCGTATTTATAATGAGTTTGTAAGAACAACGGGTGATAGGTATGACTGGGCAGAGGAAAGTGGCAAAAAAAGAATTACTTCTTTGAAGCTGGGTAACGTAGATGCTCAAAGAGACTGGAGTGATGCTGAAGATTTTGTGTCTGGTGTTTGGAGAATGCTTAATCAAGACAGAGAAAATCCAAAAGATTATGTTTTATCCTCTAATGAAACACATACAATCAGAGAGTTTGTCGAAGAGGCTTTTAATTTTGCTGGATTTGCTACTCATGAATGCGAGTGGGTCGGGAATGGTGTCGATGAAAAATATATGCATGGACAATACGCTCTTGTGGAAATAGATCCACAGTTTTTTAGAGAGGCCGAGGTTAATTTACTTCTAGGTGATTCATCTAAAGCTCGCGCAGAACTAGACTGGCAACCCAAAACGACTTTCTTACAGCTCGTCAAAAAAATGCTTGACCGAGATATGCAAGAGTGATATTTTTGACATATGCCCCGTGGTAAAAAAGAATGCCCGTGTTGCTCTGAATTTGTCGCAGCACGGGCTTCTTCTTGTAAGTGTGGTCACATTTTTAAAAATAAAAAAAAGAAAAGCTCTAGAGTTCCTAAAAAAGAAATATTGTATAGGCTTGTAGATGTCCCAGCCAAGGGTAGAAATAATTTTTACGCTAGGGAGTTTAAGCTTCTCAATATTTTGATTGACAGATATTCTGTAGAGTTTATGAATGTTGTGACTTTTAATAAAAAGTTTGAATCACTTAGCTATCTTGTAAGTGAAAAACTAAAAGAAACACTTGACAAAAAGTTTCGCTCATTCAACTACAAATCTGATCCTTCTAGATACGATGTGTATACTCTAGGTGAAAAGACCGGAGAAGATGCGGTCGTAACCAAAAACAAGAAAACAATAAAACAATTTTTAAATGACTGAACAAACTGAATCTAGCAAGCTGTTGAAAAACTTCCTTAAAACAAACAAAGAAGATCATTACAATTTTGAAGATGAGATAGACTACAAAGTTTCCAGCGGATCTCTTAACTTTGACTTACAACTAGGAGGAGGTTTCGGACCCGGACTCCATAGGTTTGTGGGCATGAACGAAGGAGGAAAAACCTCGGAGGCTCTTGAGGTTATGAAAAACTTTTTGAATGACATGCCTAAAACCAAGGCTGTCTACATAAAAGCAGAGGGTAGACTTTCTCCAGAGATGAGAAAGAGATCTGGTGTAAAGTTTGTGTTCGATGCAGATGACTGGGTAGAGGGAACCTGTTTTGTTTTTGAATCAAATATTTATGAAACTGTCGTGCAGCTTTTAAGAGAGCTTGTTGGTAAAAATGAGGATTCTTTAAAATATTGTTTTGTTTTGGATTCTGTAGATGGATTGATCTTAAAAAACGATTCAGATAAAAGTTTTGAGGAGTCAACTAAAGTAGCTGGGGGTGCAGTTGTTGCTGCTAAATTTATGCAGAGAATGAGTATAGCTTTAGCTAAGAGGGGTCATATGGCTATTTTCATATCTCAAGTTAGAGCCGACATTAAGTTAGATCCATACACCAAAGCTCCTGTAAGACAAACTACGGCAACAGGAGGTAATGCTCTGCTACATTTTGCTAATTGGATTATTGAGTTTGAACCAAGATTTGTTTCTAGAGATATGATCTTGCAAAATCCAACTGTAAAAAAGATGGACCCGAAAAAGAATCCGGCCATTGGTCATACCGTCACTGTTACTGTAAAAAAATCACCTAACGAAACAACAAATAACAAAATATCATATCCAATTAGATATGGTCGTAAAGGTGGCAATTCTATTTGGGTTGATAAAGAGTTAGTAGATTTGTTAGAAGCTTGGGAATTCATCTCTAAGTCTGGCGCTTGGATTACCTTTACAGAAAGCTTCAAAGAAGTTTTAGAAAATACTGAGTTTAAACTCAAAGATAAATTTCAAGGCGTTAATCAGCTGTTTGAATTCATAGAGCAAAACAAAGATTTTTCTCGCTTTTTAATAAACTACTTTAAAAATGAAATTGGCTCATTTTCATGAGGTTTTATGACTCGGGTGGTAGACTTAGGAATCTTAAGCAAGCTAGGCGATATCTTATCAAATGGGAACAGGCTAGCCGTAGTAAGTTCCAAAAGGGCGTAAAAGATTTTTTGAAGCCATATTGGAAACATGATATGGTTTTTGAGGAGTTTAGAATAGTCGGATCTAGACTGTCTTTAGACTTTTACAATGCTAATAAAAAAATAGCTATAGAAGTCCAAGGAGCGCAGCACACTAAATATGTTAAGCACTTTCATAAAAACAGATTAAAATATTTAGATCAGCTAAAAAGAGATCAGAAAAAGCTAGACTTCTGCGAAGCGAACGATATAAAGCTGGTGGAAATATATCCAACAGATGTAGTTGATACTTCATTCTTCGAAGATAAAGATATTTACTTATGAGCGAACCCACAGGTAAACTAGAGTTTAATATACCACAAAATTTTTTAGAGCAGCTTTATGAGTTCAGCGGCGGGGCTGATAAATATAAAGGTATGGTCATAGCCTTATGCTCAGAAAGAGGGTCACCTATAGTGTATTCTAAATTTGAATCTCCAATCATGGAACTTGGTTTAAAAAAAGCTATAGAGGATTATATTAATGATCAAAATATGAATGAAGAAGAAACAGATTTATGATATACGACTTTGAATTAGAGAGGCAGTTATTGGCTGGCCTAATAAAAACACCTGATGATTTCTCAGAGATATCAAATTTTGTTGATCAATCAGATTTTTACTCTGAGGAGACTAATCTTCATAGCGCTATTTTTACTATTATAAAACAAGCTATCGACTCCGGTGAAGATATTGATGAAGTTATCATAGCTCAAAGAGTTTCAAGTATAGGGCTGTCTTTTGAGGATAATCTGAACCCAGCTGATTATATCAAGTCTTTAGCATTAAGAAAAGTCCCTAAAGGTAATGTTGTAAAAACAGCTAGAGAGCTTAAAAAAATCTCAATTAGAAGAGGTATTTATAACTCTGCTCAACAAGTCTCTAAAAAAATGAGGTCTATGCCTCCAGAGGCTACCTATAAAGACATTGTAGAGAAAGCGGACAATATCTATAACTCAAAGATAAATCTTTATGAAATCGGCAACGATATCCCGGAGAATATTTATGAGGACATGGAGTTCATAGTTGAGGATAGAGGAAATAACCCATTGACAGAGTTTGGTATGATGGGGCCTCACAAAAAGATAAATGATATATATGGATCTTTACTTAGACCCGGTAACATAACTGTGGTTGTTGCTCGCTCTGGTGTTGGCAAAACTCAGTTTTGTATGGATTACTCTACTAAAGTGAGCTTGGCGTATGATGTCCCTGTTCTGCATTTCGATAACGGCGAGATGAGTAAGGAGGAACTCGTCATGCGTCAATGTGCTGCTCTGTCTGGAGTATCTATGCACCTTTTAGAAAGTGGTAAGTGGCGACAGGCAGGAGAAGAGGTTGTGAACAAAGTCAGATCAGTTTGGCCGAAGATTAAAAACCTTAAGTTCTTTTACTACAATGTGGGAGGCATGGATGTAGACTCCATGATTAACACACTCAAAAGGTTCTACTACTCAAAGGTCGGGAGGGGTAACAACATGATCTTCTCATTTGATTACATTAAGACCACCTCTGAGTCTCAAGGTGGTAAGAATGAGTGGCAGGTAGTTGGCGAAATGGTTGATAAGTTTAAGCGCTGTGTGCAAAAAGAAATACTAGAGGATGGCAAACCAGTGATACCTATGATCACCTCTGTGCAATCAAATAGGTTTGGTATTACCAATAATAGAAACGCGCAGAACATTATTGATGATGAAAGTATTGTTTCTTTATCAGATAGGATTACTCAATTCTGTTCTCACATGTTCATCTTAAGAAGCAAGACATCTGATGAGATTGAGATAGAGGGTAGAAGGTTTGGGACTCACAAATTTATCAACGTAAAAGCAAGGCACCTCGGTGAAGACATCGCTGGGGCTGTAGAGCCAGTTCTAGTTGATGATAATCTTAGAAAAAATTTCATAAACTTAGACTTTAAAAACTTCAACATAACAGAGTGTGGCGACCTTAGAGATATAGCCAGAACAGCGAATGGAGAGGTTGATTTAGATGAAGGTGGAGCAACAGAAGAAATCCCAGACTTTGATCAGTTCTGATGCTCTTAGAGGCATCTTGACTAATCTCGGCTATACGCTTTTAGATTGTGGTAATCATTGGCGCACTAATGCGTTATTTAGAAACGGCGACAATCCTACAGCAATACAAATATATAAAAATACTGGAGTATGGATCGACTACACTCACGGTAATAATAAATCACGGCCTTTTGAGGCTTTACTTAAACTTACCTTAAAGGATGACCCCAAGCGTCTAGACGAGATAGTTAAAGGACTAAGCTCTCAGGAGGTAGAAGATTATCAACAGAAAGAATTAATTCAAATGGAAAAAATTTATCCAGAGTCCTCTTTAGAGAGACTTTTCCCTAACTACCACTTTTATAATAATATAAAAATATCAGAAGAAACTCAAAAGTTTTTTAAAACTGGTTTATCTGGCGCAGGTCAAATGTATAGGAGGATGGTATTCCCCATATACAATGAGCATGGTCAGATCGTAGGGTTTTCTGGTAGGAGTGTTGATGATAACTCTTATGCAAAATGGAAGCATATAGGTCGTAAAAAAAAGTGGATCTACCCCAGCTATCTACCGGCTGATGAAACAGTAGATCAGATCATAACGGACTGTGAGAGCGTTTATGTAGTTGAAAGTATTGGAGACCTTATGGCTTTATTTGACCAAGGAATAAAGAATGTCATGTGTATATTTGGGACATCAATTAGCAGTCATGTTATTAACTATCTTTGCAGTAAAGATTTAAAAAAGATTTACATTTCCACTAATAATGATTTCGATTCATCTAAAAATAATGGGTTGATAGGTGCTTTCCAATCATACATGAGGCTAAGTGATTACTTTAACCTTAGTCAACTAGAGATAAGGCTACCACCAAAGCCATATAATGATTTTGGAAAAGCTCACGAAGATGGATATAATCTGCAAGAGTGGAAATCTAAGACGTTAGATTCTCAAGAGCAGATAGATTACATATTTAGCTATGTAAAAAACAATCAGAGTCTTTTTACTAAAAAACAAGTAAAAAAGGTTCTGAAAATACTTAATGAATGAACCTTTCACAGCTCTTTCAGCTAGCCGTATAAAAACGGCTCAATCTTGTTCTTGGCTATATTGGTGCAAATACAAGTTAAAGCTACCTGATACCAGTAATGATGGAGCCAAGCGAGGCTCTATTTGTCATTTAATATTTGAGGTATTAGGAAATAAAAGACATAAAAAATATCATCGCAAGATCGTAAGATCGGGTAGCGTTTTTGCTGTCCCCTCGATTGAAAGGTTAATAATGAAACACGCTTGCCGTGTTGGTGTAGATGACAAGGAAAACTTGGATCTAATTAAAGAAATGACATTCAATGGTTTGTGTTATGATTTTTTTGGTAATGTAAACGGCAGACCCACAGAGGCTTTATCTGAGCAGGATTTTCTAATAGTGTGTAATGAAGGTGGGTATAGATACAAGATAAGAGGATTTATAGATAAACTGTTCTTGTATAAAAAAAGAAAGTATGCTTTAATACGAGACTTTAAAAGTAGTAAGTCTGTTTTCAAAGGGAAAGAGATAACAGATAATATGCAAGATTTAATGTATAGTCTTGCAGTAAAAAAACTTTTCCCTGAGTATTCTAACAGGCAAAGTGAGTTTGTATTCTTAAAATTTGGATTAGATCAGGACGGTGATGATACCGGGATAGTTAAAATGAACCCTATAACTGACGATGAGTTAAACGGGTTTCAATCACAGCTGACGCAAATACAAGATTACTTAGACAACTTTTCTGAACAAGACGCTAAGTCTAACTTTGCTGCTGATCAGGGCTTTCCCAAAGACAACACTTTTAGTGGCAAACTTATGTGCGGATTTGCCAAGCAAAGAGGCGAGCTGAAGAAAGATGGCAACCCAAAGTGGTATTGCCCTATGAAGTTTGACTTTTTTTATTATCATATAAAAGATAAAAATGGTAATTTTGTTGCATCTGTAATGGAGGATGATTTCGATGAGTCGATGATACCTCCCGGTGGATCGCATGAGATGCAATATTATGCTGGTTGCCCTAAAATATCTTGACATCAGCATGGGATGAGCTACTTTTAGGCATGATCGCGGTATTCAAGTCATGCTATTCGATAGGTAAGAGTATCCTGACTATAGACAAAAAGTCTGTAGAGGGCGGGCCTGATAGCATACTCGACATATGTAAAGAAAACGACTTCAAGCAGTTAGTTTTAGTTGAGGACACAATGACTGGTTTTATGAAAGCTAATGAGTGCTGTAAGGCTAACGGAATACAACTCATATTTGGCTTAAGGTTGACATGCCGGAATCAAGTTGGTGTCTCTAAAAATACATCAGATCATAAAATCATATGCTTCGCGAAGAATGATAATGGCTGTAAATTGTTAAATAAAATATTTTCTTTCTGCAACACAGATGGTGAAGGTGCTGTAGATTTTGACTTCTTAAACAGCATTTGGACAGATGATTTGTCCTTAGTTATACCATTCTACGACTCTTTTATTTATAATAATGCCACCACACTTAGTAACTGCATACCTGATTTCAGCAAAATACAGCCATCTTTTTTCATAGAGAGAAATGGCCTACCTTTTGATAGCATGGTTGAGACGTTAGTATGGAAATATACTAAAAAATCTGAAAAGTATCCTGTATACCTATCGAAGTCTATTTATTACAAAAATAGACAAGACTACAAGGCTCTTCAAGCTTACAAAATTATTTGTAACAGAACTTTTGGAAGGGTAGCATCTTTATCATCACCGAACTTAAACCACTTTGGCAGTAATGAGTTCTGCTTAGAAAGTTACAAAGAAAAATGTCCATCACAATAAATGAATGAGTCACTACTAAGGTTCGATAAGAGGCAAAAATATTTAGTCTTTGATACAGAGACTGAGGGTCTTAATTTAGTTGATTCAAGACCTTGGCAGATTGCTTGGATTGTCGCTCAAGGCGGTAAAATTATACAAAAGCATGATATTTATGTGCGTTGGGATGACCTCAATGTATCTAAGGATGCAGCTAGAGTAACAGGTTTTTCTAAAGACATTTATGAAAGAACGGCAATAGATGCTGAAGAAGCTTGCGAAAAATTTTGTCATTACCTATATGATCCACAATATAAAATAGTAGGTCATAATTTATTGGGGTTTGATGTTTATGTTGTAAAAACACTAATAAACCTTGTTGGTCATATATTTTCTTATAGTTTTATAAATAGAATCATAGACACTAGAAGCATAGCCACTGCTATAGCGAAAGATATACCAGTTGATAGAGAAAATTTTCTAGCTTGGCAGTATAAGCTGATAAACTACAAAGAGCGGGGACTTAGAACGGCTCAAGGATTTTTGCTGAAAAAGTATGATATTCCTCACGATCCTAAAAAATTACACGATGCTTTGTATGACATCATAATGAATTACGAAATATTTAGGAAACAGTTGTATGAGATAGAGTTATGAGCGTAGATCACTATAGTTTATTTAATAATTTTTCTAATTATGAAAAACCATATCCAGTTGGGGTAAGGTTACCAGAGATTGTTGTTGAGCAAGAAATATTAGATGATCTTAATTTATCAGCTGATAGCGATAGTAAGGATATTTTATATGAACTGACAAGAAAAGGTCTTAGAGACAGAGGTATTACAAAACAAACTAATAAAAAAGTTTACTATGATAGAGCTAAAATGGAGCTTGATATCTTTGATGATCTTGGATTTATAGATTACATACTACTGAACTGGGATGTGCTTAATTTTTGCAAGAAAAATGGTATACCTACGGGTGCTGGCAGAGGGTCTGCCGCAGGTTCTTTGGTTTTGTATCTTTTAGGTGTAACAAATATAGATCCAATAAAATATGACTTATTCTTCGAAAGGTTTGTTTCAAGTAGCAGAGCAAGGAAGATTCACGATGGTGATGATATTTATCTTGATGGTTCTCTACTTGCTGATGTGGATAATGATATTTCCTATGATCGTCGTTCTGAGGTCATTGATTATATTAACCAGAAATATAAAGGCAAAACTTGCAAAATTCTTACGCTGAACACTCTCAGTAGTAAGCTATGCATGAAAGAGTGCGGGAAGATAGTAGAGGAGCTTTCTGAAACTGACGTTAATCTAATTAGTGACACGATACCCAAGCATTTTGGTAAAGTAGCTAAACTAAAAGCTGCATACGAAGAGAGCGAGGCTTTCAAAACATACGCTGAAAAACATAACAAAGCTTTTACTATCGCTAAAAAATTAGAGGGTCTAATTAAAAATACAGGGGTTCATCCATCAGGCATAAGTATAAGTTATTATGAGCAGGAGGATATCATGCCGCTGCAAAAGACTAATGATAACGCTTTGGTTTCTGGCTATGATATGGATGACGTAGCCAGTTTGAGCGTTAAGTTTGATATATTAGGTTTACGGACACTATCTGTAGTCCATGATGTTTGTAAGCAGTTAGAAATCAACATTGAGGACATAGACCCTCATCATCCGTCAATATATGCTGCTTTAGGTTGTTTAGACTCGCCACAGGGTCTTTTCCAGATAGAGGCAGATACAAATTTTAAGGTTTGTAGAGATATCGCTCCTAGAAATATAGACCAACTTTCTGCTGTCGTAGCAATAGCTAGACCGGGTGCTTTAGATTTTAAGGATAGATACGCTCAATATGTCCGCACAGGAGAGTCTCAGTCAGTTCATCCGTTTTTTGACGATATTTTAGGTAAGACAGGTGGCATCCCACTATATCAAGAGCAGTTGATGCAAATGGCTGTTAAAGTTGGCTTCAGTTTAGATGAAGCGGAACAATTACGGCGCATAGTTGGCAAGAAAAAGGTAGATCAAATGCCAGCGTGGAAAGCTAAGATAGCTGATAAAATTCAAGAAAACAACTTGGAGTCAACAATAGGTGACGTTTTATGGAGCGTAGCAGAAGACTCAGCTAATTATTCATTTAATAAGTCACATTCCATAAGTTATGCTTACTTGGCTGCCATAACTGTTTACTTAAAATTTAATTACCCAAAGGAGTTTTTTCTTAGCTTACTTAAGTTCGCTAGGTTTGAACCTAACGCTCATGAAGAGATCGCTAAAATATCTCAAGAGCTTCCAGTGTTTGATATAAAGCTTTTGCCACCAGATTTAAACCTATCTAACTTGGATTTTAAAATAGAAGGCAAAAATATAAGATATGGCCTTAATTCTATTAAAGGTGTTTCAGATAAAGTTGTGGAATCTTTGATTGATTTCAGAGATGTCGCTTTCGCGAATAAATACGAGGTATTCCTATCTGCAAAACAGTGTGGCTTAAATATAGGAACTTTATCAGCGTTTATACAGGCTGGTATGCTGGATTCTTTTGTTACTTCTAATAGATGTAGGCTAGTATTAGAGGCTCAAACATTTAATATATTGACAGAAAGGGAAAAAAGAAATGTTGTAGAGCTTGGTCCTGAGTTCAATTACGATGTTTTAAATACTGTAATGTCATCATTTAATAATTCTACTCATGCTGATGATCGTAAGCCTCTTTTTACTGAAAAAAGATTTAATACATTTAAAAAGAAGTATGCTCCTTATAAAAACATATATGAGCAGAACATTAAGCACTTGAAGTTTGCTAACTGGTTTTTTGAGACTAAACTTCTAGGTTATAGTTACTCACACACCTTAAGAGATATATTTTCTAGCGAAGATAGCTCTCATCTAATATCTTCTCAAAAGGTCTCAGAGCTAGAATCTCATAGGCATGTTAGATTTGTAGGGACTTTGACCGATATAATGAAGAGAACTAGTAGAAATGGCAATAAATACGCTAGATTAGATTTATGTGATGAGGTAGGCAGCGTTTCTTGTTTATTTATGGACAGCCAAAACAACGAGAGGCTTACAAATTACTTAAATTTAGGTAAAAAATTACCTAAAAAGAATGACATTGTAATAATTACTGGTCAAAAAGGTGATGATATTGTTTTTGTCGATAAAATAAATATTTTGCAAGATAAAATATATATGAAACTGTCTGAATTAAAATGAGTGTAAACAATATAGTGGGATTAGACGAATTCAACTTAACTCCAAGAGCCAAGAAAGCCTTTAAAGACGCGCAAAAGTTTTCAAAGGATCGAGGAGATAGTGTAATAAATAACTTACATGTATTTTATGGCTGTTTACACAACGCTTCGGGTGCCATAGCGGATTTTTTAGTAGATAACTCCGTTACAATGGATGAATCTGATATGCTGGAAGTCATAGAAATGGCTTCTGAAACGCATGATGAAAAATTTAAATTAACTCCTAATTCTGATCCTTGGCATGAGGAGGTTCCAAGGGCTATAAAAGAGGCTAATAAAGTGGCTAGCGGATTGGATCAATACTACATTGGCATAGAACACCTGCTAATGGGTATATTCAAAGTTTCCGATTATGTATTAGAGTATGTTGCTCTTTTTGGCGTAGATTTAAAAAAATTGAGAAACAATTTAGAATTGTTTTTATCTGGTGAAACACCTCCCAAACATGTTACTGATACCATAAAAGATGTTTTTGGTATCGAGGACAATTTCAGGCTTGCTGACTTCAAACAAACATCGGAGGAGCTTGAGAGTCAACTAGAGCAAAGATCCGCTAACTCCTTATCTAAATTTGCCACTAATTTAAATGATATGGCAATAAGAGACGAATTGCCAGAGGTTCAAGGTAGGGACGAAGAGATGTCAGCCTTGATACAAATATTATGCAAAAAAAACAAAAGAAACGCTATTTTGTTAGGAGAAGCGGGAGTTGGTAAAACTGCGATAGTAGAGGGTTTAGCACAAAAAATATTTAGATCAGATGTTCCATCTATCATGTTAAGTTATGAAATATTTAGTGTTGATTTAGGCGCTATGATAGCTGGAACGAAGTATAGAGGAGAGTTTGAAAATAAGTTTCAATCCCTCTTAAAAATGGCTAAAGACAACCCACACATGATACTGTTTTTTGATGAGATACACAACATTTTCGGAGCTGGTAATTCAGAAGGCGCAGTTGACGCATCTAATATGCTAAAGCCTTTACTGGCTAGGGGTGACATTAAATGCATAGGATCTACAACGACAGCTGAATATCAAAAGATATTTGAGAAAGACTCTGCTATGAAGCGCAGATTTGAGCCTGTAGAGGTAAATGAACCAAATGCAGATCAAACTAAGCGTATGATACAAAATAGTATACATACTTATGAGCAGTTTCATGATGTAAAATTTAACTCGTCTATACTAGATTTAATAATTGATTATTGTTCTAAATTTTTGTCTCATAAACGCTTCCCAGATAAAGCTTTTGATATTGTTGATCAAATCGGTTCTAAGGTAAAAATAGAAAACTTAAGACCAACTGATGATATTGTAGAGCAACATGACCATGTTGTTAGAGAACTTAGCAAAGATAATAAATCAGAGGAGGAAACAAAGAAACTCCTAAAAGATTATTTAAAAGTCATTGAATCTCATACTATTAAAAAGAAAACATCAAGAACAGTTGTCAAAAAGCAAGATGTTATAGATGTCATCGCCAAGCAAAGCAAAATATCAGGCGAACACATTAAAAATAGCAGTAGTAAATTTGATCAATTTTACAAAAGAATATCTAAAGAAGTCTTCGGCCAAGATGAAAACATTAAGACAATCAATGATTTGCTATCTTGCGCGAAAGCTGGTCTCTGTGAGGAGAAAAAACCTCTTGCTAGTTTGTTTTTCGTAGGACCGACTAGTGTTGGTAAAACATATACAGCTAAACAAATAGCCAAACATTATTTTGGCAACGAAAGAGCTTTTGTCCAAGTCAATATGTCTGAATTACAGGATGAGACAGGAATCTCTAAGCTTATTGGTGCTAGCGCTGGGTATGTTGGATTTGATCAAGGTGGGTTCTTAACAAATTTTGTTCGTAATAATCCAAACTCAGTGGTTCTATTTGATGAAGTCGAGAAAAGTAGCCCTAAAGTTCTGAATTTGTTACTACATCTTCTTGATGAGGGTTATTTAACTGATAATCTTAATAGAGATGTCGATTTCAGCAAATGTGTCGTTGTCTTGACAAGCAATATAGGCAATGAGGAAAGTAAAAAGAAATCAATGGGCTTTATATCTGATGATATTTCTGAGGATCAGTCTTATAAAGACTCTGTGAAAAAGAAACTAAAGCCAGAGTTACTAGCTAGAATAAACGAAGTTTTAGTATTTAAAGATTTATCTGAAACAGATTTCAAAAACATCATAAGAAAAGAAATTTCCGAGCTTTGCCTCAAACTATCTGCTAAAAACATTAATTTAAAGGTTAGTAAAAACTGCGTGGATCATCTATTTAAAATAATTAAAAGTCAAAAATCACACGCTAGAATAATTAAAGATGTAGTTAAGCAGAACTTAACCATACCTGTTTCCAAGGCTATATTAAAAGATTCTAAAAAGTTAAAAATATCTGCTAAAGTTGTTGACAATAACATAGTTTTGAATTAAAATCCGTCATCATGACTAGAACTCAACAAAACATTGTTAGAACTATGAGAAGCACTAAAGGTCGCTTCTTTGGTCTCTACACCAAGCGAGGTGAAGCGATGAACGCTCAATACATTGATGAAAGCCCATCTTATGTCACTGTATATGATCGTAATGCTTCGACAACTCGCAAACTTGCCAAGAAAAGTTTGTCGGGAGTTTACTTCCGGGGTTCTGCTATTGGCAAAACATTCTAAGAAATATAATCTCTTAGAAATTTAGTTGGCCTGATCCATAATAGATGTGGATCAGGCTAAACTATTTACTGACAGAGCATTCATTTTCCAGTCTAAAGAAAATGACATACAAGCAGATAGAAGTATTATTGATAGTGTATTCTCTACCTTGCCTCAAGCACTTAATGTAGATAAGGTAGAATTAGTTGACAGTTTTATTGATTTCGACGTTTATAAAGTCTTTTCTAAAGACAAGATTTACTTAATAAAATTGTCATTTGTTGATAAATCAGAAATTTTAGAAAGAGAAGCTGAAGCTTTACAATTAGTTAGCAATAAAGTCACACCCTCTTTGATTCATAGTGGTCGAATAATTATTGGTGAGCCAATTAGTTACTTAATACAGTCTTATGAGAACGGTTATGGAGTGGATGATTTCGGTCGGTATTTTGTAGGTGAAAACATAGAATCTTTAAATTACTCGCTAAAAAAACTAGTTGATAATCCAGCACCATCCAAATCTATTAGGGACAATATTGATAATGTATTATCATCTCTTAATGTAAGAGAATTTTTTTATGATGATGCTATTGAGGCTATTAAGGTAAATCTTGATTTAAATAAAATTGATGAGTTTATACAGGATTTGAGCAGCGAATTGACTAATATATACGATACATCAGTCTTGGATAGAGATTATTTTTGCCACGGTTCGTTGCTCTTACAAAATATAATATTTAGAGATGGCTACTTCAAGTTTGTTAACTTGGATAGGTCTTTTAAAGGGCATTACTTCTTAGATTATTCTCAACTTTTACTAGACTTTGGATTGGATAAGAATGTGAAGCTTAAATTCGCCAAAATGTATTGCAAAAGTTCTGGTTTTGAGTATGACGCTGACGAGTATAAATTGTGTGAAAAAGTAAACATATTAATAGTTTTAGCATCAATCTTAAGAGATTATCTAGTAGAAATCTATATGTTTGATTCATCTAGACCTCTTAAAATATGTAAAATAGTGGCGTTATTTGGTCAATATTTTGATCAATTTTCTAGATTTAAGTTTTTTGATAAATATAAAACTTTTTTAACAAAAACTATCACAAATCCTGTCACTGGCGTAGAAAAAGTGTAGTAAATAGTATGCCTTTACCAAGTCCTAAAGAAAAAGAACAAAGAAAAGACTTTATGTCTCGCTGTATGCTCGATTTGAGTCAGAAAGGTGAGTTTAAAGATAGCAAACAAAGAGTAGCTGTATGCATGAGCCAATTTAGCAAAGCTAGAGAAGAGGCTCACGCATCTGCTGGAGAAGGTGACCAAGAGTTCCTGATGTTCACATCAGCTGGTTACAAGAGCAACGAGGCTAAACATTACGGGGACAAAGACAAAAAGAAAGAAAAGGCCAAATCTGGAATGAAATATTCTAGTTATGGGTCTCCAAATCCTCAAGATCACTATTTTGACAAAAAAGAGGACGCAGAAAAGGACGCTGCTAAAATGGGACTGAAAGGCATTCATACCCATACTGATGAAAAAGGCAAAACTCTTTACATGGCTGGCCCTAATCATGAAGCTTTCATGAAAAGACATGATCAGATTTTAAAAATGAAGAAAGAGGAAGAGGA
>Ga0163110_10000623_pt1 | contig 16993 bp, 19 predicted proteins | sample CRUFie1St17metaG_FD_108703 | JGI IMG/M metagenome (GOLD analysis project Ga0163110, IMG submission 108703) | Marine microbial communities from the Costa Rica Dome - CRUD Field 142mm St17 metaG | ecosystem: Environmental > Aquatic > Marine > Oceanic > Photic zone | place: Costa Rica: the Eastern...
ATAGAAAAACAAAAGAAGATATAAAGATTAGACCTATTAAGAGTGGTTTTTTTGATATATTCATATGGTATTACCTTAGATTGTTAACAGGTTTGGAAAAATGAAAAAAAAGCCATCAAAAAATAAAATGTGGGGAGGAAGATTTACCTCAAAACCATCAAATCTTTTACAAAAAGTTAATTCATCAATACATTTTGACTATAAACTATTTGAAGAAGATATTGAAGCATCAATTGCACACGCAATAATGCTTGGAGAATGTAAAATAATTTCTAAAAAGGACTCCACATCAATTATTGCAGGTTTAAAAAAAATACATAATAAATTTAAAAAAGGAAATTTTAAATTAAAGCCAGAATTAGAAGATATTCATATGAATATTGAGGCTCAATTACAAAAAGATATAGGTGATCCCGCGAAAAGATTACATACTGCCAGATCTAGGAATGATCAAGTTGCAACTGACTTAAGACTTTACGTAAGAAAAAAAAATGACCATTTGATTAAGGAAATTTCAAACTTACAATACGCATTATCAAAAAAAGCTAAAGCTAATTATAATTTATTAATGCCTGGATTTACTCATATGCAAACTGCTCAACCAATTACATTTGGTCATCATCTTCTTGCATATGTCGAAATGTTATCAAGAGATAAAAGTAGATTCATTGATTGCAATAAGAGATTAAACGAAAATCCACTTGGATCAGGGGCATTATCTGGTACCTCTTTTCCAATAAATAGAAAATTCACAACAAAATCGTTAGGATTTAACAAACCTATGCAGAACTCGCTAGATGCGGTTTCATCAAGGGACTTTGTTTTAGAAACCATATCATCAATAACTATTTGTTCTATTCACCTATCAAGGTTAGCTGAGGAAATAATAATGTGGATGTCTAGTGGATTTAATTTTATTGATCTGCCTGATAGTTTAACGACAGGATCGTCAATAATGCCTCAAAAAAAGAACCCTGATCTTGCTGAGCTTATTAGGGGTAAAACCGGAAGATTAATCAGCTCTTTTATAAATATGTCTATTGTTATGAAGGGATTACCTCTTGCTTACTCAAAAGATTTACAGGAGGACAAAGAGCCAACCTTTGATGCTTTAGAAAATATTGAATTATGTCTTCAATCAATGACAGCTCTGATAAAGTCATTAAAAGCAAACAAAAAAAATATGGAATTAGCTGCAGTTTCTCAATTCTCAACTGCTACTGATTTAGCAGATTGGCTAGTTCAGAATTTAAATATACCATTTAGAACCGCTCATGAGACTACTGGTAAAATTGTTAAAATATGCTTAGATGAAAATATTACATTGGATCAAATAGATATAGAAAAGCTAAAAAAAATAGACAAAAGAATAAGTAAAAAAATATATAAAGCTTTAAATGTAAAAGACTCTGTTGAAAGAAAAATTTCTGAAGGCGGTACATCTCCAAAAAATGTTTTAAAACAAGCTAATCAATGGATTAAGAGACTCGAAAATGATAAATAATAAAAAAATTCTTATTATTTTTATAATTTTAATAGCTGTGGGTAGTTGTGGAAGAAAAGGAGACTTATTACCACCCCCAAATCTCAGTTCATTATTATCTTATAATTTTCTAATGGAATTAGATAATGATTAATTATGATTATAAAAAGGGTAATCTTATTTTTGATAATTTAATTATTAAGAATATCACAGAAGAAATTAAAACTCCTTTTTATTGTTACTCTTTGAATTATTTAAAAGATCAATATTCATCACTAGATAACTCAATTAATCTTAAAGATTATGAAATTTGCTATGCTGTGAAGTCAAATTCAAATCAATCAATAATTAAGAATTTTGCTAATATGGGTTCAGGAGCTGATGTTGTATCAATTGGTGAAATGAAACGTGCTCTAAAAGCTAATATAGCTCCAGGTAAAATAGTTTTTTCAGGAGTTGGAAAAAACTCCGATGAAATTAAGTATGCTTTAGAAAATAATATTTTAATGTTTAATGTAGAATCGGTAAGTGAATTAAAAAAAATTTCCAACGAAGCTCTATTACAATCAAAAAAAGCCCCAATAGCTATTAGAATAAATCCAGATATTTCTGCAGGGGGAAATGAGAAAATTTCCACTGGTAAGGCTCAGGATAAATTTGGGATAAGCTGGAAAGACGCTCCTGCTATTTACGAATACGCATCTACTCTTCCTGGAATAGAAATTAAAGGAATTGATACCCATATTGGTAGTCAAATAAATCAACTAGAACCTTTTAGCCATTCATTTGATATATTGAAAGAAATTATCTCTATGCTAAAAGATAAAGGTTTTAAAATAGATGTTATAGATGTTGGTGGTGGTCTAGGTGTCAAATATAAAAATAATGAAACTTCGATTGATGTAAAAGAATATGGAAAATTATTATCAGAAAAACTTGGAAAATTAGACTGTAAAGTAATTATTGAACCAGGAAGATTTTTAACTGCAAACGCAGGAGTGTTAGTAACAAAAATTCTTCATATAAAAAAATCTGATATTAAAAATTTTGTTATTGTTGACGCAGGAATGAACGATTTTATTAGACCAACTTTATATGGGGCACATCACAATATAATACCTCTTAAAGAACCAGGAAAATTAGGAAACCTAAAATGTGATATTGTTGGGCCTGTATGCGAAACTGGTGATTTTTTTGCGAAAGATGTAGATCTAAAGGATGTAGATGAAGATGATTTTCTAGCTATTTGTTCTACTGGAGCATACGGATCAGTTCAATCCTCAAATTATAATACGAGAGCTAGTATAGATGAATTATTAATAAATAATGGTGAGTATGAAATTATTAGACAAAGAATTAATGAAGAAACTATTATTGATAGAGATATAATTTCTAAATGGGTTTAACTACTCAATAATTTCAACAAAAATATTGGATGCATTTTCAGGAAAGTTACTAAATTTAACCTCAAAATCCTTGATTTCTAAATAATCAAAAAATTCATTGTTGAATTTGATAATTTCTCTCATTAAAATTGTTCTATCATTACTTTCAATGATGACCATTATAGATGGAACTTTTCTAATGTAATTTTCTTGATTTATAAGAGAACCAGAAACTATTAATGGAGAACCATCCTCATTCGAGGATATTCTACTAGATAGATTATTAATTTCTATTCCTCTAAACTTTATTGAAGGATCAAAAATTTCTATTATGGGTGATAAACTAGGGAATTTATTCACAATCAAAACTCTATTATTCCAACCTATGATGAAAGAGCCAAAGAGTAAAAGTAAAAAAATCCAAAAAATAAAATCTGATTTATTTGTATCCGGCTTATTAAATACAACCGGTAATGGATGATCGGGTTTAATATTTTTATCAATTTTTTCTTGATTTTTGATGTTTGTCTTTAAACCTTGCGTTGAAGATGGTTCATATAATTTAGGAATATCAATTGGCTCTCCTTTTGAGGATGAAGTCCAAATTAGCGAACATCTTGAACATTTAAGTTTTTTTGGTGATCCATTAAATTTTTTCTCATCAAGGAAAAAATTTGTACTGCATGATGGACATTGAATAATCATTAAATATTTTTAAAACCTATGAATTATTTCGTGAAACTTTAATAATTTTACCAGAATTTTTCTTTCCTCTACCATCTGTTAAAATAATTAAATTACCATTTTTAGATGATTTTATACTTCTAATTCTAGAGTTAATCTCTTTAAACATAATTTCTTCAGAAAATACCAAATTATCTCTAATTACTAATCTTCTTACGTCACCAGGTGACAAAGCTGAAATAAATAAATTTCCATGCCACTCAGGAAATAAATCACTATAATAAAAAGTCATATCAGATAAAGCTATTGAGGGCGTCCAATATTTTATAGGTTGCTCCATTCCTTTTTTTTTCTTAAATGGTGAAATAATAGAACCATTATAATCAATACCGTAAGTTATTGCTGGCCATCCATAATTTAAACCTGGATAAATAATATTTAATTCATCGCCACCTTTTGGACCATGCTCATGACTATAAATAATTCCATTAATATCTTTTGTAAGTCCTTGTTGATTCCTATGGCCGTAAGTAAAAATATCTTTTAGAGCTTTGTCGTCTTTAAAAATTGGGTTATCACTTGGAATTGAACCATCATCATTAATTCTCAATATCTTACCAAAGTGGTTATCTAATTTCTGAGCCTTCTCTCTATGATTGAATCCATCCCCAGAAGAAATTAACAAGGTATTATCGTCTAAAAATAATAATCTTGCTCCATAATGAGCTGATGTTTTTCTGAAGGCTTTTGCACTATGAATTGTCTCTATATCAATTAAAGTACTTTCATAAAGTTTAGCCCTTGATACCCGTAAAGTATTTCCCTCTCTAGTTTTAATTGAGTAAGAAAAATAAATAAGGTTATTTAATTCAAAATCTGGATGCAGTTCAACATCAGATAAACCTCCTTGACTTCTAGATAATACTGAAGGCACATTTGAGACTGTTACTAATGTTTTTAACTTTGGATTATAAATTTTTAATTTTCCAGTCAACTCAGTAATTAAAAAATCTCCATTTGGAAGAAAATCAATATCCCAGGGCATATCAAGACCTTCATATAAAGTTTCCAGCTTATAAATTTTGTCTTTAGCATTCACTGAATAACTTAGTGAAAAAGAGATCATAAAAATTAACAAATATTTAATTATTTTTTTCATATGTAATTACCTTTAAAAAATATACCTTTAACTGATTAAAAAATATTCCTCCAAAAAAACCAATCAAACAGAGTATTAATAAACCTGTTATTTCTCGTGCACTAGAAATTAATACAATCTCATCAAAAGTCATCTTTGTATAAAAAATAATACCATAAAGACTTGCAAAACCAGCTAGACCAAAAGAGAACATGGAATTAACAGGTATAATTAATCTTATTATAGCTGTTAAAAAATAACCAAAAAATAATGCAATAAAAATCACACCATAAATATTTATAGGAATACCCCACTGAATTAAAATTGGTGATAAACCTCCTCGAAGATCATGAAGAAGTGATTGAATTAAAACAAACAATGAAATATCGAATCCTTGATTTTTTAACCAAAATAAATTCCATATAGTATTCTGAAAAAGTATAAAAAAACTGGTTAAAAGAGCGGAAAATATAAAAGCTAACAACAAACTAAAGAAAAGTTTTATCAAATACATTTTAAGATTACCTCTTCTCTATTAGCCATATCCCCATTGTAATAAAAATTAAACCAAAGCCAATTACAAAATTAATTTTCTCATTGAGGAAAAAAATACCAATTAACAATGCCCATACTGGAATTAAATAATTTACAAGTGACAGGAATAATGGTCCTTTTAAAGAAATTATTTTGAACCACAGTAATGTTGCTATTCCTGTTGGAAACACTCCTAAAAGAGTTAATGCAAAAAAGCTTTTAATTGAAACCTTATCAAAATTTAGTGGATTATTTTCAAAAAAAGATAATATTAATAAACCAATTATACTTCCGCATATCAATGAGCTAAGAGATCTCTCAAAGGAGTCCTCTTTAGACGAATTTTTTATCATTATGCTAGCCAAAGCAAAAGAGCATGTTCCAATTAAAACTGCAATCTGACCAACAAAGAAATTATCATTAATTGTATAACTATTATGACTATTAAATCCCACCAATAAGATAATACCAAATAATCCAGAAAAAATTCCAAAGATTACTTTGAAGTTTAATAAACGGTCTTTAAGCAAAAAGTAAGATAAAATTAGAGTTATAATTGGATTTGCTCCCATTAAGATTGCAACCAATGAAGATGGAATAAATTGGGCCCCCCATGAAATAATTGAAAATGGTAATGAAAATCCCAAGAACCCAATTACGAAACTCCATAACCAAAAATTTAGTGAAATTGGCAACTTCTTATTCAAAATAAGAAAAAATCCAAATATTGTTATACTGCCAATAATAAGTCTCAATGACATCACTTTTAAAGGACTAATTGTTTCTAATGAAATTTTTAATCCAGCAAAGGATGACCCCCACATAATAACTAAACAAAAAAGCAGTACATGAGGGAGAAAATTAGAAAGGGCTTTTTTCATAGAATACTTCCTGGATATTTGGCCGAGTAATATTCTTTAAATAGACTAAGAATGATTATTAAGATAGAAAAAATAAGTATAATTATTTAACTATTATTTTGTGAGAAAAAAAATTTTTATTTCAAAAAATATCAAAATCGTCTCCTTACTAGTTATTATATCTTTTTTAATTTTTGACTTTTTCAATTTTCTAAATCTAAGTACTCAAAACGAAATATTAAATGAAAATAAAAAAGCTATTGTAGTTTTAACTGGCGGACCTAGAAGACTGGAAGAAGGTTTTCAATTATTAGAGAGAAAAATGGGAAGTACTCTTTTTATTTCAGGAGTAAATCCAATAGTTACAAAAGAAGACCTAAGAAAAATTTTAAATATAAATAGATCTAACAAAAGAAATATTTTGTTTGAATGTTGTGTTTATTATGAGCAAAGATCAAAAGATACTCAAACAAATTCTGTCGAAGTAAACAAATGGTTAAATAAAAATGAATATAATGAAATTATTTTAGTCACATCCTCGTATCATATGCCTAGAAGTATTTATGAATTTAAAAAAAATGCTCCTAAAATAACCATATATCCCTGGAATATAATCCAAAAAGAAGAAGGAGCTCTTAAAAATATAAGAAAATTAACTCTGGAATATTTGAAATTTAATCTAATAAGATTACAATATTTATATAAATCAAATAAAAGTTATGAATATTAAAAACAAAATTTTTTCAATTATTTCAATTAATTTACTGATTTTAATAACTGCAATAATTGCGATTTTAGGTTTACCCTGTTTAATCTTGCCCAGAAAGTATACTGCAAAACTAATAAATTCATGGTCCAAAATAATGTTATCGTTTTTTAAAAATTATGATGGTTTAGATTGGGATGTCCAAGGTATTAATAATATTCCTAGCGGTCCATTTGTAGTAGCTTCAAAACATCAATCTATTTGGGATACAATTTTTTTCACTGCTTTTTTCTCTGATGCTGCAATGGTTTTAAAGAGAATTATTATATTGATACCATTTTACGGGCTACATGCAATTAAAGCAAAAATGATATGGTTAGATAGAAAAGGTCATAGTAGGGCTCTAAAAAAATTAATTAAACAGGGAGAAAACTGCAAAAATGAAAAAAGACCAATCGTTATTTTTCCAGAAGGTACGAGAAGTAAAATCGGACAAAAAAATAAATATAAGCCTGGAATTACCGCTTTATATAAATTTTTAAATATACCGTGTATTCCAGTTGCGCTTAACTCTGGTGTATACTGGGAAACTAAAGGTCTTAAGAGAAATAAGGGAAAAATTATAGTAAAATTTATTGAGCCTATTGAGCCTGGGTTAAGTAGAGACGAATTTGAAAAAAAATTAGAAATGGTTATTGAGAGTGAAACAAAAATTCTGGTCGAAGACGCAGTCAATTAGTTAATTATTTATTTTTTCTACCAAAATCGATTTTATCATCATCCTGACCTGCATCAATAATTCTCTTTCTTACATTTCTAGTTTTTTCAAAACTGGAAAAAAGCATATTTGTATCTTTCTTTAAAATAGATTGTCTTAATTTTGTTAAATCACTTGAAAAAAGATCCAACATTTCCAAAACTGCTTCACTATTATATGTAAAGATATCACTCCACATTTTTGGATCAGATGCTGCAATTCTTGTAAAATCTCTAAATCCACCAGCTGAATATTTAATCACTTCAGAATCAGTAACATTAGCTAAATCATTTGCTGTCCCAACAATATTATAAGCTATAAGATGAGGAATATGACTTGTTATTGCCAGCACTTTGTCATGATGTAAAGCATCCATAATTTCAACTTTTGAGCCAAGTGACTCCCAAAAAAACTTTATGCTTTGTATGCTTTCTTTTGAATTATCACTTGTTGGAGTTAAGATGCACCATCTATTTTCAAATAACTCAGGAAAGCCAGACTCCGGTCCAGACTCTTCTGTGCCCGCTATTGGGTGACCTGGAATAAATTCAACATCTTTTGGTATTAAATCCTTTAATTCCTCTAATACAGCATACTTTGCTGATCCAGTATCAGTTAAAATACTACCTTTTTTTAAAAATGGTGCTATTTCTTCAATTATTGGCCTAAATGTTGATAAAGGTGTTGCTAATATTATTAAATCAGCACCATTAACAGCCTTAATTAAACTCTTTTCAGTAAGATCAACAAGACCTCTTTCAACAGCCCTAATAAGAGTTTTTTCAGTTTTCGCGTAACCAATAATTTTAGACTCAAAGTTATTTTTTTTCATACTGAGACCAATTGAGCCCCCTATTAATCCGAGTCCAATAATACAAACAGTGTCAAAATTATTTTTCATATTATTTTGAGAGCTCCCTCAAGGATTTAATTAAAAGATTATTAGCCTCGTCATTTCCAATACTAACCCTTAGAAAATCTGGTAAATTATATTCATGCATTTGTCTGAGAATTAAACCTTTAGCGCATAAAGACTCAAAAACATGATTTGCATCAAAACTAAGATTCTTTGAGACTTGAAACAGAATAAAATTACAATTACTTGGAATTGTTAAATATCCTAAGCTATTAAGCTCGTGAGTGATTTTTGGAAGCCACATATTGTTATGCTCTACTGATTTTAAAATATGATTTTGATCATTAACAGCAGCTACTGCAACTTTTTGAGCTGTAGAATTTACTGAAAAAGGTATCCTTAATCGACTTAAAACACTAATCACTTCATTAGGACAATAAGCCCATCCTACTCTTAAACCAGCAAGTCCATAGGCTTTTGAAAAAGTTCTTGTTACAACAATATTATTATTATCTTCAACCAAAGAAATAAATGAAGAGTAATCATTATCATTTACGTACTCTATATATGCTTCATCAATAATTAATAGTATTTTAGATGGAAGATTTTTATGCAAATCTATTAAATCCTCATATGAAACCATAGTCCCAGTAGGATTATTTGGATTAGCTATAAAAATCATTTTTGTAGAATTATTTACTAAATCTAAAATTGACTTTATTTGCGTTTGAAAGTTTACCTCTTTAGCTCTTACAATTCTTGCACCTGATGCCTGAATAGCTAGAGGATATACTGCAAAAGAATTCTCAGAAACTATTGCTTCATCATTACCAGATAAATAAGCCCTAGCAAGCAAATGAAGTATTTCATCTGAGCCACATCCACAAATTATATTATTTGAATTTATGGAATAAAATTTAGATAACTTTTCTACTAGCAATGAATTTGATGGATCAGGGTATACAGTTATATCCTTAATAGCTTCATTATAAGCATTAATCACGCTTTCACTTGGACCAAATGGATTTTCGTTAGAAGATAATTTAAATATTTTTTCAACACCATTTACACTACTAGCACCACCTTTATAAGGTTTTAAATCATTTAAAAAATTATTTGGTACTGGTTTATCCATAATTAAACAACATTATTCTTACTAATATTAATATTATTAAAATCTCATAAATAGAAATCTTAGCTTTTTATATAACTTATTAAATTCTTATAACATAACTTTAAAATTCATTACTAAGCATATTTTATTTGCAATTAATAAAAATAAGCCTTATGTATCAAATTACATTTTGAGAGGGAGAAATCCCTGCCAACCTGCATTAACCTGCGAAGGTGGTTACTTTGATGTGGCTTAATAAGCAAAAAAAGGTTCTTTCTCTCATTTGTTGACAAAGTTTAGTTTAGCTTCCTAAAGAAGCTGGGTATTTGATTTTCAGATTGTGCGCCCTAGATTTCCTAAAAGCACTAAAGAGAGGAAAAAATGAAAAAACAATTTTTTAAAAAAACACCATCACTACTATCATTTCTAATATTAGTTTTGTTTATATCTTTAAGTCCACTAAATGTAAATTCGCAAGAAGTATCAGCATTTAAAAGTGCTGGAAAATGGTTAGTAGGTCTTAAAGTTTTAAATTTAGATCCTGATGAGAAATCGGTAACCTCTATTGGCGGCGAAGCAAAAGTTGATGATGATACTGTTCCAGAACTAGATATTAGATATTTTTTAACTGATAATATTGCTATTGAAGCAATTTTTGGAACTACTGAACATAGTGTGAAAGCAATTGGAACAGCTTTAGGAGATGTTAATTTAGGTACAGTGAAAGTTTTACCACCTACATTTACTCTTCAATATCACTTTAATAGTGAAAACAGATTCTTGCCATATATAGGCGCAGGAATAAATTATACTTTTTTCTATGATGATAATCCTGGTGATGCTGTTGGTATTAGCTATAAAGATGAGGTTGGTTTTGCTCTAAATATTGGTTTTGATTATGTTATTAATGAAAATAATTATTTTAATATAGACATTAAAAAATATAAACTTTCAACTGATACAGTAATAGATGCTGGACCTGCTGGTATCGCTACAGCGTCAGTAGACCTAGATCCTCTAGCAGTGAGTATTGGCTACGGATGGAGATTCTAAAGAATTAATTAAGTATTAATTCTAATATTTCCAATAGAAGGTTATCTTATTGCTATGAATACTGATCAAAATAAACTTCCATGTTCATACTTTAAGGATACCAAACCTCTTCTACTTGAAAATGGAACAAGTATAGATGAGCTTACTGTGGCTTATGAAAGCTACGGTAAGCTCAATAAAAATAAATCAAATGCTATAGTAATTTGCCATGCCCTTTCTGGAGATCAATTCTTGGCAAGTAAAAATCCCTTAACAAATAAGGATGGTTGGTGGAATAGAATGGTAGGTAGTGGAAAACCTATTGACACTGATAAATATTTTGTAATTTGCGCAAATGTTCTTGGTGGTTGCCTAGGATCTACCGGACCTACTTCGATAAATCCAAAGACTGGTGAAGAGTATGGACTAGATTTTCCTGTAATAACTATTTCCGACATGGTTAATGCACAAATGAGATTAATTCAGCACTTAGAAATTGATAAGATTTTATCAGTTATTGGAGGGTCAATGGGCGGAATGCAAGTTCTTGAATGGGCAGCCTCTTATCCAAAAAATATACACTCTGCTATACCAATCGCTACATCTTCCAGACATACAGCTCAAAATATTGCGTTTCACGAACTCGGTAGACAGGCGATAATGGCTGATCCGGATTGGAATGGTGGTAACTATTTAAAACTTGCTACCAATCCTACCAAGGGATTATCAATTGCAAGAATGACAGCTCATGTAACTTATTTATCTGAGACTTCTCTTACAAAAAAATTTGGAAGGAGACTACAAGATAAAGAAGAGATAAGTTTTGGGTTTGATGCTGATTTTCAAATCGAAAGTTATTTAAGACACCAAGGTTTAACTTTTGTGGATAGGTTTGACGCTAACTCTTATCTTTATATAACTAGAGCTATGGATTATTTTGATTTAGAAAAAACTCACAAAAAAGGTTTAACAGAAATTTTTGAAAAAACTAATATTAAGTTTTTAATAGCATCATTCACTGGAGATTGGCTTTATCCACCATCTGAAAATTTAATGATAGTTAGAGCATTAAGCGCGGGTGGTGCTGATGTTAGTTTTGTAAATATTGAATCTGATAAAGGTCATGATGCGTTTCTTTTGGAAGAACCAGAATTTGACGATGCAATGAGAGGATTTATTAATTCAGTTTCTATAGAGGCAAAAATATAATGAATAATAATAGAACTGATCTGGATTTAATAACATCTCTTGTAGATAAAAATTCAAGAATACTAGATGTAGGTTGTGGAAATGGGGAATTATTACAATCCTTAAAAGATAAAAAAAATGTTAAAGGTCAAGGTCTTGAACTTAAACAAGAAAGAGTAAATCAATGCGTTTCAAGGGGTTTATCAGCTATCCAAGGAAATGCCGATAGTGATTTAAGCTTATATACAAATCAGTCATTTGATTGCGTGATTTTAAGCCAAACAATTCAAGCAACTAATAACCCAAGAAATATTTTAGTCGAATTAGTTAGAATCGGTAAAAAAGCAATTGTCTCAATACCAAATTTTGGTTTCTGGAAAGTCAGAGTAAGCTTTGCAGCTTATGGTAAAATGCCTATTACAAAAAAACTTTCAAATAACTGGTATGATACCCCTAATATACATTTATGTAGTATAATTGATTTTGTTGATTTATGTCGGGAGCTAAATATTAAAATTGAAAAAACAATTGTGCTTAAATCAAATAATACTAAATCATATGAAGGCTCTCCAAATAATTGGTCAAATTTTTTTGGAGAAGAAGCAATTTTTTTAATTAAAAATTAAGCTTTTATATCTCCTTTAATTTTCTGATTAATTATTTTTTTATCATTTGTTACCGGCGCTAAATAATTTTTTTTACCCCTTATAATTATCACCCCAGAAAAATACTTTGTTAGTGAATTATTTAAAAATTCAAATAATTTTAACTTATTAATAAAAAACCTGCTTTTAGATGGTGGAAAAAATAAACAATATTCTATATCTACAAAAGTAAAAAAATTATTTGATAATAATAAATTTAATTCGTAGGGAGTGAATGTTTTTAAAGAATTTAATTTTTTTTTATAAAAGAAACGCCAAAAACCAAGGGTATTTGGTGCTACAATTATAATCTCTCCATCTTTTTCTAAAATTCTCCATGACTCTCTTAAAAATTTTTTATGATCGTATAAATATTCAAAACAATTTACAACAAGCAATCGATCAATTGAAAGATCGTCCAAAGGAAGATTCTGTTCGTTGACTGAAACTGTTAAATTTTTTTCGTCTAAAAAAAAATTTAATAATCCAAATTTTTTAGGAACTAGAAAAAAAATTCTTTGAAAATTAGACTTAAAAATTCCTAAAAAAGGAAATCCATAACCTATCACAGCATTTCTCGAGTTATTGAAATCAGGCCATAATAAGAAAATTTTCTTAGAAATAATTTGAATTACAGATTTACCTAAAAAACTAGAATAAAAAATTTTAAAATTTTCAATATTTATTTTCATATTATATACTCTAATTAATTCAAATTCCGCTGGAGATATAATTGATTGTAGAACAAATATGGACAGGTAATCAATTTCGTAATTTTAATTATTTAATTGTATGTCCTCAAACTGGCGAAGCTATGGCGATTGATCCTCTTGACCATGAGAAATGCCTGACCATTTGTAAGAAAAATGGATGGGAAATCACAAAAGTACTAAATACTCACGAACACTGGGATCATATTGGGGGTAATCAAAACATTATAGAATCTACTAATGCTAAACTTTTAGCTCATAAGAATGCAAATCAAGCAATAGATGGCATAGATATAGGTTTATCGGCTGGTGACAATATTAAGATAGGCTCTTCAATCACTTTAAATGTTTTAGATACACCCGGCCACACTATGAGCCATGTATGTTTATTTGCAAATAACGATAACCCATCTCTATTTTGTGGCGACACACTATTTAATGCTGGTGTAGGGCACTGCAAAGGGGGTGGTGATCCTGAGGAACTATATGATACTTTTATGAATCAGCTGTTTAAGTTACCAAATGATACAAAAATTTATCCTGGCCATGATTATTGGGAAAATAATTTAAGATTTACTTTAGATCGAGAACCAGAAAATATTAAAGCTAAAGAAATGATAGAAGGAACACTTGTTAAAAATCCAGATAACGCATTAATATCAACAATTGAAATTGAGAAAGAAATTAATTCCTTTTTTAGATTAAAAAATGAAGAAATTATAAATAAATTAAGGGATGATTTTAAAGACTTACCTAAAAATCCAACTACAAAAGAAGTTTTTTTAAAATTAAGAGAACTGAGGAATGAGTGGTAAAAATTTTATTATATTTTAACCTTTGGAGCCAATTGAACAAAGATTACACCTAAAAATATCATACTAGCACCAATAAAACCGTTGAAATTCAAAATTTCTGATAAAATTATCCATCCAAATATTGCCGCAAATATTGCTTCAGTACTCATAATTAGAGCAGCAGGTGTTGGTTCAACTAATCTCTGACCAAACATCTGAAGAGTAAAACCAATACATACTGATCCCAAAGAACAGTAAAAAAGATAAAAAAACCCCGAACTTGAAATATTTTTAAAATCTAAAAAATTTTTACTTTCAAAAATACTTCCATAAATAAATAATAGAGAACCGCAAACAATAAATTGAATTATTGAAAATTTAAAAATTGGAAATTTTGATACTGAGTAAGATACTACATGTAAATGAATAGCCCAAAAAATAGCACTAAAGATTATCCATAAATCCCCATTACTTATATTCGTTAAACTAATATTATCACCGGAAGAACTAAGCAAAATTGAACCTATGAAACAAACCATAATACTTGGCCATATAGACCAATGTATTGATTTAGAGATAAAGATTCCAATTATGGGAACAATTAAAACATACAGACTTGTATAAAACCCAGCATTAGTAGCTGTTGTTGTCACAATTCCAATTTGTTGAGTTAATGCAGCAAGTGCAAGCACCGAACCACTTATGAGGGAAAAAATTAAAAATTCTTTAAAAGATTCTATTTTTTCAGAGGAAAAGTTTACGAAAAAAAATAAAATTATACCTCCAATTAAAAATCTTAAAGATGTAAATTGTAATGGTGACCAATCCTGCATAGCAATTTTTTGAGGTACAAATGTAGATCCCCAAACAATTGACGCTATTAATAAAAGAATTAGACCTTTTGTTTTTGATGAAATGATCAAAGTAAAAGTTTATTTTGGTTCTTTGGTCTCTATTACTTTACGACCGTTATACATCCCTGTTTTTAGATCAATATGGTGTGGCCTGTGAAGTTCTCCAGAATCTTTATTTTCTACATATGTAGGATTTTCTAATTGATGACCACCTCTCCTCTTTCCTCTTCGAGAAGGGCTCACCTTTCTTTTTGGAACTGCCATTTTATACTCCGCTCGGTATATTAATTTATTTGAAGGATTTATAACCCTATAGATGCTTTGGGGCAAGTAATTAGATTAATACTTAACTATACATTCATCACAGAGAAAATATAAATTATCAGGATCGTTTAAGTTTTCTGACCAATTTATGGTATTTAAAAAATCATTTTTCAAATTATATAATAGATTTTTATTGTAATAATCTCTTTCCTGAATACTCATTAGTCCAAAAAATTTTTTTAAAATTGTATAATCATTCCTTTTTTGATCAAATATTTTAATCTTATAATCTTCAATATTTGCTAAATCTTTTGCTTTATTTATTGCATCGTCAAAAGATCCGATTGCGTCAACAAGTCCTTTATTCAAAGCATCGCTACCTGACCATACTCTACCTCTTGCAATATTATTTACCTGATCAGGTGATAAATTTCTTCCCCTAGATACAATACCTATGAAATTATCATAAAGTCGATCTACTGAACCCTGGATTAAATTAATCAACCTATCAGAAGGGGTTGTTAAAAATAGTCCGCTATTAAGACCACTGGAAAAAGGTGTTTTTTCAATTCCATCTTCATTTATGCCTATTTTTTTTGCAGTTTCTTGAGCGTTGAATAAAATAGCTGCGACACCAATAGAGCCTGTTACAGTAGTTTCATGAGCGAAGATAAAATCTGTCTCAGCGGCAATCCAATAACCACCAGAAGCTGCAACACCTCCCATTGAAACAATAATTGGTATCTCAAGATTCTTAATCTCTATAAGCTCCTCTCTAATAAGCTCAGATGCAAAAGCACTACCCCCAGGAGTATTTACCCTCAAAACAAGGGCTTTTAGGTTTTTTTCTTTTCTAGCATTTTTAATCAACAAAGAAATATTTTCTCCCCCTGCAATACCTCTTGGTTGATTGCCATCCATAATGGTTCCAGCAACTGTAATTACCCCTATTACATTTTCACTATTATTTGGTTCAGTTTTTAAATATTGATCCAAATTAATATATCGCCAGTCTTGTTTTGGATGTGGGAATTTATCACTTAGATATTGTTCAGTTTCAGATCTCGTCTTTAAACTATCTACAAGACCATAATTGAGAGCTAAATTGGCAAAATCAAAATTATTATCTTCTGCCAATATATCAATATTCTCTATATAAAAATTAATTTTACCTGTTTCAAGGTTTCTATTTTTCTCAATAAGGTTGGAGGTAAATTCCCAGATCGAACTTTGTAATTTTACAATTGCTTCTTTTGATACATCAGTCATTGATTCCTCAGTAAAAATTTCAGTTGCGCTTTTATACTCACCTTTTGAAAACTGAATAACCTCAATATCAAGTTTGTCTAATAAATTTTTTACAAATACTCTCTTAGAGGACCATCCATAAAGAGAGACACCACCATTTCGATTTACAATTATCTCATCAGCAGTGGATGCCAAAATATATGATGACTGAGAATAATAATCTGCTATTGCAATAATACTTTTTTTTGTATTTTTTTTAAATTTCAACAAAGTATCAGAGATATAGATTATATCACTTGGATATCCGCCAATAAAGTCACTTAAATCAATAACAATACTTTCTATATTTTTATCGCTTTCAGCTATTTTAATTGCTTTAATAATTTTATTTATTTCAATTTCCTTAGGATCGCTGCTCTGAATAAATAAATCAAAACTACTTTTACTTTTTGCCTGCTCAACAAGAATGCCATCCATTTTAATAAGCAATGCAGTCCCAGTTTTTATATTTGGAGTAAATTTTGAAAAATAGTTAAATATAATCAGAATAATAACTAATACGGTTAAAGTTCTGACAAAAAAAGTTGGAATATAGGAAATTAAAATCCATAGCCACTTTAGAGCTTTAAAAAGGTTACGAGCAATATTTTTAAGAGTACTCAAATTCTTAATCCTTAATTTGGTTCACCAAAATCATTATTATTTTCATCACCTTTGATACAATAAAAATAAGTAAGGGGAA
>Ga0163110_10000625_pt1 | contig 16972 bp, 14 predicted proteins | sample CRUFie1St17metaG_FD_108703 | JGI IMG/M metagenome (GOLD analysis project Ga0163110, IMG submission 108703) | Marine microbial communities from the Costa Rica Dome - CRUD Field 142mm St17 metaG | ecosystem: Environmental > Aquatic > Marine > Oceanic > Photic zone | place: Costa Rica: the Eastern...
CGTCTAATTGAATTTCTTCAAGTCTAATATTTTTAATTATTAAATTTTTGCGTAATGAAGTTACCATTATTTGTAAACATGTTTTTATAAATATTAATCTATTAATGATAGAATATTAAAAAAATATTTATTTATTATGGTTCAAACTAAAAGAAGATTACCAGAATGGTTTAAAGTTCAAGCTCCAACTTCAGATAACTTTAGCTCTCTAAAAGGAAAATTAAATTCTGCAAAGTTAAATACAGTTTGCGAGGAAGCTGCATGTCCTAATATTGGGGAATGCTGGGACAGAGGTACTGCAACCTTTATGATTTTAGGTGATGTATGCACTCGAGCTTGCAGATATTGCAATGTGAAAACTGGTAGACCTTCTCAGATTGACATATTTGAACCTTCAAGAGTAGCAAATACAGTAAAACAAATGGGGCTTTCATATTCAGTTGTAACCTCAGTTGATAGAGATGATCTTGTTGATGGAGGTGCTGGCGCTTTTGCGATGACAATAAAGCAAATAAAAAAATTTAATCCAAACTGCAAAGTTGAAGTCTTAATTCCAGATTTCAATGGAAATAGAAGTTCATTAGAAACTGTAATTAAAGCCGCACCAGATGTTTTAAATCACAACATAGAAACTTGCAGAAGGGTATTCAGGATGGTTAGGCCTAAAGGGGATTACGACCAATCCTTAGAATTAATAAAGAGAGTTAAACAGTTAAATCCAAACATACCAACAAAGTCAGGAATGATGGTTGGGTTAGGTGAAACTGAAGATGAAATTATAGAGACAATGAATGATTTAAGGAAAGTAAATTGTGATTTACTTACAATTGGACAATATTTAAGGCCTTCAAAAAAACATCACAAAATAGATAAGTTTTATCATCCAAAAGAATTTACCAAATTTGAACATATTGGAATGGAGCTTGGCTTCAAGCATGTTGCAGCTGGCCCGCTTGTGAGAAGTTCTTATCATGCGGACGAGCAGCACAAAGCGTCTAAAAATAAATGAACCCTCTATATATAGTACCTACTCCAATTGGAAATCTTGAAGATATAACAATTAGGTCTTTAAATATATTAAAAAAAAGTGATTTAATATTATGTGAAGATACAAGAAGAACATCAATTCTTCTTAAGCACTATTCAATAAAAAAAAAGTTATTAAGTTTCAATAAAGATAATGAAAAAGAAAGAATTGATAAAATTATTGAACTTTTAGAGTCAAATATAATTTCTTTAGTTTCTGATGCAGGGACACCTGCAATTTCAGATCCTGGCTCAAAATTAATAAGAAAATTAATTAAAAAAAATGTTCAAATAATTCCTTTACCTGGAGCCTCTTCTATTACAACAGCAATTTCAGCATCGGGTATAGATGGAAATTTTATATTTTCTGGTTTTTTGCCAAAAAAGGTGAATGATTTAAAAAAACACCTAATAAATCTATCACAACTGGATAAAGACATATTATTTTTTGAATCCCCTAAAAGAGTTAAAAAAACTTTATTATTAGCTAGAGAAATTTTTAAATATTCAAATTTAATTATTTTTAAAGAACTTACCAAGATAAATGAAAAAATAATTTTTATTGAGCCTGATAAAAGTCTTCCTGATATTAATTACAACAAAGGTGAATATGTGATTATTATTGAAAATAATGAGTCAAAAAATGAAAAAAGTGAAGATGACGATGAAAATGTTGTAAAAAAATTAAAAGAACTATTAGATTTAAATTTTAGTGGCAAAGATTCAATACAATTAACGTCAAACTATTTAGGTGTAAATCAAAAAAAAATATACAATATATATTTAGATAATTTTAATAAAAATAAAAACAAAGAATTTTGAAAAATAACCCAGAAAATATATTAGTTTGTGTCGCGTGGCCATATGTTAATGGAGAGCCTCATTTAGGTCATATAGCTGGTAACAATTTGCCTGCAGATATATTTGCAAGATTTCATAGAATGGTTGGTAATAATGTGCTCATGGTTTCTGGAAGTGATCAACACGGAACTCCGGTAACAATTAGAGCAAAAGAGGAAAATACTTCTCCAGAAAAAATAGCAGATAAATACCATAAAATTTGGAGCAAAACATTTCAGGAACTCGATTTTTCATTTGATTTATATACCAAAACAGGTACCGAAAACCATAAAGAGATTGTTCAGAAATTATTCATTTCTTTAAATGAAAATGGTTATTTAGAGGAAAAATATTCTGAACAACCTTACTCCGAAAAATCTCAAATGTTCCTTTCTGATAGATATATTGTAGGCGATTGCCCCCATTGCAATTCAAGGACAAAAGGAGATCAGTGTGATAGTTGCGGAAAAGATTTTGAACCAATTGAATTAAAAAATTTAAAATCAACTATAGATGATAGTGAGGTAACTTTTAAAAATACAAAACATATATATTTAAAATTACCCGAATTTCAAAAAAGTTTAAATGAATGGATAACATCTAAATCATATTGGAGGTCAGCTGTAAAAAATCAAAGTTTAGGTTTTTTATCAAAAGGCTTAATTGAAAGAGCAATAACAAGAGATATAGATTGGGGTGTAGAAGTTCCTCTTAAAAATTATGAAGAAAAGAGAATTTATGTATGGTTTGAAGCAGTAATTGGATATTTGTCAGCATCTATCGAGTGGGCAAAAAGTTCAAATAATTTGTCTCAAAATAAAGAATTGTGGAAAGAGTGGTGGATTAACCCAGAATCAAAACATTTTTATTTTCAAGGCAAAGATAATATTCCTTTCCATACAATAATATTACCTGCAATTTTAATGGGGGCAGGAGAATATAATTTACCCTATGATGTAGTAGCAAACGAATACTTAAATTTTTCTGGAAAACAATTTTCAAAATCAGAAAATTGGGCTGTATGGGTTTCTGATTTTTTGAAGGAATATGACTCTGAATCTTTAAGATATTATTTAAGCTCAATAATGCCAGAAAGTTCTGATTCAGATTTCACATGGGATTCGTTTTTTGATTCTAACAATAATGAACTAGTTGCTACGTTTGGAAATCTAGTTAACAGAATTCAATCACTAATAAAAAGTAATTTTAATAACGTTGTGCCACAAAATAAAAATCTTGATGAGATCGATAATAATATGATTACAGATATAAAAAAATCATTTGAATCTACTGGAAATTTTCTTGAAAAACGTCAATTTAGAAATGGATTAAAAGAAATTATGAATCTTGCTAAACTGGGTAATAGGTATATAGACCAAAAAGAACCATGGTCTACAGTAAAAACTAATAGCCAATTAGCTTCAAATACTTTATGGGTTGGTGCAAATTTAATTTCAAATTTAGGCGTTCTAATAGCTCCATATTTACCAAAAACTTCTGTAAAAATTTCAGGAATGTTTAATATTAAAGATAATGCTCCTGAATGGAAATACAGAGAAGTCAAAGCAGGGATTTTAATTGAAAACATTGAACCATTATTTAAAAAAATTGAGAAAGAAAATAAATCATAATGTCATCGTTTAGTGAAATAGTTGAATTTGTAAAAGATGATTTAATCATTGTAAAAAAGAATATTGAGGAATTATCAAAAAAAGAATCAGAATATTCCGAAGAAATATCCAAACGATTATCATATGTTCTCTCTTCGCCAGGCAAGCAGCTTAGGCCAGTTATAACTTTAATATGTTCAAAATTATTTAAAAAATTTGATAAAGAAAATTCATTAAGAATGGCTACGGCTGTAGAACTATTGCATATAGCAACTTTAATTCACGACGATACAGTAGATAAAGCTGACGTAAGGAGAGGCAAAGCAACAGCAAGTAATTTATGGGGGAGCAATATAGCTGTCCTCCTTGGCGATTATGTATTTGCGACATCTGCAATATTTGTATGTGATACTGGGAATATAACTCTAGTAAAAAGATTTGCTGAAACTATTGTAGAACTGTCAAAAGGTGAATTATTTGAAAATATTGAATCAAACAATTTAAGTTTAACCAAGGAAAAATATTATGAAAAAACTTACTTAAAAACAGCTTCTCTTTTTAAGACATCATCTTTTAGTGGCAGTGTAATAGGTAATGGGAGTGATGAAGATATAAAAAATATTTCAGATTTTGGGTTTCATTTTGGAATGGCATATCAAATACAAGATGATATTTTAGATATCACTTCTTCAAAAAACAAAGAAGGTAAGCCTGTTTTCAACGATTTATCAGAAGGAGTAATTACTTTGCCGATAATTTTATATCTTGAATCTGAAAAATATAGCAATGAGATAATCAAAAAATTTTCAATAAAAGAGAAGGAAGATTTACTTAAAGAAATTATAAGTTCAAATTCAATTGAAAAATCCAAAGAAATTGTTAACTTTCATTATGAAAAAGCATTAAAATCTTTATTTAGTATTCCTGAAAGTAAATATAGGGATATATTAGAATCGATAATTAGAATTTCTAAAGATAGAATTTAATAAGTTGTTAAAGAAACAAAGAGCAATTTACATACTAAATAAGCTTAATGAAATTTATCCTGAAACACCTATCCCGCTTGAACATAAAAACATATTTGAATTATTAATTGCCGTTTTACTCAGTGCTCAATGTACAGATGAGAGAGTAAATCAAGTTACTCCTCAATTATTTGAAGTTGCTAATACTCCTTTAAATATGATGAGCATTCCAGTTCATAAAATTGAAAAAATTATTAGGTCATGCGGATTATCCCCTCAAAAATCTTTAAATATTTCTAATTTATCAAAAATAATTGTAAAAAAATTTAATTCCGAAGTTCCAGAAAGCTTTGAAAAACTTGAAAGCTTGCCAGGAGTTGGGCATAAAACAGCAAGTGTTGTAATGTCTCAAGGATTTGGGCATCCGGCATTTCCTGTTGATACACATATTCATCGTCTTTCTCAAAGATGGGGATTAACAAAAGGTAAAAATGTAAAAGAAACTGAAAAAGACCTGAAAAAACTTTTTCCAATTGATAGCTGGAATAAGTTACACCTTCAATTTATTTTTTACGGCCGATCTTATTGCACTGCTAGAGGATGCGACGGAACCGTTTGTGAAATTTGTAAAATGTGTTTCCCTAAGAGAATAAAACCCTTTATAGTAAACAAACCTTAGTAAAACGAATAAAAAAATGTTAGGATTTCAAATTAAATAAGTATAGATGTTATGAAAAAAATCGGAATCATAAATGTAACCAGTTATTCTGGTCTTGAACTTTTAAGGTTGATAAAAAATCACCCTGAAGTAAGTGTAACTCAAGTAACAGGAAGGAGTCTGGCGGGCAAAAATTTGAATGAAGTTTTTCCATCCATTAATAACAACTTAATTATTCAAGACGAAATTAAAGAAAGTGTTGATTTAATTTTTTCTTGCTTGCCACATAAAGCAAGTGCGGAAGTTATAGGAAAATATATAAATAATGGAGTCAAAACAATTGATTTAAGTGCTGATTTTAGGCTTCCTTTAGAACTATACGAATCAACTTATGAATCAAAACATCCTTATCCATCATTAATAAGTGAATTTACATATGGATTGCCAGAATTAAACAGAGAGCAGATAAAATCATCACAATTTGTTTCAAATCCGGGATGTTTTCCAACTTGTGGAACCATCCCATTATTGCCTTTTATTGGAAAAAGTATCGAAAATATAATTATTGATGCAAAAACAGGAATTTCTGGAGCTGGAAGAAGTAATAAAATTGAACATAATTTTTCAGAAATTTCTGATAATTTTTCTGCGTATTCTCTTAATGGTCATAGACATGAACCAGAAATAGAAAATAACTTAAATTTTAAATTACACCTCACTACTCATTTGGCTCCAATGATTAGGGGGATATTCTCTACAATTTACTTTCAATCAAAATCGGAAATAAATATAGAGAAATATAGTGATTATTTTTTATCACATCCATTTGTAAACATTTTAGATAAATCACCAAATGTTAAGGATGTAAGAGGGACGAATAATTGCAATATTTACATTCAGAAACTTAATAATAAATTTGGATCAAATTCTTACAGATTAGTTTCAGTAATAGATAATTTAACAAAAGGGGCATCAGGACAAGCAATACAAAATATGAATTTGATGTTCGATTTCGAAGAAACACTTGGATTAAATAATATGGCATTGTATCCTTAATACTTCATAAGTTATGCCCCGTTAGTGTAGCGGCCTAACACGCCACCCTTTCAAGGTGGAGATCACGAGTTCGAATCTCGTACGGGGTACCAATAAAAAATGATTACAGACGTTCACACACATATACCATCACATCAAAATAAAGTTCCTGAATCAGAACTTAAATTTGATGAATCAATGAAATCTGGCTCTCAAACCAAAACGCAGCTTACTAATTCAATTGATGATTATTTGAAATCCATGGAAAAAGTTAAATTTTGTTTTATTTTTGGAATAGCAAGAAAACCTTGGGATTCAAATTCTGATGTATTAATGTCTCCCGGATGGGATAATAATTTAAATCATAATGATATTGCTTCAATAGTTTCAAAGATATCTCCAAAAAAAATAATACCTTTTATGTCACTTCACCCTATGGATAATAATATAGACTATGAATACCAGAGATGTCTTAATGAATTAAATATAAAAGGCATTAAACTTGGCCCTAATTATCAAGATTTTCATCCTCATTCGATTGAAGCAATGAAACTTTATGCTAGGCTTGAAAACGACAAAATACCAGTTCTATTTCATCAAGGCACCTCACCTATTTCAAATGCTCCACTTGAATATTCTCACCCAAAATATATTGATAAAATTGCCACAGTATTCCCAAATTTAAAAATTATACTTGCTCATTTAGCTCACCCTTGGCAAGAACATTGTATGTCTGTAGTAAGAAAACATAAAAATGTCTATGCTGATTTATCTGCACAATTTTACAGGCCATGGTCTTATTGGCAAGGTATGAATCTATTTAATGAGTGGGGTGTCTTAGATAAAGTTTTTTTTGGTTCTGATTGGCCAATAACAACCCCTGAAGAAACATTGAGTGGAATTAAGAATTTAAATAATTATGCAAATAAACATAATCTTCCTGAAATTCCTGAAGAAAAATTAATAGAAATAATTAATAGAGATGCCGTAAAGTTACTGGGTATAAATATTTAAGATATTCCTGTAGAAAAATTATGAAACCTTTTTTTATATTCTTTTCTCAAATTATCGTAATTACTTCCTAATTTATTGTTGCTTAATACAATATTTTTTGCCCACTTTCTTGATTTAAATAGAGTTTCTTCATCAGTAATCATATTGTAGGAAATATCACTAATACCACTTTGCCTACTTCCAATATAATCACCTGGACCTCTATTCTTTAGGTCAGCTTCTGCCAAATCAAATCCATCCTTAGTTTTTTTAAATAATTCCAACCTGTTAATAGATTCTTCTGATAAATTTCTTGTAAACAAAAAACAATAACTTTTCTTATTACTTCGACCTACTCTGCCTCTTATCTGATGTAATTGAGCCATACCAAATCTATCAGCAGATTCAATTATCATACATGTCGAATTAGGAATATCTACACCAACTTCTATTACAGGCGTTGCTATTAATAAATCAAATTTTTTATTTTTGAAATTTTCCATTATCAAACTTTTTTCATCAATATTCATTTCTCCATGCAAAAAATCATAGTTTATATTAGCTAATTCAGTATTTTTTAATTCATCTTTTAATTCTTCAATAGAAACTGCATTAATTTTTTCAGACTTGTGTATTAATGGGCATACTATGAATGCTTGGTTGCCTTTATTTATTTCATCAATAATTTTTTTATAAGCAGATTGTTTTTCATCTTCATTCCTACACCACTTCGTATTTATTGGCTTTCTAATTGCTGGGACTTGTTTAATTGAACTAATATCTAAATCACCGTAAATAGTTAATGCTAAGCTTCTTGGTATTGGAGTTGCAGACATAGATAAGATATGAGGTATCTTTGTTTTTTTTAATAATTCATCTCTTTGATTAACCCCAAATCGATGTTGCTCATCTACAACAACGTAACTTAAATTATATGGTTTAAAATTTTCTTGAAACAATGTATGAGTACCAATTATTAAATCAATTTCACGATTTTCAATTAATTTGTAAATTAAATTTTTATATTTAACAGACTGACTTCCAGTTAGCAAACAAACAACTATTTCTTTTTTTAATAACCCTGGAAGAGTTATTTTATTTATAGATTTATTATAATCGAGAAAAGTTTCACCATTAAATGACTTAATTATGTTTAAATAATGTTGTTCAGCCAATATCTCTGTAGGTGCCATCATAGCACCTTGGAAGCCAGAATTGATTACTGAAAAAAGGCTAATAAGTGCTACTAATGTTTTTCCGCTACCAACCTCGCCTTGTAACATTCTCCTCATAGGTATTTTTTTTGATAAATCATCAAGCACTTGCCTTAAGGAATTTAACTGATCGTCTGTAAGCTCAAAATCGAAATAATTTTTAAAATCATTTACTATATCTTTTCTTATTTCGATGCTAACACCTAATGATTCTTTTTCCCTTTCTAATCTTCTAGTAAACATGTAAATCTGATTGAAAAGCATCTTTTCAAATGTGAATCTTTTTATTGATTTATCTAATAACTCAATATTTTTTGGGAAATGAATATTTCTATATGATTCATTAATATCAATAAGATCTGTATCAGATAGAACTTCGTTAGGAATATATTCATTAAATTTATCTTTATATTTTTCTAAACATTTTTTTACTATATTTCTAAAAGTAGCTTGAGGTATGACGTCTTTTAGTGAATAAAAAGGTATTATTTTTTCATCCAGTAAATTATTAATATTTTTATTTTCTATTATTTCTGTTTCTGGATTTGTTAATTGTAATTTATTATTGAATTTAGTAACTTTGCCACTTACTGATATTGCAGTTCCTTTAGTATATTTTGAAGCTAGATATGGCTGCCCATACCAAATTATATCCATAAATCCAGTATCGTCAGTGATTGTAGCAGAGCAAGAACTCATTTTTTTACTGAAGTTAACTTTTTTTACCGTTGTAACAACCCCAAGAACAGTTACATTATCATCTTTATTGCATTGGTAAATTTTTTTTAAGTCAGTAAAGTCTGCATATCTATAGGGATGATAATTAACAATATTCAATGGGGTGCTAATATTTAATTCATTTAACTTAGATTCTGTAGATTTTCTAATATTTAAATCTTTTGAGAGGCTTCTAGTCAAAGTTTCTTATTCTAGTCTGGCGCATCGCCAATGAATGCAACTCCTACAGCACCTGGTCCAGCATGAGCACCAATTGCAGGGCCAAATTGTGCTTTTATGACATTACCAACATACATATTCTTTGTTGAAGCATTATCATCTTTTTTTCCAGAACTTTTCTGATTGCCTGACAATGAATTAAACAATGCTCTAGAATCAAATGATTCAGTAGTTTGCATTACTGCCATTCCTTGGTGATTTTTATAACTTTCAGCTTCTCTCCTTAGGAAAGAAAGAGCTTTGACCATTGACCTAGGCCTTGATATAGAAATAACTTCTCCATCTCTATTACCAATCACCGGTTTTACATTTAATAATCCACCAAAAAAAGCAGCGGCTGAACTTACACGACCACCTCTTTTTAAATACTCAACTGTTTCACATGCCACAATAATTCTAGATTTAGATATCAAATCCTTTGCATATTTCTCTAAATCTTTAATTTTTGATGATTTTTTTTCTTTTAGCATTTCAGCAACTTTTATTATTACCAATCCAGTTCCCATTGATACGCTTAAACTATCTACAACTGTAATTTTTCCTTTGCCTACTTTATCGGCAGCTTGAACTGCAGAGTTATAAGTTCCACTTACTTTTGAAGATATATGTATTGAAAGAATTTCATCATATTTTTTTAAAAGATTATTATAGATTTTTTCAAAATCACCTGGCGAAGGCTGTGAAGTTGTTGGAAAATCAGTTCCAGAGGTGAGTTTTTTATAAAATTCATCACCAGTTAAATCTACATTTTCTTTGTAAACTTTATCACCAAAAGTCACATTTACTGGTACTTCAGTTATGTTAAGTTTTTTTAAGATATCATTTGGTAAATCGGATGCACTATCTGATACTATAGCTATGGACATATTACCCCCCTACGGAACTATTTATTTATTATAATTTACAAGATTGATAGTACCCTGTAAATAGATTGCTACTCTACAGAAACTATAAAATCATACTCAGACGAAGAATGAGTAATTAATTCAATTCCATCTAATTCAAAATTATTTTCTAAAAATTGCTGAATTTTTTTGGATGATTGTGATTTATCTTCATGACTTAGAATAGTAATAAATCTCTGATCTAAATTCTTCAATTTGTCATTTTTAATTAAACTCGAAATGTCTGATTCATTTAAAGTTATTGAAATATTTTCTTCTAAGGCAGATGAAATGTTTATCATATTTTCATTTAAATCTGTCTCTGGACTAAAAGCAAAAATAGCTGAGATTAATTCAGCATCATTACTAGACTCAATAACTTTTATATTATTTTCGAAAATATTAGGCAAAGATTCGAATTTATCAATTACTTTTTTTGAATTCCCGATAATCAATATATTTTCTGACTCAATTTTTTCAATATAATTTTTCATTTCTATTTCATTAATTTCGTTAAATTCTTGATTAGTAAGAAAACTAATAGATCCAAAAGTATTTTTCTGTAGAAAATCTGTTATTCCCTCCCCTGATGTTATAGCTACAATTGACACATTATTTTTAAATTTCTGTGAAACGTTACTTTTCATCTCATCAAATTGTTCATCCATATTTGAAATATTTTCGTTTGATATCTCACCAAATTTTCTAGAAAATTCTAATATTTCGTCTGGTTTTTCAGAATGAATATGTACTTTGCAAACCGAATCAGAACCTGAAACAACTAAAGACCTTCCCTTATCTGATAATTGATTTTTTATATTTTCAATATCAATATTTTCACCAGAAATTGCAAAAACAACACAGTAGCCCCAATCGTCATGAGAAGAATCTTGAAAAAACTCTTTATTAAAATTTTGTTCTTTTGGAATATTTGGAATAAAAGAATAAGTTCCATCTAAAATTAGATTTACGTTTCCTTTGCTATCAAGGCCTAAACAATTTTTTGCCGCTTCAAGCATAACTGAAAAACCGTAAGCACCAGAATCAATCACATTAGCTTGTTTTAATAATTCCATTTGGTTAATAGTTTCATCTGTTGCAATCTTAGCAATCTTGGCAATTTCTTCAAAAACCTCAACGAAGCTTAAATCTTCATTTTCAAGTTCTTTAGCCTTAGATGCACATTCTCTCATAATTGTTATCATTGTCCCTTCTTGTGGTTCATGGACAGATGTAAATGCGTACTCATAAGTTTTATCCAAAGATTCTCTAAGTTCCTTGAGCCCAAACTCATTTGAGTCTTTCATAGCACTGTGAATACCTCTAAATAGTTGTGCAACTAAAAGGCCACTATTTCCTTGGGCTGATAGTAAAGCAAAATCAGCAACAATTTTTGATAATTCATTAAAGCTAAAACTATTCGACTTTTCTTTAAGGCTATCTTGTATGCCTTTAACAGAAACATACATATTTGTACCTGTATCAGCATCAGGGACAGGAAAAACATTTAATGAATTCATGTAATCTTTATGTTTTTCTAATGCAAGAGTAAAAATTTTTATTAATTCAACATAATCGGAAGAATTTAATCCTGATTTTCCTAATGATGTACTCACTTTTTACCCTCTAAACTTCTTTGTAATGACATTATATTAGATTTAACATCTCCATTCCAAAAAATTGATGATCCTGAAACAAATATATTTGCTCCAGCATTCAAACAATCTTGAATATTTAATTTATTAACACCTCCATCAACTCCAATATCAATAAAACTACTCAAATTATTATCTATAAAATTTCTAATTTTACTTACTTTTATGAGCGATTCATCGTGAAATTTTTGACCTGAAAATCCAGGATTTACACACATTACTAATACCCTATCTATACTTTCAATATAATCAAAAATCTTCTCAACATTTGTAGACGGGTTTATTGCAACTCCAACTTTAATATTTTTAGATTTAATTAATTCAATTATAGATTTATGGTCATTTGTTGATTCATAGTGAAAAGTAATTACTTCAACATTTAATTTTGAGAATTGTTCTACATTTTTTTCTGGATTTTTAACCATAAGGTGTACGTCTACTGGAAGATCTATATGTTTTTTTATGGAATTTAAAATAATTGGACCCATAGATATTTCTTCCACAAATTCACCATCCATAACATCGTAATGAATTTCTTTACAACCAAACTTTTTTAGATCTTTAATGTTATTTGAAAGATTAGAAAAATCAGCTGCTAATATTGATGCTGATAAAATATATTTATCTGGTTGGATCATTCTTAGATTTTAAGCAATTTTTTTGCATTCATGATTTCTTTTTTAACTTGCTTTAATGATGTTCCACCTTTAAGTTTTCTGGAATTAATACTCCCCATTAAATCTATTTTTAAATTAATTTCAATACCAAGTAATTTTTTTAATTCTTTTGAATCTAAATCTGAAATTACTTTTCCTTGTTTTTTTAGATCTTGAGTTAAGTTTGATACTTTTATATGAGCTTCTCTAAAGGTTTCTCCATTAAGGGATAAAACATCAGCTAAATCTGTTGCTAGGATATTTCCATGAGTAGCATTTTCTAGATTTACTTTATTAAATTTACATTTTTTTATTATATGGGTCATATTAATAATTGAATTTGAAAATTCATCAACGGAATCAAAAAGTGGTTTTTTATCTTCTTGCATGTCTCTGTTATAAGAAAAGGGGAGTGATTTCATAGTTACTAATATCGAAATAAAATTACCAATTATCCCACCAAATTTTCCTCTAATTAGTTCTACAAAGTCAGGGTTTCTTTTTTGTGGCATCATACTTGATGTTGTAACTACATCCTCAGAGAGTTTAATAAAATTAAATTCTTCAGAAGACCAAATTATTATTTCTTCTGAAATTCTTGATAAATGCATCATAGATATAGATATACTTGATAAAAATTCAATAATAAAATCCCTATCACTTACACCGTCAATACTATTTGAATTTACCCTCTTGAAATTCAACTCTTTGGCTAGGAAGTTTCTATCTAAGTTATAAAATGATCCAGCAACTGCTCCAGAACCCAAAATTAATTCGTCTGCAATTTGATAACAGTTCATCAGCCTAGATTTATCTCTTTGAATCATCTCATAATATGCCATCAAATGATGAGAAAGAAGCACTGGCTGTGCTCTCTGAAGATGAGTGTAGGACGGCATAATAATATCTATGCAATTATCAGCTTTCGAAACAATTTCTTTTTGAAGATTTCCAAGCTTTTCAATTAATTCAATTATTGTATTTTTTACAAACATCCTTTCGATAGTTGCAATTTGGTCATTTCTTGACTTACCAGTATGAATCTTGCCTGCAAATGAACCTACTAAATCATGCAACCTGCTTTCAATATTCATATGAATATCTTCAAGGTCAGTTTTCCAATTAAAATTTTCATTTTTAATTTCTTTTAATATCTTTTTTAAAGCTCCTTCTATCTTTTTTTGCTCATTACTAGATAAAATATGAATTTTTTTTAGCGCTTTACTGTAAGCAATAGAGAGGTCTATATCCTCTTTATATAATCTTTTATCTAAATTTAACGAAGAACTAAAATCGCTTAATAATTTTTTAGAAAAAACTTTTTCTGTATTATTTTTCTTCATAATTTCAATCTGTTAATTCATCATGTGCTTGTTGTTTCCTTTGAATTCTAGATGGAAGGCTATATATGTCAATAAACCCAACAGCTGAGCCGTGTTTGAATTTATCATCATTTGAGTAAGTTGCTAAATCATAAGAATAAAGAGAATAGGGAGATTTAGCTCCAACAACTTCACATTTTGATTTAAATAATTTAAGTCTTACATCTCCAGTCATATACCTACAAGAACTCTTACAATATGCATCTAAATTTTCTCTAAGGCCTGAAAACCATCTTCCATCATATACAAGATCTGAATATGTAGTTGATACAAGGTTTTTCATTCTAGATTGATCTCTATTTAAGACTAGTTTTTCAAGAGATTGGAATGCCTCATGTATTACTGTTGCTGCAGGTGCTTCGTAAACTTCTCTTGATTTAATTCCTACTAATCTATTTTCTACGTGGACTACTCTTCCAACCCCATGGTCACCTGCTATGATATTTAATTCTTCAATAATATCCAGGAAATCTGAATTTTTTCCATTTAACTTGAATGGCACTCCTTCCTTAAAACTCAATTCAATATATGATGGTTTGTCTGGTGTATTATCTACACTATTAGTTATAAGATATGCGTCTTCAGGAGGTTCAACCCAAGGATCTTCAAGATCTTCGCCTTCAATTGCTAAACCCCACAAATTCCTATCTATTGAATAGACTCTCTCTTCTACGCCTGGCAATTTAATGCCTAGTTTTTCAGCATATTCTTTTTCTTCATCCCTTGTTAAAGATGCTTCTCTTGCTGGAGCAATAATTTCTAATGGATCATTTGCTGAAAGTGTTTTTATCGCAGTATCAAATCTAACTTGATCGTTTCCTTTACCTGTGCAGCCATGAGCAACCGCTTTTGCATTATATTTGTAAGCAGTTTCTACAAGTTTTTTTGCCATTAAAGGCCTTCCAATAGAAGTAGCTAGTAAATAATTATCTTCATATATAATTCCTGCTTTTAGGCATGGCAAGATATATTCATCACTAAATTCTTTCCTAACATCTAAAATAACACAATCAAGAGCTCCTGCTTTTTTTGCTCTTTTCTCGAGATCATTTGAAAATTGACCTCCTCCTAAGTCCACAGTTAAGGTTATAACATCATAACCATAATTTTCTTTGATCCAATCTATTGAAATAGTTGAATCCAAACCCCCACTAAATGCTAAAATAGCAATATTCTTTGCCATACTGACTCCTTATATTTTTAATTCGTCAAAGGCCTCTTCAAGGATTTCAATTGCCTTATTGATATCTCCCTCAGTTACATTAAGAGGAGGAAACAACCTTAAAGTATTAGGCCTAACTGCATTTATAAGTAAACCTTTTTCCATACATAATTTCATTACATCTGGAGCCTTATTTTTAGAAATTTCTAATCCAATGAGTAACCCAAAACCTCTAATATCAACAATATTTGGGTGTCTAGCAGATAACCCATCAAGCATTGACTTAAGGTATTTTCCTGCATCTGAACAATCAGAAGCAATATCATTATCAATAATGTATTTCATAGCTGCCCAACCTGCAGCAGTAGTTAATGCATTTCCACCAAAGGTACTGCCATGATCACCAGCTTCTAGTACGGAAAATCTTTCTTTGCACAAAAATGCTCCTAGGGGAGTACCAGCACCCAAAGCTTTACCTAAAACCATTACATCAGGGTCTAAACCAAATTTTTGATAACCGAAAAGTGTACCCAGTCTTCCCATTCCTGTTTGAACCTCATCAACCATAAATAAAATGTTATTTTGATGGCACCACTCCTGAACTTCAAGTAAATAACTATGATCAGGTATGTTCACTCCGCCTTCACCTTGAACTACTTCAAGTAAAACAGCACATGTATTTTTTTTCGTTGCCTTTTTCAAAGCATCAAAATTGTTATATTCAACATTTACAAATCCTTCAGGCAAAGGTTGCCATTTATCTTGATATTCTTTCTGTCCTGTTGCAGCCATCATAGCTAAAGTTCTTCCATGAAATGAGTTTTCCATTGTAATAATTTCATATGCACCATCTAATTTGTGCTTACCCCATTTCCTAGCCAATTTACATGCACCCTCATTAGCTTCAGCCCCACTGTTTGAAAAAAATACTCTGTCGAAACATGAATTATCTATCAATAGTTTTGCTAATTTTAATTGTGGAATTGTGTAGAAAAGGTTTGTCATTTGCATAATATTATCAACCTGATATTTAATAGCATTTGAAACTGCGGGATGAGTGTGTCCTAAATTCATCACAGCCCATCCAGAGGTAAAGTCTAAATATTTTTTTCCTGCCTCGTCCCAAACAATTGTTCCTTGGCCTTTAACTATTACTAGAGGCATCCGGTTTACAACTTGCATATAATAAGTTGATTCTAGTTTTTTCCAATCAGTAGATGTCATATTTTTTCCTTAATTTATAATTTCTGTTCCAGTTCGATTACCTTTAAATATCTCGACTAAAGAATTATCGCTCCCGTTTATTATATGACTTCGGTCAACCCCCTGCATTGAATCTATACATGATTGAAGCTTTGGAAGCATGCCACCAACTACGATTCCAGAACTAATGAGATTTTTTGCTTGAGAAAGTGTCATTTTGGGGATCACTCTACCTTTCTCATCTTTAATTCCATCAACGTCTGTTTGATAAATTAATTTATTTGCATTTAAATTTTTAGCTATTTCAGATGCAACAAAGTCCGCATTTATATTTAAGACTTTGTCATTGTTATCTTTTGAATTCTGATTAATACCTAAAGGAGAAACTACAGGAACAAATTTATTTTTAATCAAATTTTCAATTAGATCTGTATTTAAGCTTTTAATCTTGCCAACTAAACCTAGATCTTCATTTTCTATTTCAGCTTTTATCATACCTCCAGATATTCCAGAAATACCTACGCTATTTATTTTTTTAGAATTAAGAAATGAAACTAATTTGCTATTAACTAACCCAGAAAGAACAGAAATTGCAACTTCTAATGTATTGATATCGGTTTTTCTTAATCCTTTTACAAATTCAGGTCTAATACCAAGTTTTGAACCCCATTGACTTACTGTTTTTCCACCACCATGTACAATTACTAAAGAGTTACCCATATTAATAATCTC
>Ga0163110_10000626_pt1 | contig 16952 bp, 14 predicted proteins | sample CRUFie1St17metaG_FD_108703 | JGI IMG/M metagenome (GOLD analysis project Ga0163110, IMG submission 108703) | Marine microbial communities from the Costa Rica Dome - CRUD Field 142mm St17 metaG | ecosystem: Environmental > Aquatic > Marine > Oceanic > Photic zone | place: Costa Rica: the Eastern...
ACTGTTCTTCTGTTCGTGGCGAAATTATCACCATAGCCACCATTTCTTATATTATGTTTTCTCTCTTGTGGCTCGCAAACCAAAGCATCAATTCCACATGAAGCAGCGTACTCTACTGCGGCCTTTTTGGAATTAAACTTTAACTTAACTTGCGAGTCCATATCCCCAGATGAAGTCCAACCCATTAGAGGATCCAATGACCTTGCTTCTGCTGGTAGAAACTCCAAAATCCATTCTCCCGACTTAGCTTGTCCCGATTGCATGGCATTTCGTGCTGGCTGATAAATTCTGGCTGACATAAGAAAATCCTAAAATTGTTGTATTTCTCTAATATTTAATTTTATTTTTTTTTCAAGAAAAAATTATTGGCTCAGAAGGAATATGGATTAAATATTCTATATAACTTAATAATCTAAATATAAGCTTAAAAAAGAACCTAACACGAACGTTTTATGAGTATATAGAAAGTACCTATATGAACCAGGTCAGAAACATATCCATTTCAAAAAACAACAACCCAAAATTAGAAGGTGGAAAAAGGTTTGTAATGGAAACTCCATTTGACGCAGCAGGAGATCAACCCGCAGCTATATCAGAATTGTACGAGGGTTTATCTCAAGGAGAGCAAACACAAGTTCTTTTGGGCGCCACCGGAACAGGTAAAACTTTCACAATGGCCAAGGTAATAGAGAAAACACAACGACCTGCTATTATCTTAGCGCCAAACAAAACATTAGCAGCTCAGCTCTACGGTGAATTTAAAAATTACTTCCCCCATAATTCAGTGGAATATTTTGTTAGTTTTTATGATTATTACCAACCAGAAGCTTATGTTGCTCGTACTGATACTTACATAGAAAAAGAAAGCACTATTAATGAACAAATTGATAGGATGCGTCATTCGGCAACTAGAGCATTGCTTGAGCGGGATGATGTTATAATAGTAGCTTCCGTGAGTTGCATTTATGGGATCGGTTCGGTGGAAACATATGGTACCATGATCCAAGAATTAGAAACGAGCGTCAATTATCAACAGCGCCAAATCATGGCTGATTTAATTGCTCAACAATACAAAAGAAATGACAATGCCTTTTCGCGAGGAACGTTTAGAGTAAGGGGAGATACGTTAGAAATCTGGCCAGCTCATTTAGAGGACCGGGGCTGGCGGTTGTCATTTTTTGGTGAAGAGTTAGAATCCATTACCGAATTTGATACACTAACGGGCGTCAAAACAGCATCACTGGAAAGGATACGCGTTTATGCAAATTCACATTATGTCATTCCAAGGCCAACCCAGCAACAAGCTATAAAGAAAATACGCCGAGAACTTACAGAGCGCCTAAAATTTCTAGAAAAAGAGGGGAAGCTACTTGAGGCACAAAGGTTGGAACAACGGTGTAACTTTGACCTTGAAATGATTGAAGCTACTGGATCGTGCTCAGGGATTGAAAATTACTCTCGATATTTGACAGGTCGAGGCCCTGGAGAACCACCACCCACTCTTTTTGAATATATCCCTGATCATGCCTTAGTTTTTGCTGATGAAAGTCATGTTTCAATTCCACAAATAAATGGCATGTATAAAGGTGATTATCGGCGTAAATTTAATTTATCAGAGCATGGTTTTCGTTTGCCATCTTGTATGGATAACAGACCCTTAAAATTTGAAGAGTGGGATGCGATGCGGCCACAAACAATATGTGTTTCTGCAACACCATCAAATTGGGAAATGGAACAAACCAAAGGTATATTTGCAGAGCAAGTCATTAGGCCAACGGGACTTCTTGATCCACCGGTTGAAATTCGACCAGTGGAAATGCAAGTGGATGATTTACTGGAAGAAGTTAAACTAGTAACTAAAAATGGCTTTCGTACTCTTGTTACTACCTTAACCAAAAGAATGGCAGAAGATTTAACCGAATACATGCATGAGCAAGGCATTAAGGTTCGTTACATGCATTCTGATATAGATACTCTCGAAAGGATTGAAATTTTGAGAGACCTTAGACTTGGTGCATTTGATGTATTGGTTGGAATCAATTTATTACGTGAAGGTTTAGACATTCCAGAGTGTGGCCTAGTTGCCATATTGGACGCTGACAAAGAAGGATTTTTAAGATCAGAAACATCACTAGTTCAAACAATAGGACGCGCTGCTCGTAATGCTGAGGGTAGAGTAATAATGTACGCGGACAAAACTACTGGATCGATGCAACGTGCCATTACGGAAACTAACAGACGACGTGATAAGCAGCATAGTTATAATTTAGAGTATAACATTACGCCTGAAACTATTAAAAAAAATGTCCAGGATGTTCTTGAAGGCCTTTACAAAGGCGATACCGATTTATCACGAGTGACTGCAACAGTTGATAAACCGTTAATGGGAGCAAATTTACTTAAACATCTTGAGACTTTAAAAGCCGAAATGTTAGAAGCGGCAGAGAATCTCGAATTTGAAGAAGCTGCTAGAATTAGGGATGAAGTAAAACGTTTGGAGACAGTCGAACTTACAATATCAAATGATCCTCTAGCACGACAATCAGCCATTGATGCCGAAGTTCAAAAATCACAAAAAATTAAAGGGCGTTCTCATGCAGGAAAAGCCGGTACCATCAACATAAAGGGAAAATCTCGTCGGCGTTAGAAATTTTGATGTACTTAATTTAAAATCTAAATGGTTACACATAAATAAAAACTTTATTTTTAATCATATTCAGCTTTGTATAACTTGTCATATAGCGCTAAAATTATAGATTAAGTTACAATATAAATTTTGCTTTGTTATCTGTTTTCAATATGACTATACTTTTTCGATACTATAAGATTTATAATTTGATGAGTACTTAAAAAACCTGAGAACTGATAAAAGAAAATTGAAAAACTTTATATTTAGTAAAAAAAATTTCCCAGTTACTATTTCAATATTTTTATTGATCATAATCTTACTAAATATTCTACTCAGCCATCAAGAAAAACATGGGAAACATATATCATCATCACAGGACCAAACTATTATTTATGGAAAAGTAAATAAAATTCGAGATGGTGATACAATAGTTGTTGGTACCATCCCGATACGATTGAGCGGATTAACTTGTGACGAATTAGGCACTCCTTTGGGGGATGATGCAAAATTATTCTTGCACGAAAAAATCCTAAATAAATTTACCACTTGTGTCTTAGATGGCTCTAAAACTTATGACCGTGAAGTTGGCAAATGCGAGGTTGATAGCTTGGGAGATATCGGTATTCTCATGATCTCATCGAGACTATGTGGTAGGTGCCCTAAATATGATAAAAATAGACATTACCTAAAGATTCAGAAATCTGCTGGACCTTTTATTGGAGTTATGCCCAGTTATTGCAATTAGAAAAAGTTTACTAGTTTCTTATGGAAGCTTCTAAGAGGCTACTTAGATGTTAATCCGACTATTTCCTTTAGAGATGGGACCAAAACTACTGAAATAAGAGAACATAAGACTTATAAATCTTAAGAAATATCTCCACCGTTTTCAAGCCAATCCCGACAGTCTGGAGTGAGAACCTTATCACAAGCCAACTCATAAAGTGCTAAATCATCGGAAGATAATATATCTTTCCATCTACCATTTACCCCTTTATTTATAAAAGTCTTTGCACCGCCTTGCCAACTTGCTCCCGCATCTGGAACATAAGTCTCAGCAGATTCTCGCATCGCTTTGATAGATATTTTTTTCTTAACATCATTTATACGCTCTTCATCAACATCGATAGCTAAAAATTTAGCAATTTTTGTTATTGATGTTCCTATATCCTTTTTCATGTCAGCATAATTCATAAAAAGAATATTGGGCAAATGACGATAATTCCACCAAGACTGAACTCCTTGTAAATGTGACCAAAAAGGATAACCATCACTTTCCCAAGGAAACCATCCTTTTGTACACCATTCTCTCCAATAAGTGTGAAAATCCTCTGGTGGCTGAGGAAATTTATCACCAACCAATCCAGGTGAATTGTTTAAAATCTCATAAACCTCTGGAATATAGTTACGGTGATGATTCCAAAGAGATAGTGCGACGTCTCTACCATCTCGACTTACATAAATATATTTTAATTCTGGGAAAAAGTGCAATGCATTCAATGGTAAATGGGTTTTTATCACTCTTCTATGCACTTGCTCATTTAGCTCCTTCATGACCACTTCAATAGGAACATCGGTGGCATCCAACCAAGGACTAAATTCAGTCACATTTTTTGGAAAATCTTGATTCGGAAATAAGAGATTAACTACTAATGCTTGGGTCCAAGTTGTCCCCGCTTTCAGAGTAGTTGCAATACATATGTCATCATTTCGTGGTTTAAAATCTGTCCATCGTTCACTATCTATGTGATGATTTTGAAAAACTAAGCTTTTTTTAGGGTAGTCCATTAATTCTCCTGCTTGTCCAAATTTAAGATAATCTATTATAAGATCTTAAAAATATTCAATATAAATTTGATAAAAGAGCTACTCATTCAGTAAATCAGTTATCTGTTGTTTTGAATTTTTAGCGATGAAGTCCATAAACAATCGCACTTTAGGCTCCTGTAATTTCTTATGAGGATAAAGACATCCGAAAGTGGATGGTAAGGGTGGCGTATCTTCCAGAACTTTCACGAGTGCACCAGACTTTAAATATTTTGCCACTTCAAATTTTGGCCGATTTACAATACCTCGTCCAGCTAATGCCCAAGAAGTTAATAAATCACCGTCATCTGTATCATACAAACCCTTCGCAAAAACTTTCTGAGGCAATCCATCAACTATGAGAGACCAATAATACTCCTGACTTCCGGGAAATCTTAACAAAAGACAATTGTGTCCATCAACTTTTAAACATGCTGGTGTTCTCGGAGTCCCTTTATTTTTGAGATATTCTGGAGAAGCACATAAAACCCGCTCACATTGCAAAATATTTCTTAATTTCATGGTGCTATCTTCTAATATTCCTAAAAAGAAAGCCAGATCAGCACGTTCCTCTAAAAAATCTGTTTTGCGATCAGTCAGCCGAAGTCTAATCTCAATTTCTGGATACAAATCATTAAATGCTGGAATTAAAGGACCAATAATTCGTCTTCCCAATCCTAATGGCGCTAACGCACGAATCTCACCTCTTGGCTTTCCTGCAAAACCTGCAATTGCCGCCTCAGCACTTTCTACAGATTCAATTATCTTTTCGGCATGCTCATAAAATAACCTTCCCGTCTCAGTTAATGCTAATTTTCTTGTGGTTCGATTAAATAACCTTACACCTAATCTTCCTTCTAGCTCTTTTATGCGATTTGATGCGACGGCAGGTGTCAATCTTTGATCTCTTCCAGCTGCCGTGATCGAACCAAGCTCAACCACACGAACGAATACTTTTACTGAGTCGACATATGGCATTTAACACTCCATTACTTTCAATTTTATTTTGATAGTGAAGGCTTATTTTATACAATTTTCAAGATATAAAATATATGTATTATAAAATCAAACGTGGAGAATTTTTAATGTATGAGTATGCGATATTTTGGGAATGGCTTAGCTTTGCAGCAAGATGGCTTCATGTGATTACAGCTATTGCCTGGATCGGATCATCTTTTTATTTTATTGCTTTAGACTTAAGCCTTCAAAAACGAAAAAACCTTCCCGAGGGCGTTGCTGGGGAAGAATGGCAAGTTCATGGTGGAGGCTTTTATCATATTCAGAAATACTTAATAGCACCTAAAGAATTACCTGCCCACCTTACGTGGTTTAAATGGGAAAGCTATGCAACATGGCTATCTGGTTTCGCTTTAATGTGTATCGTATATTATGTCGGAGCGGATCTCTATTTAATTGATAGAAATCAATGGGATACAGAACCTTGGTTAGCGATTTTAGTATCTGTTGGCTCTATAGTCATATCTTACTTAATTTACGATTTCTTATGTAAGTCAAAACTTGGTGAAAAACCAACTTTACTGATGCTACTATTATACCTAATTCTTGTGTGCGCTGCTTGGGGTTATACTCAAATATTCACAGGTCGAGCAGCATTCTTACATCTGGGCGCCATAACCGCAACCATTATGTCTTGTAACGTATTCATGGTTATTATTCCAAATCAGAAAATTGTAGTTGCTGATTTGATTGCAAATAAGTCTCCAGATCCAAAATATGGTAAAATTGCAAAATTACGGTCAACTCATAATAACTACTTAACACTTCCAGTAATATTCCTAATGCTTTCAAATCATTACCCTCTAGCCTTTGCGACAGAGTACAACTGGGTAATTGCAAGCTTAGTATTTTTAATGGGTGTTTCTATTAGACATTATTTTAATACTATGCATGCTCGTGCAGGAAAACCAACTTGGACTTGGGCAATTACGATAATTATATTTCTTGTTATAATGTGGTTATCTACAGTCCCAAATGTATTGAAAAATGAAAGAACTCAAATACCCTCTGCATTAGAACATTTAAGCACCTCAGAAAATTTTGAGAAGGTCGAAAGTATCATTATGGGGCGTTGTTCAATGTGCCATGCATCTGAACCAGTATATCCGAATGTTCATCGAGCTCCAAATAATCTATTGCTTGAAACAAAATCACAAATTATTCAAAACGCGAGGGGTATATATTTACATGCGGGTCGCAGCAAAGCTATGCCACCTGCAAATGTCACTTGGATGGAGGAAAGTGAGCGAGCTTTGCTAGTAAAGTGGTATGAAAATGCGTTGTAATAACAGGTAACTTAAAACAAATTATTTCAACTCCACTTCAACAAATGACATTATTTTTTTAGAATTATTAATTACATTATGTTGAACACCTTCTGACCTTCGATAAGCAGTACCAGCTGGGACAAAAACCTCACGACTCGAACCATTTTTTTCTTCTAATAACATATTACAGTCACTAATTGCAGTAATAACGTAATCAAATTCATGCGTATGCCAGCCCGTCTCTGCGGCTGGTTCAAAATCAAATCTACTCACTCGAACTTTATCATCTTCTATAAGTAATGCCACTCTTGCCTTAACTCTCCTCATTTTAATCCTTTCAAATTAGGTGTTCTGATAATTATTCAATATTAATTTTTGAGTAACTACTCCAATTTGTCATTTTGTTAGAATCAGGTAAAAAAACTGTTTGGCTAATTGTCATCTGCTTTAATGAATCTGATAAGGTTCGCTTGACTTCCATTACTTTTTTATCGTTGAGATATGCTTTTGTATTTAGTTCTTTTTTAGATATTATCTCTGTAGATATACTATCTGCCAGCTTCCCACCCAAAAAAGGAAAACGTATACCGTCAGGCCGTGCACAAAAATTAAATTCATGACGCTCACCCTCACTATCTATCCAAACCATCTCAAATTGCAGATTCTTACCTTTAGTGAGTATAGAATAATGACCATCCAGTGGTACCATGCCTTGTTCGTAGACACAGGATCCTTTTATCAATGTCCATTTTCCCAAAAAACTCTCTACCATCTCTTCTATCGACCTTTTTAGTGAAGCTTCCGTTAAAACGTTCAAATAAGAATTTATCTCTTAACACTAACGATGTATAGTCTATCATTTTTAAACGATTAAATGAAAAAAATTATTAAATTATTTGATTCAGAACTTGAAATTCACTCTAAGATGATCCCAATATCTAGGCACTAATAATATAATGCAGGTCTACATGAAAAATTACTACAAAAACTACGTGGATGGCAAATGGGTCGATGGAGGTTCGGGTGTAATAGCTGTCGACAACCCAGCAACAGGTGAGCATCTCGCGGACCAAGCTTGTGCCGATTTTAATGATATTGACGAAGCCGTAAGGGCCGCTAAGCGAGTTCACAATGAAGGGCTATTAACCGCTATGCGACCAGTAGAAAGAGGGAGGATGGTTAAGAAAATGGGAGAGTTTCTTCTCAAAAATTCTTCTATAATTGCACAGGAACTGACCCTAGAGGCAGGTAAACCTTTATGGGAATCTGAGATTGAAGTTCGAGGAGCAGCCCGATATTTTGAATATTATGGCAATCAAGCCGAAACTATTGAAGGAAAATCTATACCTCTTGGCGAAAATTATTATGATTTTACAGCCTATGAACCATATGGGGTTTCAGCTCAAATAATACCTTGGAATTTTCCATTTGAGATGACCTCCAGATCACTGTCAGCTGGACTCACAACCGGAAACTCTTGTGTCATCAAAACAGCAGAGAACGATCCAATTACCCAATATTGGTTTGCAAAAGCAGCAGAATATGCTGAATTTCCAGAAGGCGCTGTTAATTTACTTTGTGGTTTAGGAAAAGAAGCAGGCGTTGCGCTTTCATCCCATCCAGAGGTAAATCAAATTGTTTTTACAGGATCAGTTGCAACCGGGTCAGCGATAGCTGGAGAGGCAGCTAAAAATATTGTACCATGCACATTAGAATTGGGCGGAAAATCTGCGGCGATTGTTTATGAAGATGCTGATTTGGAAAATCTAATCAATTCCTTACGCTGGGGAATATTTTATAATGCTGGCCAAGTTTGTTCTGCTATGAGCAGAGTAATCGTCCCAAAAAAACTTCATGCTGAAATTTCAGAGCGTGCTGCAGACTTGGCAAAATCACTTTCTGTAGGACCAGGATCAGAGCGTAAAAAATTTGGTAATAACATGGGATCTCTCATCTCAGAATTACAACGAGATAGAGCTTTGAAGCTTTGCCAAAGAGCACAGCATGAAGGAGCAGTGACAGTAACTGGTGGACACAAGCTAAACCGGCCGGGTTGGTTTTTAGAGCCTACTATTTTCAATAATGTAACTCCAGATATGGAAATTGCCCAAACTGAGGTGTTTGGGCCAGTATTATCGATCATTCCGTATGAGACAGATGAACAAGCCCTGGAAATTGCAAATGGAACTGATTATGGATTAGTTTCAGGCGTTTTCACTCGGGACTTAGACAGAGCTATGGTATCTGCTCAGAAAATACGCGCAGGCCAAGTTTTTATTAATGAGTGGTTTGCTGGTGGGGTTGAAACACCTTTCGGAGGATATGGCAAGTCAGGATATGGTAGAGAAAAAGGTCGTGAAGCTCTCTGGAATTACATTCAGACCAAGAATATTGCTATCAGACTTGGTAAAGGTGCGGCTGGACGTGCCTGAAGTGTGAACTTATAGAAAGAAATTTGTATTATGAAAAATAAATTCGAAATAGGTCTTGAGAAAAGAAAAGAAACACTGGGGGCAAAATATGTAGAAGAAAATCTTGCTTTGGCTGATTCATTTACAAAACCTTTTCAAGAAGCAATGACTGAATGGTGTTGGGGGTTTGGCTGGGGTGATGAAACTATTGATAAAAAGACACGTTCTATGATGAATCTCGCTATGATCGGTGCATTAGGTAAAATGCATGAATGGGAAATTCATTGTAATGGTGCAATAAAAAATGGTGTGTCTTTAGAAGAAATAAGAGCAATTATACATGTAGTTGGCATTTACTGCGGGGTCCCGCAATCCTTAGAATGTTTTCGAGTAGCTCAAAAGGTTTTGAAGGAACACAACTTATTATAAAAATAATCTTATAGGTTTAAAAAACTTCGAACACTAATTTCAAACTCTTTAGGCTTTTCCACATGGACCCAATGGCCACACCCGTGAATATTTTCAACTCTTAAATTTGAAAAATTTTTGCGCATTAGAGAAATATTTCTTTTCGAAACATAACTGGAATTTTCTCCAGCAATCAGAAGAGTATCTCCATTAAATACCTCACTAGAGCTTGGAAAATTCATTATTTTATCCATATTTTCTGACAAGCTAGTAAGATTGAGGCACCAGCGTGTAAAATCATTAAATTGCAAACTTTGAAGCAAAAAATTCCTAATGTCTTTTTCTTTTATAAACTGTGAAAGTTTCTGATCTGCATCTCGTCTATTCTTAAGGAGGCTCAAATCCATATCTTGTAATGCTTTAATAATATCTATTTGTGAATGCGAATATTTGACTGGGGCAATATCAACTACAATCAGTTTTTCAACTAAATTAGGTTCTTGAAGAGCTAAATGCATAAATGCTTTACCTCCCATAGAGTGACCTAAAACATTGCAGTAACTCCCATAGAATTTTAAGACCTTGATTAGATCCTCAGACATCACCTCATAATCATGATCAGGATAAAATTTACTATTTCCATGATTACGCATATCCACAGAAATTACATACCATTTATCCGATAAACGCCGTGATATTGCACCCCAGTTTTTTGCTGAACCAAACAATCCGTGAGCAATAACTAATGGAGGATTTTTAGGATCACCTACCTCAATTGTATTTAACATAACTTTCTTATTAATTCTTATAGCTGGAAATCAATTTTTCTACTTCAATGACTAAGTTTCTACGTGACACTGTTTTCTGAGCAGGTTGTGACTTCCACTCATTATTTGTTTTCATTTCAGAAGCAAGTTTAGATCCAAGGTATAAATCTTTTATAAGTACCTCACCGTTTTGTAATTCATTTTCACCTTCAATAATTGCGATTGGGCTGTTACGTTTGTCGGCGTACTTTAATTGATTTCCAAAGTTTTTAGGATTACCCACAAAAACTTCAGATCGTATTCCAGCTCGTCTTAACTCACTAGCCATAAGCTGATAGTCGTTAAGTCTATTACGATCCATAACAGTAATTATTACGGGACCCTGTCCTGTGGAGTTTGAAGGCTTTTTACTTTCTAAAGCAGCTAATAATCGATCCACTCCTATCGACATACCTGTGGCTGGAACCTCTTGTCCAGTAAAGCGCTTCACAAGATCATCATATCGACCTCCACCAGCTACTGACCCAAATCGCCTGGTTAATCCTTGTTCATCAACTATCTCAAAAGTTAATTCTGCTTCAAGAACAGGGCCGGTATAATAACCAAGTCCTCTAACAATTGAAGGATCAATTAAAATACGGTCTACACCATAACCCTGTAATTCGGTGCTCTCGACTATCTTTTCAAGATCCAAAATACCTTGCTCACCAATACTTGAACCGCTTACAAGATTTAATAAATTCTTAAGCGTTCCCTGATTAGTCTCAGATTTTGATTCTAAAAAACTTAAAATTAGAGAAAGTTGGCCATCAGATAAATTTGCGCCTTTCGTATAATCTCCACTTTCATCCTTTCGTCCTTTTCCCAGAAGATCCTTCACTCCTGAAATACCCAGCCGGTCCAACTTATCTATTGCCCTTAAAACAATACCGCGTTGTTCAGAGAAATTTTTAATATCAGTTAAATCTAATATTCCTATTTTCTCCAAAACACCGTCTAAAACTTTGCGATTATTTATATTGATAACATAGTCACCTCGGGCTATGCCTGTCGCTTCCAAAGAGTCAGACAGCATTAGGCACATTTCTGCATCTGCAATCATATTAGCAGACCCAACAGTATCAGCATCACACTGATAAAACTGCCTAAAACGACCTGGCCCAGGTTTTTCGTTTCTCCATACTGGCCCCATTGTATAACGCCGATAAGGACTAGGTAATTGATTCTGATGTTGGGCATAAACCCTGGCTAAGGGAGCAGTTAAATCATAACGCAAAGCTAACCAATTATCTTCCTCTTGCCATGCAAAAACACCATCATTTGGTCTATCAATATCCGGTAAAAACTTTCCTAAAGCGTCAACATTTTCAATCGCACTTGTTTCTAAAGGTTCAAAGCCATACATATTATAAACTTCAGTTATTTTTTGGAGCATTGAATTGCGAATTTCAATCTCAGTTCCAAAATAATCTCTAAATCCCTTGGGCGTCTCTGCCTTTGGCCTTTTATTTTTTACTTTTTTTTGCTTAGACATTTTCTTGCCATTTGTTGTTATCAGTATCGTCCTAAACCAAGCCTATGAAAGGAGCAAGGTTTCACAAATCAAAGTCTAGTAATGCATACATTTCTACATTACATCTTAAAGTGATAAAAAGAGTAAAAAAATGAAAAACAGCAACTCAAAAACTATGGAAGAATGTGTTTCTCATCTACAAATGATGGTTGAGGACTTAAATTCAGTGGTGACTGATCAAAATAGGGAAATTTTACTGCTCAAACAAAAGATCGAGTTTTTACTTAAGCGTGAGGCAGAAAGAGAATATACTGATCAAAGTTCCGTAATCATTTCTGATGAAAAACCACCTCATTGGTAAAAAATATTACGAGAAAATACTAACGAGTGAGCTAAAACTCTTTGACTTCTACTACCCCAACCAAAGATTTTAAAGCACCTTTTGTTTCAGGAGTAACAGGAAATTTCCCATTTAATAACATCTCAACATCTCCAGGCAAACTAGGGTGCATTAAAATTAATTTAATAGGTCCAACAGTTTTATTATTAATCCCTGACTTTGCTCGCTCCAAAACAGAAGCAACAGATGGCAAAACCTCGCTCTCATTTACATAAACACTTAAGCCAGCTAATGCTCCTCCAGATATCGCCTTATCTACCGGCTGAACTGAACGTGCTAAAATCTTTAACTGGCCACTTTCTAGACTTGCATCAACAGTCAAAACTACATTATTTCCAGGTTCTAAGAATTCTCTTGAAGACTCTAAAACATCTGAAAACATAGTAACTTCATATATTGCTGAAGGGTCAGATAATTGTACGAAAGCATATCTATTTCCTCGCGCAGATTTACGCTCCTGTCTCGAAGTTACAGTTCCAGCAACCTTTATTATTGATGCACCATTCTTTACTCGAGTCTCCACGTCAGAAAAATCAATTACCTTATTGCGCTTAAGAGCAGTCGAGTAATCATCAAGTGGATGTCCACTCAAATAAAATCCTACAGATAAATGTTCTTGGCCCAACCTTTCCATTGGGAGCCAGTCATCAATTTTGTTTAATCTAGGCTCAGGTAGATCTTCCCCAGTGCTACCAAATAAGGAAACTTGCGTTGAATTACGATCTTCGTTAGCTGCATTGGAATAATCAATCAAAGCATCCAAAGCTCTGAATATCTTTTGTCGATTGCTATCCAAAATATCAAATGCTCCCGCACGGGTAAGCATTTCCAAAGGCCGCCGTCCAATGCGTTTAAGGTTTACTCGTCTCGCAAAATCATAAATGTTTGTAAATGGTTGATCACTACGGATTTTTATAATCTGCTCCATAGCTTCTATGCCAATATTTTTTAAACCTCCAAGGGCATAGTGTATATTGCCATCTCGAACAGTAAATTTAGCTCCTGATTTATTTATACATGGTGGAAAAATCTTTATCCCCAACCGATCGATCTCTTGCTTATAAACATTCAATTTTTCAGTAATATGTAAATCACAATTCATCACAGCTGCCATAAATTCTATAGGATAATTAGCTTTTAGCCATGCTGTTTGATAGCTGACTACCGCATACGCAGCAGCATGCGATTTATTAAACCCATAATTAGCAAATTTTTCCAATAGATCAAAAACTTCCTTAGCTTTTTGCTGATCAACGCCATTCTTGGCAGCTCCACTCTCAAATTTGGGTCTTTCAGCATCCATTGCTTCCTTTATTTTTTTACCCATTGCTCGGCGCAATAAATCAGCACCTCCTAGAGAATAACCACCCATCACTTGAGCGATTTGCATAACTTGCTCTTGATAAACAATTATTCCTTGAGTTTCTTCCAAAATATGATCAATTAATGGATGTATCGATTGCAAGCTTCGCTGTCCATTTTTGACTTCACAATATGCTGGGATATTTTCCATTGGACCAGGTCTATACAGAGCTACTAGAGCAACTATATCTTCTATCGATGTAGGTCGCATACGCCTTAATGCATCCATCATACCAGCACTTTCAACTTGAAAAACAGCAACTGTTTTGGCACTAGAATATAGTTCAAAAGTCGCTTTATCGTCTAATGGAATGCTATCAATATCAATATTGACATCCCTTAATTTAAGTAAATCTACGGCATTCTTAATTACCGTCAAAGTTTTTAAACCTAAGAAATCAAACTTAACCAGTCCAGCCTGCTCAACCCATTTCATATTGAACTGTGTTGCTGGCATTTCTGATCGACGATCTTGATAAAGTGGAACTAATTCATCTAACGATCTATCACCTATTACAATTCCAGCAGCATGTGTAGCTGCGTTTCTTAATAATCCCTCAACTTTCCCAGCATAATTTAGCATTCTATTAACAACTTCTTCTGAGGTTGCAGCCTCTTGTAATTTAGGTTCATCTACTAAAGCTTTTTCAATTGATACTGGTCTTACACCTTCAATTGGGATTAATTTTGACAATCTATCAACTTGACCATATGGCATCTGCAAAACTCGCCCTACGTCTCGAACTGCCATTTTTGATAACAAGGCACCAAAAGTAATTATTTGGCCAACCTTATCTTTTCCATACTTCTCTTGAACATATTGTATAACCTCTTCGCGACGATCCATGCAAAAATCGATGTCAAAATCTGGTATAGAAACACGTTCTGGATTGAGAAATCTTTCAAATAGCAAAGAATAACGTAAGGGATCAAGATCTGTTATTGTCAAAGCATAGGCTACTAATGATCCTGCTCCAGAGCCCCGTCCAGGCCCCACTGGAATCCCTTTGGATTTTGACCATTTAATGAAATCCGCAACAATCAAAAAATAACCTGGAAACCCCATTTCCTCAATAACTTGAAGTTCGAAATTCAGTCTATCATTGTAATCCTTTACTGGTGCCACACAATCGATTTTTCTTAATCGCGCTTTCAAGCCATCTGCCGCTTGCTCCCTAAGTAATTGAACCTCATTTTCAGAAAATTTGGGTAAGATAGGTTCACGAACATCAGCTTTGAATGCACATCTTTTTGCTATTTCAACAGTATTTTCCAATGCTTCTGGAAGGTCTGCAAATAATGCGGCCATTTCCTCCTGCGATTTAAAATAGTGCTCAGTTGTTAAGCGTCTTCTATCTTCTTTCTGGTCCACATATGTACCATCACCAATACAAATTAATGCATCATGTGCTTCAAACATTTCTCTGTCTGGGAAATGAACATCATTTGTTGCTACTAGAGGTAAATCCAAATCATAAGCTAAATCTATTAACATTTGTTCAGTTATTTGCTGGCTATTGGTGTATTTGCCTTCTGACACTGGGTGCCTTTGAATCTCAATGTATAATCGATTAGAAAATGCATCTTTCAATTGATACAAACAAGATCTAGCTTGATCTAAGTTGTTATTAATTAATTTCTGTCCAACTGGGCCATTAGATCCACCCGTCAAGCATATCAAACCCTCGTTATGCTCACATACTTCTTTAATTGTTAATCCCATATTTTCGTCTGTTTTTTCTAAATAAAATATCGAATTTAACTTCAATAAATTACTATAACCTTGATTATTTTGAGCTAATAAAACCAGATATTGTTTTTCAGAGTTAACATCATTATTATTATTTTCAGCGTCAGAAGTAATTTCAATTTGACAACCAACTATCGGTTGTATCCCAGCAGAGGATATAACAGTAGAAAATTCCAATGCTGCAAACATGTTATTCGTATCTGTAACTGCAACAGCAGGCATCTTGTTATCGATGCAGTATTTACCTAAATTCTTCAAAGCGATAGCACCTTCAAGAAGTGAATACTCTGAATGAACTCGCAAATGGATGAATCGGGGTTCTTTTTTCATAAGTCATATTAAACATAAGAAGGTAGTATCTAAAAGAGTAACTGTTTATATTATCTATTTATAAAATACATGCTCAAAATATTGATAATCGATATCCATAAAAGCAGGTAAGATAACCACGGAAAGGGAAAGCTGAAAATATCATGGGAAAATTAACAACACATGTATTAGATACGAGCAATGGAGTCCCGGCGTCAAATATGACAATTGAGCTCTATTATCTAAAAGATCAGAATAAGAAATTAATCGGGTCGTTCATTACTAATAAAGATGGTAGAGTTGATCGTCCTTTGTTGGATGGAGATAATTTCCATCAAGGAAAGTATGAACTATTATTTCATGTTGGAACATATCAGAAAAATATTGATAAAATTGAAATGAAAGATAGGTTTTTAGACGTCATTCCAATACATTTTTCTATTAATGATGATAGTCACTATCATGTGCCTCTGTTATATTCTCCATATGGCTATTCAACATACAGAGGCAGTTAATGCAGAAGATAAATTTTATTCTAAATGGCGAAAACATTTCACTGGATGTTTTATCTTCCACGACAACTTTACTCGACTGGTTACGGGAAGAAAGAAAATTAACAGGAACAAAGGAAGGTTGTAATGAAGGTGATTGTGGTGCCTGCACTGTATTAGTCACTAATTTGAGCAATGGTAAACCTGAATATAAAGCCCTAAATGCTTGTATTTTATTCTTGCCACAACTTGATGGTAAATCAGTTAGAACCGTTGAAGGATTAGCAACAAAGACTTCAGTATTAAGTATACAACAAAAAATGATTTCTAATCATGGTAGCCAATGTGGTTTTTGCACTCCGGGTATTATTGTCTCATTGCTAACAGCTCAATTAAATAAAGATAAAAATTATGATGATGTTTTGGCAGGGAATCTCTGTAGATGTACAGGCTATACGCCAATTATTGATGCTGCTAAAGCTGCAGAAAAAAATACCAAAAAACCAAGCTGGATCAAAACTGATAATCACAAACTCAATAAAATTGATATCACTAATAACTCCCAAAGAAGTACATTTTTTCTGCCACAGACTATCAAAGAACTTGAAAAATGGTGTTCCAAAAATCCTGAAGGTATCATAGTGGGGGGAGCAACTGACATAGGCCTATGGGTAACAAAAAAGCTAATAGATTTAAAACAGATCTGTTTTATTGGCCAAATAGCTGAAATGAAGCAAATAAAAGCTTCCAAGCAATCACTTAACATTGGCGCATGCACAACAATAGAAGACTTAAGAACATATTTAAAAAACAGTCATCCAGAG
>Ga0163110_10000628_pt1 | contig 16908 bp, 17 predicted proteins | sample CRUFie1St17metaG_FD_108703 | JGI IMG/M metagenome (GOLD analysis project Ga0163110, IMG submission 108703) | Marine microbial communities from the Costa Rica Dome - CRUD Field 142mm St17 metaG | ecosystem: Environmental > Aquatic > Marine > Oceanic > Photic zone | place: Costa Rica: the Eastern...
CTGTTGTATTCGTTCTAGGACCGATGGTACTTGCATCCTACATCATAGGAGTACGTCGCGCAGATGACCCAATGGCACTTTGGGGTGGTATTCCTGAATCTTGGAGAACCCTGAATGTCACCTGTATGTTCATCTCTGCTATTGGATTCCTCATCGTTTTTCAACAACTTCTGTTTGGATGGGAGTCTTCTGTTGTTGAAGGCGTAGGCTGGCCTTGGAGTGGAGAAGTTTCTGATGGTGGACATCAGAGACTATTGATTGCATTTTTACTCGTACTGATACCCTCAATGTTCTGGCTTGAATTGACGTCCCTTCACATACGGACGGATGCAGTTTGGTCACAGTGGTTGGTGATTAGCTGTCTGTGGCTTGTCGTTACTGGAAACTTGTTGCTCATCTTGTTTGGCTGGAGTGCTTGGCAGAGCGATTCATCAGGAAACTCAATTCTACCACTTATTGGGGCCACTATGCTCGGAATCCAAGTAATCATCAACGATGGAATCCTATGGGTATGGAAGTACCCGTGGTGATCACAGTACGCCTCTCTTTAGTCCCGAAGAGCGTTGCATTCTCCTTTTGGGGTCAGATACCAATAGACAAGTCATTGCGTCCATGAAATGCCTTGCATGGTCACACATTTCAACGAGTGTTTTGAAAATGTATAATTCAGGGAAAAATTAATTCTCCACATTCTGGACATTTTAGCCCGGGTAAGAATGCGCCAGGCATATATCCACAATTGAGGCAAATCGAACTGGATATATCGTCAATCATATCATAAATCCCTTAATCTAGTTGGCAGAGGCGATGCATATTGAACCCACTGGTGTTGACAATTGCAAGAGACTCCTGATGTCGTTGAATCCAATTCCTTATTGCTGTCCGACTACCCGTTTGGGATGTCAGGTGCGTACTGCGCGTTTGGACTGTCAGGTGCGTGCATGATTCAAGGCGTCACTTTCCCACTCCCGATGAAGAAGGGATTTGGAGCTACAGACAGAGTCGATAAATGGTGGAAGCAGCCACTTTGGATGGCAACCGCACTCACGGCAGCAGTGATTTACACTGGTCTCAGAGTTGTTTTTTTCGATGGCGAAATCCACTATGACAATCACAGGGTCACCTCTCCGATATTCTCTCCTGACATTATTTACATGTTCGATATATCGGCGCCAAGTTGGGCGAATTCAGCCATGCTGATTCTTTGGATACCTTTTGGATTTCGAGGAACATGCTACTATATGCGTCGTGTTTACCACCGAGTGTTTTTCCAAAATCCTACTGGGTGTGTTGTATCAAAACCATGGGATGAATATTCAGGAGAAACTGGGCTTTTTGTCCTAAACAATATCCATCGCTATATGTTATACCTCGCAATCATGGTGTTAATCGTCAAGGTTTACGATGTCTGGCACACGATGCAATTTCACGAAGGTTCTTCTGACACATTAGGTGTTTCAGTGGGTACACTGGTTCTTGCTACCGAATCATTCCTGCTCACCATGTACGTTGTATCTTGTCATGCCTTCAGACACATGTTTGGTGGAGGATTGGATCGATGGACTGGAACATTTGGTCGAATAATTGGAAAGGTTTACTGGAGGGTCAGTAGCACAAATGTCCACCATGCGTTTTGGTTTTGGACGAGTCTAGCGATGGTTTTCATCGGAGATTTATTTGTTTGGTCGGTTGCAGAAGGAATTCTTAGTGATCCAGTATTGCTAATGCTTTGAGGTGAAATGATGGATAAGACATACATGACTCACGAGTTTGATGTCGTCATCATTGGTGCAGGTGGTGCAGGACTTAGAGCCGCTATAGCAGCTAGTCAAGAGGGAGCAAGTGTGGCTTTAGTTTGTAAATCGATGCTTGGAAAAGCCCACACTGTAATGGCCGAAGGAGGTGCTGCTGCTGCCTTGGCTAACAAAGACCTAAGAGATAGTTGGAAAGTTCACTTTCGTGACACTATGAAGGGTGGAAAATATCTCAGTGATTGGAGGATGGCCAAAATCCATGCTCAACAAGCTCCTGATAGAATCAGGGAACTCGAGACTTGGGGCGCCGTATTCGACAGAACCCCACAGGGACTAAGCAGTCAGAGAAATTTCGGAGGGCATACCTATCCTAGACTAGCTCACATCGGTGATGCAACCGGATTAGAATTGATTCGAACACTTCAAGAAAAAGGAGTTCACATGGGAATGGATGTTTTCATGGAATTCACTGTTCGAAGATTATTCACTAACAATGGTGAAGTTACTGGTTGTTTTGCATACGATAGAAACGATGGATCTCTCCATCTTTTCAAAGCTAAATCAATTGTTCTGGCTACCGGTGGAATTACTCGATGTTGGGCAGTGTGCTCGGGTTCTTGGGAATACACAGGTGAAGGGCATGCTTTGGCATATTGGGCTGGAGCAGAAATAGGAGATATGGAATTTGTCCAATTCCATCCAACAGGAATGATTTGGCCTCCGAGTGTCAAAGGTATTCTCGTAACCGAGGGAGTAAGAGGAGAGGGCGGAATGTTGACTAATTCAGAAGGTCAGAGATTCATGTTCGACTACATTCCTGAAATGTACGCAGATGAATTTGCAGATACGGAAAAAGAAGCCTTAGAATGGGTAGATGAGGTTATTTCCGGAAAACTAGCCACAAAGAGAAGGCCACCAGAATTACTTACGAGAGATGTTGTCGCTAAAGCAATCAACTCTGAAAGAGATGCAGGACGAGCTAGTGAACATGGAGGAGCTTACCTAGATATCTCTTGGAGAACTCCAGAGGATGTCAAGAAGAAACTTCCAGGAATGTATCATCAATTCAAGGAATTGGCTGCAGTCGATATCACGACTACAAAGATGGAGGTAGGGCCGACAGCACATTACGTCATGGGTGGAGTAAAGGTTCATCCTGAAACTCAGGAGTCGACCGTGAGAGGATTGTATGCTGCTGGCGAAGCTGCAACTGGATTACATGGTGCCAATCGACTCGGCGGAAATTCACTTAGCGATCTAATCGTTTTTGGAAAGATAGCTGGAGAATATGCTGCAGCAAGAGCAGAAAAAATCGATTCTTTTGCTGAAATACCTGATGAAGAAATTGCAGATGTGATTTCAGAAACCCTCGCTCCATTCGGTCGAGAAGGAGGAGAAAATCCCGCATCGGTTGTCGAAGATCTAAGGGAAATGATGCAGGAAAAGGTTGGGATTATTCGAACTGGAACTTTGCTTAATGAAGCTCTGAGCGACCTAAATGAACTTGAAAAGCGTGCAGCGATTACTAGCCCAGGTGGGTCGCGAATTTACAATCCAGGATGGCACCAAGCACTTGAGTTGGGAGCCATGATAGACGTTTCACGAATGTGTGCACTTGCCGCACTGAAGAGGGAAGAGTCACGTGGCGGACATACAAGAGATGATTTCCCTGAATCAGATCACAAGCATTGGGGTAAAGTAAACAGTGTAATTACTCAAGGAAAAGATGGATTAATGGAAATTGAGCATACAAGTTACCCGGCAATTGATGAAGAACTCAAAGCCCTTCTTGATGCCGACGACCTAAATCAGGAGGGCGAGTGAAATGTCTGAAGAAGTTACATTCAGGGTATTTCGAGGAGTCGGAGATGCTCATGGTGAAGCTCTTGGAAAGATGGTCGACTATACCGTAGAAATGGATGAAGGAATGGTAGTTCTTGATGTGATACACAGAATTCAAGCCGAACATGCACCTGACCTCTCCTGTCGTTGGAATTGTAAGGCTGGTAAATGTGGTTCCTGCAGTGCCGAGGTAAATGGAATCCCTCGACTGATGTGTATGACTCGCATGGAAGACATAGTGGAAGAAACCCCCAAAGGTGAACCAATCACAGTCAAACCAATGCAGGCTTTCCCAATTACAAAAGATCTTGTCACAGATATATCTTGGGCTTATGAAATGAATAAGAAAATGGTTCCAGTCAATGGGCCAGAGGAACTTGACTGGGAATTCAAACAAGAGGAAGCGGATAGAATCCAAGAATTCAGAGCCTGCATAGAGTGCATGCTTTGTGTAAATACATGCCACGTACTTCGAGAACATCAAAAATTCGATGAATTTGCCGGCCCACGATTCTTTGTTAGACTCGCAGGCCTAGAAATGCATCCTCTAGACACTGAAAATAGAATACCCGAAATCAAGGAAGATTTCGGACTAGGATATTGTAATATCACGAGGTGTTGTACTGAAGTTTGCCCGGCTGGAATCAACATAACAGATAATGCAATTATCCCATTGAAAGAAAGGGTCGTTACCGAATATTATGACCCTATAGCAATGATTGCTAGAAAGTTAGGATTGAAGCCGTAAGCGAATTCACCCGTCCGCGCATTCACTAAGTCATCGCGGACGGGTTTACGTAAATCAGCGCAGATAGCCCGAATCAGCGCACTCTGAGTAAATCAGAGGTGCTTGATGCCGTTCTTCTTCACGTTGGCCTTCTTGATCTTGTCAGGAAGCCATGCTGGACCATTCGCAGGCTTTGGGACCATTGCGGTCGAACCTGTGAACATGTGCACCTTATTCGTACCGCGTTCGCGCAGCTGAATATCAGTGTGACCACGTGTAGCTGCTTTCAGAGCGGCGCCGCGTGGTTGCTTGCTTACAAACACCTGAGCAGTATCCTTTCCGCCTTCCATCAACACGAAGTATTTCTTAGACATTTAATTATCCACCTCCGCAAACGCGGCAACTCGGGGAGATTATGAAGTTTGAGGCGAATAATCGCAATACTGCGCCGCTGTAGGCACCTTTTCAGAAAATCCATGATACTTTCTTGAGCGAAAAAAATTACTTATAATTCAGCACAAGCAAGGGTCTTTGTGTTCAGAACACCGTCGATCGAACGTATATTATCGACCACCAATCGAGCGATAACTCCCATGTTTTCTGCCTCGATTTTGACAATTAAATCGTGGTCTCCAAATAATAGATTTGCATCGACTACGAATGGTAATTCTGATGCGGCGTTGAATACGTCATATTCAGCGCCAGGTTCGACATTGATTAGCACATACCCAACAGACATTGCGTTACACCCGAATAGGTCAGTGGGAATGAAACCTTTGCCAACCAAGGAGTTAGTGAATTGACCAACGAAGAGGTGAAAGAGGGCGGCCTCCTCTCGCACTTGTATGGCGGAGACTGTCATTGTCCGACAATGTCAATATGGTGACGTTCGAGTTCTCTACGGGAACATTCTGCGTGTAGAGGGAGACCTCCTAGTAACAACCGCCAATAATCGTCTGGCTGGAAGAGAAGGCCTAGATGAAAAAATACACCAGAAAGCGGGACCAGAACTACGAGAATTCTGTCATGGGATTGCTGTTGAAAGGCGTAAGGAAAATCTTCAACCATGCGGAGTTGGAGAAGCGGTTACAACACCAGGTTTCAATCTACCTTTCGATAATTTGGTTCATGTGGTAGGTCCAGATTGTCGAAGACCCAATCAGGACGAGTTCAGGCGTGATTTACTCAAGCAATCATATGCCTCAATGTTTGAACAAATTGAGAATGTAAAGAAAAGAAAGACCTTGGTAATGCCTCCAATTTGTATGGATGTTTTTGCATACCCTCACAGAGAAGGTGCTAGAATGACTATGGAAATTGTACTAGCATGGATGGATGAAATTAAGGACCCTGGAGTCGACCAAGTTCTAATCGTAACAGATGACAATAATTTCCTAAATAACATGAAAACTGTTTATCGGGAATCTGAAGATAGATTTCCTGGTGTTGATCAAACCCGAGCATATAGACGTGGTAAGTATCTTTGATTGGTGAAACTTAGCGATCGAGACTGCCGATGTGTAATTCAACCGCTTCTGGAAGGGTAAATCTTCCAACAGCAACGGCCCTAGCGAGCTTGGAAGGAATTGTCAATCTTCCTTCAGAGATATATCGGCTTGTCCTTTGAATCTCCCTTATTTCGCCATCAGTAGGGATAACCTGTAATCGCTGTGTAACGGGAATTCCCTCTTTTCTACAAATTGAACGAGCTGCTGAGACATGGTCGTGACGCGAGCCGATTGATGTTGATTTTTCATCAACAAATTGAACCAATAGGCCTCTTGCTAAGCAAACATTGGCAATTCGTGATGAAATGGTCGGTGCACCGTTACCAATTCTAACGACTGATTCGGGTGGATTGAAATCTGATAGAATTGACATGATTTGATCGACAGTAGCATCCACCGATTCCATTTGAACACAGCCAGCATGTCGTCCATCTGCAATCCAGGATAGACCCGGACGTGGACCTGGGTCTATACCGAAACAAATTCTTTGAACTTTTTCACCAATGGTAATTCTATTGATTAACGAACCTATTACCGAATCTATTTCATCCACTGTGCAGCCTATGCCACGTTCATCTTTGGTTTTACCAACCTCATCATGTGATGCAATCCAGAAATTTACTCGATTAGGCACAGGATGATCGGGGTCTATTTGCGTATGAGAAATTCCTGAATCTCTTAATCGGTTCAACAATCTGTAGGCTAAGCGGAAATCTTCAGTCCTCACCGCTACCTCGGCCACGATGTTCCTACAATCAACTCCGTCTTCAATCGTTCCTATTTTCGAATCACAATTTCTTTGGATTTAGCATCTTTAGATTAGAGGACATCGGATTGTTTGGTAAACATCAAAACGGTGTGTTACTGATTAATCTCAAGCGATGTCGTCAAGAACCCTGACAATGCGCTACAAGCATGGCTGGGGTCTACGAGCGCGAATTACGCTCGGTCCTCGCAGGTGAGAGGAAGGGAGTGGTTGCAATTACTCGCTCTTGTACGGAAGTTGAGAGGGCACGGGCTATGCAAGTATGTCAACGTCCATTCTTAGTTGTTAGAGCACCTGGTAGTGGTTCTGAGGGGACCGGAGATATTCTTGCTCTTCGGGGAGACATGTGCATGCCCATTGAGGTGAAGTCTTCCAAGACTGACAAAATCTATCTTTCCGGCCGCACGAAAGATCAGTATAATGCTCTCGAAACTACTGGAGAAAAATGTGGTCTCTTGCCACTCTATGCCTTTCGTCTGAAGGGAGTTAGAGGAGATAGTTGGAGAATAATGAAAGTTCCCGTTGATGGGTTGACAGGAAAACTAAGAGTTCTTGCAAGAAGTATTCCAAATGTACCTCTAACTCGAAATGGTGCGCCATACTTGAATTGGCAAGAGGGAATGCCATTGCATAGATTCCTAGCATTAATCAGTAGATCAGACGGTGCTCGTAAAATCAATACTCAATTGAGTGCTTCTGAAATAACTGATCAAATCGTCGAATCTGGCAGAACATGAGCCTTCCAGTTATGGCGTACTAATCAAGCAGCTCTGATTTTCCAGCTAGTCTTGACTCGACCTTTGTTAGTTGGGATTTAGCTAGGGTGACGTCACTACGGATTTCATCCATTCTAGCCTGTTTTAGCAATCTAGCAATGGCTGATGTATCACGACGAAGGGCATCTAATTCACGAATTTTTTTTCGTTCTGCCACATCCCCTTGGCTTGTCATACCCAGGCGAATTGGTCTCTAGTAAAGTCAGTTGTGGATTTATTGACGAGGATTCAATAGGAGTGGGCAACGGGGGAGGTATATGGAAAGGGGATTGAACCTCAATCAAATTCTCTTCCTCGGCTTATTAGGCTGGGCTGGAATTAGAGGTTGGGCTCCCCTCTGGATAATAATTGTCATCGCCTGTTGGTATTTTTCATTGGTATATTTGGAGTTGAATGGAACATTAGACAAATGGAATGCTACTAGAGTATTGGGAATAATTCTGATGCTTCGAACAGGTAGGGGAAAGGTCGCTCTAGAACAATTTTCTCGACCAAGAAAATTTTGGAGAATTTATGGTGAAATATCCATATGGTTATGCTTTATTGTGATGTTTGGTGTAATTCTATTGATAGTCGCGGCTGCATTCGCAACCGCTTTGGCTCCAGCTGAACAGGAGGTACTTCCTGCGTCTGACCTTCTCCTTATACCGGGTGTGACTAGTTTTGTTCCATTCTGGTGGCCAATTATTGCCTTGATTTTTGCACTTGTGATACACGAATATAGCCATGGTATTCAAGCAAGAGCGCACGGAATGCAAGTTCGATCTTTTGGATTACTTATGGCTGGTCCTTTACCAGTCGGAGCATTTGCAGAACCAGAGCATGAAGAAATGTCTAGGGCTCCACGCAGAGAAAGAATGCGACTCTTTGCGGCTGGTCCTTCAATCAATCTGATTGCCACATTTATTGTCTTAGTTTTGTTATCCGCAACAGCGAATGGATTTGTTGCAAAAACTCCCGGAGTTCATGCAACTGGTATTATTGGCGATACAGGAGCGGAAGATGCTGGATTAATGGCTTATGAGACCATTACTCATATCGAAGATTCGAGAGTTACTGATAGTGATGAATTTACCGAGCTGATGAAGAAGTATTCATCAGAAGAGGTTGCTAATTTTACTGTAATTTCTTCTCAAGAAAATGATGCTGAAACTAGGGTTATCGAGATCACCTTTACAGATCGTTGGCAGTATCATATGGACCAATGCCAACAAACCAGTGGCTGTGATATGGAAGAAACTAGAGTATTGATGGAGACACTAGGAATTGAACCAGGCGATGCCTTTGTTGGAGTCAGTAATCTGCGCTCAAACACAGCAGCAGCGGAGGGCTGGGCATTCTTGGCTAATGATAAATTGAGTTTACCAGCTAAAGGAATGCTTTTGCTAGTAGCACCGTTGATTATGTTAGGGGTCCCAATTCAAAATGATGGACATACCATGCCATTAGAAGAACGGGCGATGTTGACTGCAGGTGATGGAATAATTGCCTCCAACCTTGGAACCGAAGGAATGTTGGCTGCTTTCGATTTCCTTTTTTGGTTGGCTTGGATTAATTTCCTTCTTGGATTTGCAAATTTAATTCCAATGGTTCCTTTCGATGGAGGTCATATCTTCAGAGATGCCGCTCACTCAACTATGAGATTCATCATGCGTGGAGGAGACCCACTAAAAATTGAGAATGCAGCAAATCGATTAAGTTCAATGAGTAGTTTGATTGTATTATTTATTGTCATTATTCCAATCATCATTCCTCGTTTGTTTAGTTAACCAAAAAGGTGATTACTCCTCTTCTTCACTAGTATTTTTTGTTGAATTTATACGTTCGGTTATCATCTCTATGATAACCGGAGTTGCGATTACCATCGCAACCAATATTGCTAGATTACTCCATGAATTTGGAGTTACTTGATTCGATGTTCCGCTAGCGTGTAATTTTACAGCACCTACCCAAGGAATTTCCATAGAGGCTGTTCCAATAACCCAATCATCCTTGATTGCTGTGACAAGATTTCCATTTTCATCAGTCAGTGATTGTTGGTCGTATTGGCAACCATTGCTCCATCGATTATCGCCTGTTGTGATATATCCTTCATGTTGGGGTTCCCAATCACGTATTGTCAGTTTTGAGTTACCATGAAAGCAATCATAATCCAATTCTAAAGTAATTGAATTTACGCCACTAATGTCAGTTCCTGGGACGTCCCATCCCCCTGATTCATTTCTCACGGCTTTCAGTAGAGCCCTGTGAATGACTGGAGTGTCGGAACCACCATTCTTTCTGAAAATGATGACATCCCCTGGCATACCATGGGTTTCGTATCCATAATGTTCACCTCCTTCTTGAGTTGCTTCTGCAAACGTGATTACCCGATGTCTATCAGGCGACATTACCAACACCAAATCACCGGGGTCAATAGCACCAACAGAACCGTTTTCTGGATCATGCATCATTGAACCCGACTCAACAACGACCATTGGAGGATAGGAGCCTGTTGCAATAGTCATTGAACCTAAGAGTAGAATTACCAAACCAATGGCTAAGGTTGCTTCTCTCTTGATTACATCAATATCCAAGATTACTCCTCCTCTTCGAAGTTGGTTTTAGATTTCCTTGGCGGTAAACTAATTTGTTTTGCTTGATTTGTAAGGAATAATAAGGTTAGAGTTGTTATCGTAAGGAGAATACTGACTCCATCGAAATGAGGGGCTAAGGAGTGAATTGAGTCGTCGCCGGCAAGCATTAGAGTTAGGTCAACAGAATATTCTCTAGCACCATCATTATCTCCAGTTGCTAGTCCGAAAATCATGTTGTAGAGTAAAATCACTGAACTCAGTAAACTAAATCCTATGATTACCCAATTCGCCTCTTTTTGAGTCAGAATTTTTGCTCGAGGGAGTATTTGAGAAAGACGTGAGTTTCTGGTGTTTAACCAAGTCTTTAGGAAATTAACAGCCGCAGTTGGTTCTGAATCTATTCTAATTTCATCCCATGGCTCTGATAATTTATCGGCCTGTTCCTTAGATGAATCTGAATCATATTCTGTTGGAACTATTTCTGTTGGTTTGATATGTTTAAACCTTGAACTGACCTTTATCCCTAATTCATTGTACAATCGGACGAGATGCGCTTGATATCCAGGACCAAGCATATCTGCTGCTTCCTCAGCTTCTTTTCTCCTTCTGAGAACTTCTGGACGTGAATCAAGCAAGAGTATCTCATCCAAGGCTGCCTTTTGACTAAGATAGACCAAAAATTCTGGAACCAACCAAAATGCTCCGACTCCTCCCAAAATAAGTCCTAACCAACTCCAGGAGACCCACATTTCTTTCGATTGATCGGTGGTTCCACCCAAAACAAACAAGAATAGAATTCCCCAAATAGTTGCCGCTACAGACAGAATTGTCAATGAAGTAACTATGCGGAAATGGTTGTCCTTCTGACCCATCCACCATCTTCTAGAGATGGTCTTCATCCTCTTGAACGGCCCTACCATCGTCTGTTCGGTCACACCCATCGATTATGTCCCTTATCGCGTGATGTTCCAATGGATTCATGTTTGAAAGTAATCTAGGAATACCTATGAATCGTGCTTTGGTTACGGTCCTTATCGGATTTAGTTTGTTTATTTCTGGTTGTTATTCACCATCACCTCCAGATATGGATAATGATGGAATTGAAGATGAGGAAGACGATGATATTGATGGAGACGGATTCTATAATACTGTAGAGTTGAGCTGTGAAAGTGACCCTCGTAATAATACATCAATACCATCGGATATTGATAATGATGGCCTATGTGATGTCTTAGATTTAGATATGGATGGAGATGGTTTACCAAATGAATGGGAAGAAGAAAGAGGATTCGACCCCAGAGATCGGAACAGCAGAATTACCTGTCATGGAAAGGGTGAATATTGCTTAAGAACGTATGATAATTTCACCTTTCCTGAGACTCACAATTCATTCTCTACTCCAGAAGATGGAATAATTGCAGGAATAAATCATCTAACGGGTTTGAAAAGTCAATGGGATGATGGAATTAGAGCATTTATGTTGGATCCATATCATCCATCTGAATTACAAAATAGTCCAGATGATGTAGTGTTTTGTCATGCACTAGGTTTGGCTACAGTCCCTCCTTGTGCATTTGGAAGTGTGGATGCCTTCGCCTGGTTAAGTACACTTAATTCCCTACATAACAACAGCAGTGGAGATGTGGTTAGTCTTCTAATTCAGAATCATAGGATTCCAGGCGACCACTTGGAATATGTCTTGAATGAAACCGGCATATTAGAAAGATCCTATATTCATCAATTGGGCACTCCATGGCCATCATTAGGTGATATGTCTCTTGCGAGACTGGATGTGGTGATTTTTATTGAAATGGAATATTCAGAAAATTATAGCAAATTATTACCAGCTTGGAAACAAACTTGGGATACTCCTTATGGTGAATCTGAGCAAGAGGAGATGAGTTGCAATCTAGGAAGAGGCGACCCAAATCAACCGGTGTGGCATATGAATAACTGGTTGAGCACCTTTGGTCTAGCGGATGCCAATAAAGCTGCCGAGGTAAACGAATATGATACTCTATTGAACAGAGCTCTACAATGTTGGCAGGAAGTTGGGAATAGACCAACTTTCATCGCAGTTGATTATTGGGAACAAGGTGAAGTAACAAATGTAACAGTTACACTCAATAAAATGGAACACTGGTCAGACGAGATTCCAGCCCATCCATAATCGTAGAAAAAAGATAGGAGCCTCAGAACCAATCGGTTCATGTTGGTTCGGCTTTACCATCGACTGTATGTCTACCAAGGCTCTCGAACTACTTCATCCGCTTGTGCGGGAATTAGTCGAGCAGCGCGGTTGGAAATTGACTCCAGTGCAAGAGGCTGCAACAGCGGATTTGGTTGCTGGAAAGCACCGAATCTTAGTTGCCCCCACAGGTAGTGGAAAAACTGAGGCTGCAATATTACCAATCGCATCTAGAGCTCTGAGTGAAGGATGGGACTCGCTCTCAATACTCTACATAACCCCGCTTAGAGCATTGAATAGAGATATTGATCGCAGATTGGAGAATTTACTCAAGCCACTCGGGATAAGTGTCGGACTCCGTCATGGAGATACTAGTCAAAAAGAGAGAACTAAGCAATCAAAGAATCCGCCTAATTTGCTGGTCACTACTCCAGAAACCGCTCAAATTATGTTATTGGGAAGCCGATTGAGAGAGCATTTGGCTGGAGTAAAGGCTGTAATTCTAGATGAGGTTCATGATATGGCAGCAAGTGAGAGAGGGGCACAACTTCTGGTAGGACTTGAAAGAATTTCAGCGTTAAATGGAGTGAAGGGGGAGTTCCAAAGAGTCGGATTATCTGCAACCGTTGGCAACCCAAATGAAGTTGCAAAATGGATGTCGGTTACAGGTGAACCGATTTTTGGCCCAGCACCAAGAACTACCAAGGTTACCGTTCACCGAGAAACTCCAACTGCAGAAGATGATTTATTGGCGGGAGAATGGGCTATTTCTCCCAAGTCTATTGCCGCATTTCGCTATCTCGCTCACACACTAATTGAAGACTCTCCTTCCTTAGTCTTCGTTAACTCTAGATCTGCTGCTGAAACAGTTGCTCAAAGGCTGTCTTCAATCGTACCCGAGATTAAAGTTGGTGTTCACCATGGAAGTTTAGCAGCTGAAACCCGGCAAGAAATGGAAGAGGCACTTAGAGCAGGTGAATTACACGGTCTAATTTGTACTTCGAGCCTCGAATTAGGTATTGATATCGGTAGTATTCGTAGAGTTCACCAATTGAACAGCCCAAGGGCTGTAGATAGGATGTTGCAACGTGTTGGGCGAGCTGAGCATCACCTCGGAGGAACTGGAAGAGGTGATGTTTTAGCTTGGGAAATTGATGATATCGCTGAATGTGCAGTGATTGCAAGACGTGCCATGGCCGGTGAATTGGAGGGTGTAGAATGGAGATATAATCCGGCCATTGTTGCTGCAAATCAATTCCTTCAAATGGCCGCAGAAAGAGGAGTTGTTCCTATCGAAATTGCGACCGATTTACTAAAAAAATCTACTATTTTTCCAGATTGGTCAGAAGCTGACACTATTGCGGTATTACGAGTTCTTCACGATAGGTGGCTCCTTCGATTAGTTGAGAAACCTCGACATTCAGATCCAACTATCTGGCATCCAAAATTATGGCAAGGATTGGCAGAGAAAGCTAATTCTGAGGCGATTCGGGATGAAATTGTACCAGAAGAAAGACCCCCTTGGGAACAGGAATATGAAGAGGCACAGAAAACCAAATGGCGAAAATCGATGATCAAACATCTACCGGAGACACTTACTGCTGGTTGGTTTTCACCGGCTGGAAAATTAGGAAGAAATCGTACCCAACATATCTCAATGATACCTGATGAAATTTCTTATCGAGTTCGTGACGCAGTCACCCGTCGTAGCCTAGGTTCAGTTGACGAAGCATTTGTCCTTTCGCTAAATGATGCTGGAGAAGATGATGCTGGAAGACCAAGAAGATTCGTTATGGCGGGTAGAACATGGATGATTGTTGATGCTGACCCTGAACAGAGCGAATTGTTGGTAGCCCCTGTGAAAGATACTGGAGAAGCACCTGTATGGGCTGGAGAGTTACCTCCTGTGCCGGAAAAAGTAGCATTAGAAGTTGGCAGATTACGAAGAAGCGCTGCTTGCGCCATAGGCGCAATGGAAGCGATTACTGGAGACATTGATTACTCTGATTATCCACTATCAGATGAGGCACGGGCAGATTTCTTGACCGCGGTAGCAGAACATATGGATGCGACTGAAAATCTACCAACTGACAATATAATTACTCTTGAAAATAGAGACAAAACCGTGGTGTTAAACACCTGTCGAGGGAGCAGGATAAATGAAACTCTTGCACACTTCATTCAAGCTATGGGGTCGATGAGAGAGGGTAAGATGGGAACTACGCTCATCGACCCATATAGAATTGCATTCCAAGTACCGGGAACTACTCCTGCACATGTAATTGAATGGTTGACTACAACTTCTCCAGATGCGCTTGAAACAGTGCTTAGAATGACAATCCCAAATGGCAGAGCATTGCGCTGGAGAATGGTACAAGTTGCAAGAAAAATGGGTGTTTTACAGAAAGCAGCTGACCCGCGTCGAGTCAATATGCAGGGTTTGATGCAACGTTATCGTGGGACTCCAGTAGTCGAGGAAGCGCTGTCAAAGTTATTCCATGAAAGAATGGACATAGAAGGAACAATGGATTTGATTAGAGATATTCAGGGGGGCAGGGTTGAGATTATTCATACACCCTCTGGTCCACTCGGTTTGTCTCCAAAATCAGAACGTGACTTGTTGTTACCTGCCTGGTCAGACGAACAATTACGAGATAGATTAGAAACCCGTCTACTAGCGGAAAGAGCGGTATTAATTTGTCTCAATTGTAAGGATAAAAGCCGAAGTAGAGTAGGTCGGATGGATAATCGAATAGAACCATGCTCGAAGTGCGGGGGTAGGATGCGTGCGTGTGCTCCTGAACGTATGGAATCGATGCTAATCACATGGATAACAAGTAATGATGAGAAGGATAGAGGCAGAATGCAAAAGAATGCCGAATTGATTCAAACTCATGGCCATGATGCAATTTTAGCCTTGATGGGAAGAGGTGTTGGAGAAGAAACTGCTACCAGATTATTGAGAGGTCTATCCCGAGGAAATAGGGTGGCTTTGTTGCGATCTATCCACAATGCAGAACTGCAATATGCAAAGACTAGGCGTTATTGGAGTTAGAAAGCGATATTGAATGCCAACCGTTCCGAGACATGTGCTTATAGGACTGACCGGACGCTATGCCTCGGGTAAATCAACCGTAGTTGACTTTCTTGTATCCAAGGGGTTGGCAAGTGAATCATGCTCTGATTCGATACGTGCTCATCTCAAACAGAACGGAATCGAAGAATCTCGCGAGAATTTAATCAATGGAGGAAATGAATTACGCCGATTGGGCGGACCTGGTATTCTTGCAGAAATGCTAATCGAGAGATTAGACGGAAAACACGCGGTTATCGATTCGATTAGGACACCTGGTGAAGTCGAAGCGTTGCGTGAGCGTGAGGATTTCATTTTAATTGAAGTTAGAGCCGGGATGGATGCACGCTGGGAGAGAGCTCAATCGCGCGCAAGAACTGGGGATATTTCTGACAAAGAGACATTCTTTGCAAATGAAGAGAAAGAAGCTGTGGCGAAAGATGAGTCTGGACAGGCACTCAATGCAACTGCAGCCTTAGCAGACCTAATTTTGGTCAATGATGGAACCCTTGAAGAGTTGTACTCTGACCTAGAAGAACTTTGGACAATGCTGTCCGAGTAATCAGGCTGAACGATAGGTTACACCTGATTCATTGAACATAGCGGTAGCAATCGCAAAGTCTGATTCCCATCGCTCTGGTATCTCACAATCGGCAGGAAATACCACTTCTCTGACCCCCGCTTGTATCAGAGATCTAGCACATCTTGAGCATGGAGGCCAGGTAACATATGCAACACAGTCTTTCAGAGAGATACCGATTCTTGCTGCATGCATTATGGCATTTTCTTCGGCGTGACAAATCATAGGGTACTTTTGTTCGCGATCGTTTAGCCTCTCGGAATTATCTTCAATTCCTCTAGGAAATCCATTAAATCCAGTTGAGCGGATTTCCCTATCTTCACCAACAACCACACAACCAACCTTGGTTGATGGGTCTTTTGACCAATCTGAAATGTGCTTTGCAAGGTCTAGGAAACGTGCATCCCATTTTCCGCTCATGATTTCACCTCAGGGCCGTCCACCTGGAGGGTCGTTATCTCGGTTTGCCTCGGACCTGCTTGAATCATAGCCTTCCCAAATTTCTGGATTTGAATAACAATCAGGATCGTCCCGGTCGGCTTGACCGCCGTTATCATTGTCTATACCATCTCCACAATTTCCAACTCCACTTTGATCATTTCCTGATAGAAGTGCATCCGGACCTCCCTGCATCATTACTGCAATTACCAATCCAACGAGTACAATAATCAGCATAATTAGGATGACTTTCGAACTCGTGTCTTTCGACTCAACCTTGACAATTAGTTCGACCTTGTCGTCTACCTTGGACGTCATACTTATCCCTCGAAGTGGGTCATCCCTTTTGATATTCAATGTACTCTAAGGTGTTCCCAGAGATTTCCACCAATTCTTTCGATTGCAAATCTAAGTAAATCTCCAACTAAATATACACTACCCATAACGGAGATTTTGCAATCTTCTTCTATGGAAATAGTCTCTGCAATTTCTAGTGCTTTGACTGGGTTTCTTTCAATAATTGGTTCGTCCTTTCTATTTTCAAAAATTACCTTAGCTAAGTCCTTAGCATCTACCGCCGGATTCCTTCCCGTGGTTGGTTCAGTGACGATTATGTGACGTAAATTTTCCATATGCCAATAATTACGAATATTCTCTCCAAGTGCTTGATTTAAATCTGC
>Ga0163110_10000632_pt1 | contig 16874 bp, 12 predicted proteins | sample CRUFie1St17metaG_FD_108703 | JGI IMG/M metagenome (GOLD analysis project Ga0163110, IMG submission 108703) | Marine microbial communities from the Costa Rica Dome - CRUD Field 142mm St17 metaG | ecosystem: Environmental > Aquatic > Marine > Oceanic > Photic zone | place: Costa Rica: the Eastern...
CCTGTTAAATATGCTAACGAAATTTATAACATTGCGGAAGCATTTGAATTAAGCACTAGAAATCTTGCTAAAGCCACTGATCTTCTTGAAAACAAAGAAAAAAAGAAGATCGAATTTGCTAAGCTTCAAAAGACACCAACAACTGCTGAGCTTGAAAACGCTGCACGAAATGAACCCAACGATTTTAGAAAACAAGTTGATCTCGCTAGGAACTATGAGGCTTCTGGGCGTTTTGATGATTCTAAAGAAATTTATCTACGTTTAGTTGCGCAAAACCCTATGAATGCTGATGCGCATTTTCATTTAGGAGCGTACTACGCTAGATTTGATCAAATGACAAAAGCGCGACATGCATTTGATGAGGCACTTGATATACAGCCAAACCATAGAGCTACTATTGAAGCGATGGCTACCTTTTTTAATAAAGTTGAAGACCGTTCTTTTTCAGATGAGGTATTAGCAAAGTCTGCTGAAAAAGATCCTACTGGCCCTGCACAGCAAATCTCAAAAATAAGAAAAAGCTTAAATGAGTTTAATTTTGAGTATGCTGCAAGATTAGCTCAAAGTGGCCAAGATAATTTTCCAAATCAAGATGCGTTTATTTTACTTAAAGGAAAGGCTTTTGAGGGAATGGGGGATATTGAAAAAGCAAAATCAAGCTATCAAGAATCTATCAAAGCTAACCCCGCCAATCACGAACCTTACATTGCTCTGGGCGATCTATATTCAACACAAGGAAAGCATTTATATGCTGCACTTACTTACAGCGATGCCATTCGCTTAGATCCTGCTGATGAAGATGTTCGTTTTAAACAAGGTCTTGGGTATTTTAAATCAAACGAATGGGGTCGAGCTGCTTCTTCATGGGAAGATCTACTCTATTATGATCCTGATAATCAAAAAGTTAACCTTTTACTTCCCCAAGCTTATTACATTTTGGCTGTTGAATATAATCGTTCAGGCCAGTCTAGTCTAGGTCAAAGCGCATTTCGAAAAGCGCTAAATATTAATCGAAATTCCTCTGCTTGGCTTCCAGGCTCAATGCAAACCCTAGGTTCATTTTACAGAGAAAAAGGTCTTTTTAAAGAATCCCTCGCAGCTTACCAGGAGGCAATAGAGCTAAGGCCAAATAATTCAAAAACTTATCTTGGACTTGGAATAACCTACTGGAAGATGAAAGAATCTGCCCTCGCTAAAGCCGCATGGTCAAAATCAATGGAGCTAGATCCAACAAATAACGACGCTCGAGGTTGGCTACTTTTATCGGGAAAAATATCTGGATAAGATCCAGTTTAGATTAAAAAACTTAATCTTTCGTATCAGAATAACTTATGCGCATCTTTAGTGCAACTTTAAAATATACCCTCGCAATTCAATGCCTCTTTACATTGACCATGTCTCAACATCCAGGCGATGAGATGGTAATGGAGGGCGTTGATGCTTTTTTCAACTATGATTTTGAAAAAAGCATAGATTTACTTTCAAAAGCGAGGATAGAATATCGCAATCATCCGGTCGTTCACGTTGTTTGGGCTGCAGCATGGTATCATTACGACCAATCAATGTTTTTAGCGGATAGCGTTTATAGTAGGTTTGAAAATAGAATAAATGAGATTGAGATGATATACACTGATCTTGTCCTTGATCATCCAAATGATTCAGAATATTTACTCTATCTTGGAACTTCTCGATCCTTAAAAGCTAGGATTTATCTTGGGCAAAAAAAATATCTTTCAACATTCTACGCAGCTTACCAGGGGCTAAAAGCAATTAAAAAGTCTAGCGAAGATTCAAATGAAATAAAGGATGTTAATTTACCGATAGGCATTATCGAGTGGTATACCGGCTTAAAAAATCCTTTGATACAAATAGCAGCTCGGGGAATGGGGATAAAACCCTCTAGACAAGAAGGAATAAAAAAAATGGAAGTTGCAGCAAATCAAAGTACCTGGGCATGGGTTGAGGCCATGAGCATTCTAGCTATAACTTACCAGTTTTTTGATCTTGATAAAAAAAAGGGACTGTTTTCGAGTCAAGTTATATCTGAAAAATACCCTAGTAATTTTGGATACGGTTTGTACTATTCCATGGGTTTAATGCAGAACGGCAAAATCAAAGAAGCAGAAAAAAAACTTAAATTTCTGGATAAGCAGATAACGCTTCAGCGAACATATCATCAAAAAAGGTATGGCCCCTATTTAAGTTTTTTGTGGGCAAACTATTATTTTTTATTGGATGACAAAGAATCTTCAATGAAATATTTAAAAAAGTGTATAGATGATTATGATAGCGATTTAGATATTTTTCTTTCAAGCGCCTTATTGCTTAAAGGAAAAATTTACGATTTGCAAAACGATCGCTTTGAAGCTAAGCGATTTTATAAAAAGTGTATTAAGTTGAACAATCAAACAGCCGCAATAGATTTTGCGAAACAATATTTGAATGAACCATTTAAAGGTTAGTTTGTTGTAATTTGTACTAGGTATAAATATGATAAAAAGAAGAAAAACACGTGAAGTGAGAATTGGTGACCTTATTATAGGAGGTGATCATGCAGTTACTGTCCAGTCTATGACCACAACTAAAACCGATGATATTACAGGGACACTAAAAGAGGTTGAAAGACTTGAAGAAGCTGGATGTCACATCATTCGCATTACTGTACCCAACAAAAAAGCAGCCAAGGCTCTTTATGAAATAAAAAAACGCATGAATGTTCCTTTGGTAGCAGATATCCATTTTGATTACAGAATGGCTTTAGAAGCTGTAGACGCTGGAGCAGATAAAATAAGAATAAATCCTGGAAATATTGGCGGAAAATCACGCGTTAAAGAGGTTTTAGAAAAGGTTAAGGGCGCAAATCTTCCTATCAGGATTGGAGTGAATGCTGGAAGCCTTGAAAAAGATTTGATTGAAAAATACGAATTTCCTACAGCTGAAGCAATGGTAGAGAGCGCTAAACGACATATTGACATATGTAGAGAGCATGATTTTGAAGATATAATAGTTTCGCTGAAAGCTTCGAATGTGAATTTAATGATCGGTGCGTATTCATTGTTTTCTAAGAAATATGACTATCCGCTACACTTGGGAGTGACGGAAGCGGGCCCAGCAAAATCTGGCACGGTGAAATCCTCCGTAGGAATGGGTAGTTTGTTGGCGAATGGAATTGGTGACACTATTAGGGTAAGTTTAACTGATGATCCAGTAGAAGAGGTGCATGTTGGTTTCGAGATTTTGAAAAGTTTAGGCTTAGCCAGTAAAGGGGTTACTATAGTCTCTTGCCCAACTTGCGGAAGGTTAGAGGTAGATTTATTTAAAATTGCTGGTGAAGTTGAGAAGGAACTAAAGGATGTAAAAACGCCAATGACCTTAGCTTTAATGGGTTGCGCAGTTAACGGTCCCGGTGAAGCAACGCATACCGACCTTGGAATCGCTTTTGGTAAAGGAGCAGGTCATTTATATTACAAAGGTAAAAGAAGAGGAAGAGTCAAAGAAAGTAAAGCTATTGATGAACTTAAAGAAATGATCTCAGAATTTGAAGCAGAGAAAAAAGAGGGTTAATATGAAGTATTTATTATTAATTGTATTCTCATTCACCATAGGTATATCGCAACAAGAGAAAAAAGATGTCCAGCCTAATGCTATTGCTGTATACTGGAAAACATTGGACTCAAATTCAAAAGAAATCTTCCTGTTTTCTTACTTAACACAGGTTTATGATACTCATCAGCAAATGATAAAAGATATGGGTTACGGAGAAATTACGTCATGGTATTTTGACAACAAGGCTGAAATGGTTTACGGCATCTTCGATCAAGTAAACCAGATTGGAATGAAAGAGTTTATCAGTTGGATCGACGAATATTACAGTCATGAAGAGTTTGCTGGAAATAGCTTTGATGAGGCGATGTCATTTGCTTTTCGTTTTCAGCAAGCCTCAGGAGAGACCATGTGGGAAAAATACGAAAACTTAAAGTTTGGAAAAATTAAGCCGAAAAAATAGTGTCAAGATTTAATCCGAAATTCATTAATGAATGGTTGGAAATTAAACGTGAAGGAGGTCTTAAGCTCCTTTTTAAAAAAAAGGGTTGGTATGTAATCCTCTTTATAGTTTTCTATTACCTCATTCGCGATTCAATACTATACATCCTTATTCCTTATCTAATTTATAAGGGATATTTTAGTTGAACTACTTTATCAGCGTAATCATCTTCCATTCTTGACTCAAATCGTTGCTGACTTTTATGAAATAGGATCCCGAAGAACTTTTAAACCCATCTTTATTTTTTGAATCCCATTTAAAATCATATTTACCGATTGACAATTGTCCATGATGTATGGCTTTCACCTTTCTTCCTGTTAAATTAAAAATATCAATTCGTATATAGTCTTCTTGTAGCATTGTAACTGAAAATGTTACTTCATTTTTAAATGGGTTTGGATAAGGATGAGAGATCGTAAAAGCCAATGGAAGATCAGCTCCCGTACCTCTAGTACCATCTTTCAAGGTAAGTCTATAGCTCAGGTCAGAATCTAAAGTATCTTCTGAAATTACTGATAGACTGATTGATTTAAGGTTAATTGGGTCAATATTTATTTTATCGTTCGAGATAACTAGATAAGAATTATCTCTTTTCTCAAGTATGGCATTGAGTTTAAGATCAGATCTTGAGCCGTTAATTTTTGTTATTTCAACTAGAACCGGATCACGAGATGTGATCGAAATATACTGCGAGCCATACCTATTCAAACCGGTGGATTCAATGAAATCTAAGGTTCCCGATTTGAAATTTAGTGTTTTATAGATATTGGGACCTTTAATTGGGTATTTATCAGCTTCTTCATAGCGATAAATTCCGGCCAAGGAGGATGAGGACATTATTTTGTTAGCGATTGACATTGAATTAAGGGCTTGTTTGAACGTATATCCGTTTAACTTCAAAGCTTGATCAATTGCGAGATGAGAACCATCTTTTTTGCGGCTATCGCTTTTAGCGGAATACTCAAATACTTTTCTCAGTAACTCATTTCCACCCATATTTTGTTCTATATACTCAAAAAATATATATGATCCGTAGGCATGTGTGCCTTCCTCATCCAAAGACCTATGAGGATATCGAAACCAGTCTGGCATATATTGATAAACATCATTTATTTCATCAAATAATTCTTCTTCCATCCAAACTGCGGTTGCTTCAAGGAGCCATTGCTTTTCCCATCCATCATATCCGAGTTGAACTGCATGAAAAAATTCATGAGCTATAGTGGTTTGTATATTCTGGATTTCGCTTAGTTGGTTAAAATTTTGATAGCTATTACGCATTGCCATATAGCTTGTAATCGCATTTTTTTCTACTAAATCTAGCGTATTTTCATTATCCCCAGTTCCCTGAGCGTATTGTTCAAATTGAACATAGCCATAAAAGTTTGAGGCCAACTGTCTAATGTATATATCGTATTTGTCACTGCCACCATTATCATAATTTGAAGTATAAAATCCATCTCCTGGCGGTTTGTTGAACCCTAGTTTCTCATGAAGCGCTTCAGATACATTTTCAAAAACTTCAACTAAAGAATCAATGTAGTCTGGTATATTGTTTGAATTGAGATCGATTGAGCTTACAGCATTTCTTCCTGATGTCGTATAGTGGATTCTGAAATATTTTATGTCAAAGAATTTATCCAGCCCAATACTTTCTGCTCTTTGCGCACCACCTCTAGTGACTAGCGATTGATCAAAATTAAAACCAAGCTCTTCAAGTCTGGATTTATGATCGGAATCAAGTTGATGTCCATTTCGTGCAATATCTAGTAAATGTTCAGTGATATGTTCGTTTTTAATTGGGCGATCATTAAAGCCATTAATTACCTCGTTAGCCGATTGATAAATGTCTTGAGCTGCTATACAAGAAAGCGCAGAAAAGAGAATAATTTGCTGTTTCATTTATTTATTATAATCTTTTTGCTTTGATTTTTTATTTCGTAAAAACCTATAAAAAATACTCATGACTAAAATTCCAGCCACATAAAAAAATGCGTAGTAGGGTAGAAGATCACTCATTCTTTAGTTAGTCATTATACCTATTAAAAACAAAGTAGTTAGAATGTACAATGCTTTTTTGATGGAGATCGGCTGCTTGTCTGCTTGGTTCTCAGAGGTCAAAGTCACATCATTTTTACTAGCATAGGCCAGTATTTCTTCAATTGGATAGCGTAATAAAGCAACTATTGTTGAATCTTTAGGGTCATTGTAGAATTCAAATTGTTCTATATATTTTTTTGATCGGATTCCAACCTGCAAAGATTCATTTAATTGAATAATCTCAATACTGGACACATCGCCATTAATAGCTGATTCATTTAAATCTTTTTCACTTCCCTTGGAATTATAAATAGTGATATATGACCATGATGTTGAGGGGTTGTACCATCCCGTGATTTGCGATGACTTTATTTTATTGTCTGAGTAAAAATTAACCGCTATTCCATTTTGTTTTGATTCAATATCAATTTTTTCAATGACTGCTTGTTGGCAAAATAACACACTTGAGATAGTGGTAATTAATGAAATTAATTTATGCATTATTTGCTTTTTTATATTCAATAACGCCTTTTTGGAATCCTTCGGTTAGTGCATCCATAACAGTATCACTTCTTATGTTATTTATCATGGCAAGCACCATAATGGGGTATACCTCCTCAGGTAATATCGGTTCCAATGATTCAAAAGGGTCTTCGATATCAAGAATCTCATCTATTGATAGTCCTTCAGCTAATTTGTTTTGAAGGTAATCCTGAAGAGTGAAAATGTAATTTCTAAATTCTTGATTGCTAAATCCTAGAATTTTGCTCGTTGAAGGTCTAATATTCTTTTTCATGTGAGGTAAAATTTAATCCATAAAAAGAGATGTTGAAATGATGATTTAATGATTGAACACCATTTATAGTCATGGGTAATTTATCTTCATAGTATGAGAAGATATTTAATTACATTTCTCATTGCAATAATTACTACTTCAGGTAGTGGTTATACGAATGCCCAGATAAAAAATAATGGCGCGATAGGGTCTGTGACTATAGATGGAAAAATATGGAATCAAGTAGCAATGCGTCCATTGGTCCCTATCGGGAAATTTGCCGTAGCGTTTGATTTGGTGATTTATTTTGATGCTGAAGGAAATGTCAGATCAGAAGGGTGGGATTTTTCTTCAAGCAAGGCAATTAAAAATTCCCTAATTGATAAAATATATTATGTCAAGTATGGTAGCCCAGGAGCATCAACTTACGTAAGAATTGGCGCACTAGACAAAATTGATTTAGGCTACGGTATTCTTGTAAACGGTTATTCAAATTCAATTCTCTATCCCCAGGATCGTAAAATAGGCGCGACCCTTGAAAAAAATAATCAGTCATTCAAATTTAAAGGTTTTGTTAATGATCTAAAAGAAAACGCTGGTTTGTATGGTGGAAGAATTCAAACTAATGATATTTTAGGTTTTCCCATTGGCTTTACTTTTGTATCGGATAGAAATCAATATTTAGGCTTAAAAGATAGCGATAACGATGGACGTCCAAATATTGTTGACGACTTTCCTTATGATAATAAATGGTGGCTGGACACTGATGGAGATGGTCTATCTGATTATGATCTGGGTGAATGGGATATTGATGGCGATGGAATAACAGATACTTTGGATAGTCGTATTCCGGGGTACACGGGAGATCCCTTTATTCTTGATAATAATGTCATAAGAAAAGACGAGCCAATAAACCTTAATGAAGATAGTGACGGAATAATGGCGCTAGCAATAGATATTGGCTTACCTTTAATTAGAAATGAAAATTATTTTGTTACATTCTACTCCCAAGCTGCTCAAATGATTGGAAGAGCCATTAATCCTGAAACAAATAAGACTGAAAACCTTGGAATAGGGATAATTCCTTTGGGAGTTGCATCTCAATTTGGTTTATTAAAATTTAAGCTTGAATATAGAATGATACCTAAGGGAGGATTCGAATTTGATTATTGGAATAGGATGTATGAACTAGAAAGAATAAGCTTCATCAGAGATAATTCCAGTCAAGTCTTGTTGCGAACAAAAGAGTCTAAACTTGGCAGATATGGTAAGCAGCAAGGGTATTTTTCTGGAGCATCTCTTAGTTTTGGAGATATTCTTCAAGGGAATTTATCTTACACAAATATGACCGGAAACCTATGGTCTGAATCTAACTCGCAATTTATAAAAAGTAAAAACCAAAGCTTTCTATCCTCGCTTAGCTTGAAAAAAGGGTTTAGCAAGCTAAAGCGTGCATCGGTATTTTATCAGCAAAGAAACGTTCCGAATCCATTTAAATTTGAATACTCGGAAAGTACAATTGTAGGATATAATCTTGGAATTTCTATGGGACAAGGATTGGTTTTAAATTATATTTTCAGACGCTCATTTCGCGATTATAATGCAAATGGTCGCATTGATGGAGTTAGTGAAACAATAGATATAACTTCTATTGAAACATCTTTTATATTTTGATTTTATGGAAAGCAATAAAATACGAAAAGCATTTATAGATTTTTTTAAAGAAAAAGATCATAAATTTGTTAGGAGCTCACCAGTAGTTCCAATTGATGACCCTACCCTTCTTTTTACTAACGCAGGGATGAATCAATTTAAATCAATATTTCTTGACAAAAAGCAACCCGATTTTCCGCGAGCAGTCAATAGTCAAAAATGCATAAGAGTGAGTGGAAAACACAATGACCTAGAAGAAGTTGGCGTTGACACCTTTCACCATACCTTTTTTGAAATGCTTGGTAACTGGTCATTTGGTGATTATTATAAAGCTGAAGCTATTAAATGGTCTTGGGAGCTTTTTACAGAGGTATGGGGTTTAGATAAAAATCGCCTGTGGGTCTCCGTATATCATGAGGATGAGGAGTCGTATAAATTATGGCCAAAGATGACGGATATTTCGCCAGAAAGGGTATTAAAATTTGATAAAAAAGATAATTTTTGGGAAATGGGTGACTCTGGTCCTTGTGGTCCGTGTTCAGAGATACATTACTATATTGGTGATGATTTAAAATCACAAGACCCAAAAGGAGTAAATGCATCGAATCTTTATTGGGAGTTATGGAATTTAGTTTTCATTCAATACAATCGGCATCAAGATGGTAAGCTTGAGGATTTAAATTCAAAACATGTTGATACGGGTGCTGGCTTTGAAAGAATAGTTTCTGTAATGCAGAATAAGGTTAGCAATTATGCGACTGACTTATTCCTTCCTATTATTAATAGTGTCGAAAAAATTTCAGAGAAATCTGCATTAAAAGACCCAATACCTTTTCAGGTGATCTCCGATCACATTCGTATGCTTTCTTTTGCTATAGCGGATGGAGCTCTGCCCAGTAATGATGGCAGAGGGTATGTATTAAGAAGAATTCTTCGCAGAGCCTCAAGATTTGGAAGATCAATTGAAATAAATGAACCTTTCCTGCACAGTTTAGTTGATCCGCTCTGTGGAGTCATGGGAGAAGTTTTTCCAGAAATAATCGAAAAGAAGACCCATATTGAAAAAATAATAAAAGCTGAAGAGTCTTCATTTAACAAAACTTTGGATAGGGGAATTTCACACTTTAAGAAAGTTATCGATGGTGTATCTGGAAAAATCATTGCTGGCAAAGAAGTCTTTAAGCTATATGATACTTTTGGATTTCCTTTGGATTTAACTCAATTAATGGCCCGAGAGAAAGGACTTTCTGTTGACCTAAAAGGTTTTGAAAAAGAAATGGATTTGCAGAAAAAAAGAGCAAAATCTTCTGAGAAGTTTATAGCAGATTCCACTGAAATAAATTGGGTGACACTAAAGAGTGATGATAATTCTCAATTTAAAGGCTATGATTCGACCTTTTTATCATCTGAAATAGTTAAGTATCACTCAAAGTTCGACAAACATTATGTAGTCTTAAATCAAACACCGTTTTATGCAGAATCTGGAGGGCAAGTAGCTGATAAGGGCTACATTAAAGGCAATGGAATTGACCTGGCTATTGAGGATGTACAATTTGAGGGGGATTTAATTATTCATACTTGCACTGGCACAATATCAGGCAACAATTATAATGTAGAGTGTGAGGTAGACATTCCTAGAAGGCAATCGACTAGAAAAAATCATACCGCAACTCACCTTATGCATAAAGCACTCAAGATTGTATTGGGAGACCATGTCCAGCAAGCTGGCTCCTTGGTACATCCTGATTATCTTAGGTTTGATCTAACCCATTTTGAAAAAATTTCAAGTAGTGAAATTAAAAAAATAGAAACTATAGTCAACAATGAGATATTATCTAACAACAAGTTAGATGTAGCGATTCAACCTTATGATCAAGCAAAAAAAGAAGGTGCTGTTGCAATGTTTGGTGAAAAATATGGAGACGAGGTTCGCGTAATAACAGTTGCAGATTTTTCTAAGGAATTGTGTGGCGGTACGCATGTTGAACGAACCGGCGACATTGGTATTTTCAAGATTACTGAAGAATCTTCTTTAGCATCTGGAGTTCGAAGAATTGTTGCCGTCACTGGACCAAAAGCAGTCAAATATATTCAAGATAGCTTTACTATTCTTGAGGACATAAAATTACGTCTCAATTGTAACATTGAAGCTGCATCGGACCATATAAATAAATTAATCAATGATAAAAAAGAATTAGAAAAAAAGATAAAGCAGCAAAAAAAATCAAATACCACTGTTGACTATGAAAGCATTATAAAGCAATCAGATCACGCAGGTAATTCCAAAATTATTTCAACAATGATCAATGTTGGCGATATAGATGAATTAAAGGACCTTGGAAACTCTTTATTGAATAAAATTAAAAGTGGGATTGCGGTAATTGGATCAATGATTAAAGAAAAACCTTCCTTGGTTGTTGTCGTTACAAGTGATCTTATAAAGAAAGATGTTAATGCAGGCGAATTGGCAAAAAAAATTGGGACTACGATGGGTGGCGGAGGTGGTGGAAAGTCTAATTTAGCCACTGCAGGAGGCAAGGATAAAAAATCACTTGAGCTTGCAATAAAAAAAGCTAAAACCTTACTTAGGAAAAGTATTGAGGTAGCTAATGAATTATAAACAAGATAAAGATATCTATCTAATCTCTTTAGATCCGAATGAAAAAATTATGGAAACCTTAACTGTTTTTTGTAAAGAAAAAGAAATATTTAATGGACAATTATCTGGAATTGGCGCAATAAAAGACATTGAGCTTGGCGCTTATATTCTTCAAGATAAAAAATATGTAAAGGAAGTTTTTTCTGACACCTGGGAACTAAGCTCCCTCCAAGGCAACATTTTATTAAAAGACGATAACCCATTTATCCATGCCCATATAACAATATCTGATCATCATTTTAATGCTAAAGGAGGTCACTTATTTGAAGCTAGCATTGCTGTTGCGGGAGAGTTTATAATACGAAAAATTAATTTAACAGCTAAAAGAGAATTCAATGATAATATCGGACTTGCCTGTATGGCTTTAAATACATAGGAAATATTATGAAAAAAATAATCAATGATGCCCACGCTCCAAACCCTATCGGCTCCTATAATCAGGGTGTAATTTCAAATGGATTTGTATTTACATCAGGTCAAATTCCAATTGACCCTGAGAGTGGTAATATAATCGATGGTGACTTTAAAGCCAGAACGCATCAAGTCTTCAAAAATCTTGAGGCAATTCTTGAGAGGGCAGGTTCCAATTTATCTAATGTTATCAAATTTACAGTTTTTATTACTGACATGTCCCGTTATGCTGAAATCAATGAAGTATTCAATGAATGGCTTGATGAGGATATTGCACCTGCAAGATCTTTAGTTTCTGTGCGAGAACTTCCGGGTGGAGCAGATATAGAAATTGAATGTATTGCTATGATAAAATAGATGCGCAAACGTCATTTCATGTTATTCTCATTATTCTTTCCACTATTAATGAGCCAGGAAAACAACAAGGATAGTTTAAATATAAAATCTCCAAGAGTCGCAGCGTTAAGGGCATTTTCGTACCCAGGTGGCGGTCAATTTTACAACAACCAACCCTTGAAAGGGTCTATTTTGGCTTCAGCTGGAATAGCATCAACCTACCTTTATCTTGATTTTTCAACAAAATATAATAATTCAAGCAATGTAAGTTCAGATGAGAAAAAGAATTATCTCTTCAAAAGAAACCGGTATGGATGGTGGATTATCATTGTCTATATTTATGGTCTTCTGGATGCAGTAGTTGAAGCGCATTTGCATCCATTTAATTCTGTGATGAATGAGAATTTAGAAAAAAATAACACGGAGGCTGATAAAGCTAATGACTAATCAACGCGAACAATGGGGTTCAAAATTAGGTTTTATTTTTGCAGCGGCAGGATCTGCTGTCGGTATTGGTAATATTTGGAAATTTCCATCAATGGCTGGAGAAAATGGTGGAGGAGCATTTACAATAGTATATTTAATCTGCATACTTATAGTTGGTCTATCTATCGTTATTGCCGAATTAGTCATTGGAAGAAAGACCCAGCTTAGCCCAGTAGGAGCTTTTGAAAAAATAGCACCCAATAGCAATTGGAAGTGGGTAGGTTTTCTTGGTGTAGCGTCTGCATTTGTCATCCTCTCTTTTTATGGCGTAGTTGGAGGATGGATCTTAAAATACATAGTTGACTCCATCCTAGGTGGATTCAATAGCCTATCTGGAAACCCTGAAGCCGCAGGTGAGGCATTTAATGCATTTATAACCTCTTCATTGGGTCCTATTTTTTACCAAATTGTCTTCATGTCTCTTTGTATTTTTGTCATTGTTCAGGGTGTAAAAGGCGGTATTGAAAAATGGTCAAAAATTATGATGCCAGTGATTATAATTCTTTTGGGTGTGTTAGCAATAAGAGGAATGACTCTTGATGGCGGAATGGAGGGACTATCTTTTTTGTTTAAGCCGAGATTTGAGGATTTAACAGCCTCTGCTATTGTACTTGCATTAGGTCATTCATTTTTTACAGTCAGTCTTGGAATGGGTACAATGATTACCTATGGAAGCTATTTAAATAAAGATCAAAATTTGCTGAGTTCTGCTTTATGGGTAATTTTCTTAGATACCGCTATCGCAATTCTTGCAGGAGTCGCAATTTTTACCACTGTTTTCGCTTTAGGAGCTAATCCGGCAGAAGGACCTGGCTTAATTTTTGTAATTCTTCCATCAATCTTCCCTCAATTAGCAGGAGGAGCTGTATGGAGCACTTTATTTTTTGTACTACTTTTTATGGCCGCTCTAACTTCAGCAATTTCTATTCTTGAAGTGGTTACAGCTTATTTTATTGACCAAAAAGGCTGGTCTAGAAAAAAAGCAACTATTCAATTCGGATCTGTAATCACTATTGTAGGTGTTTTTTGCTCCCTTTCTTTAGGTGGAGGAATAAATATTGCCGCTCCGATTGGTATGTCATTTTTTGACGCTATGGACTATTTATCATCAAAATATATGCTTCCAATTGGTGGAATGTTGACCGCTATTTTTATTATAAATAAATGGGGCATGAAAGAATATATGCTTGAATTGAAAAAAGGAATGGGTGATTCAAGTTTACAGGAAAATCTAGTGAAAACCTTCCTTGTAATTGCTGCTAGCATAGTTGCTTTCATTATTCTTAATGAGATATATTTTTCAATAAGCGGCAAGGCTTTGATTGGATAAAATTTGCTAGCAGAAAAATATATTTTAAAAGACTCAATTTTCTATGAAAAATTATCTAAATCATTTTCACGTTTTGATATTTTTTTCAACTTAAGACCTTTGCGCTGGTTTGCCGTATGGACGATGATAGTTTCTGGTATAAACGTTGCAATTCATCTTGAGAACCGGTGGGTGTATTGGGATTGGAGCTCCTTTTCTATCTATGCTTTTCTTGCCTTAACATTGTCCTCTTTGCTTGATTATATCTTTAAATCTAAGTTAACCAACAATTCTAATCAGTCCCTATACCTTGATCAGCTAGTTATATTTGTTTATGGTTTTATTTTATTTTTAATTGGTGCTAATCCAATGAACTTTTCGTTGGAATTATTTTTTTTCGGATTGCCCTATATCCTATTTTTTATGGTTGGTAATATAATTTGGAATATACCGATAGACATTTTTAGTTCGCCCAGCATCCAAAAGAAAGATTTTGCTTTTCCTTTGCTAGTCGCGATAATATTTACTTTTCTTGTATCATTAATAGGCTACAGCAATGATGACCCGATGGTAAGTACAATTGCCACAGTTTTTTTACCTTTTCCGATTGTTGCTGTTTCATTTCCGATTGCAATTAGACATATGCAAAGATGTCGAATGTATGTTGTATTTATTCCCGCCATGTTTCTCTCGATGCGATTTCCTTGGTTTTTAAGCATGATTTTACCTCTATTTTTATTTTCTAGATATTATTACTATTTCACTCGTGGAGAGGTATTACCTACATTGAAGGTAAATCAACCCAATCGTGAAATAATTAACTAAATAATTATTTAAATGAATCATCCAGAATTACTATCAGCCTTGAAGCTAGATAGATTTATTGCTTTTGACTTTGAAACTACAGGGCTGGAAGTAGCTACTGATCGACCTATCGAAGTTGCGGCAGTGTTATTTGAGCAGGGACAGCCAATCGATAGATTCTGTACCTTAATAAACCCAGAATTGCCGATATCGAAATTAATTCAAGATATCACGGGTATTACCAATGATATGGTAATTGATGCACCAAAAGAAAGCGATGTGATTGATAATCTTTTAAATTTTCTAAGCGACATTCCTATTGTTGCGCACAATACACCTTTCGATGTGGCATTTCTTGAAGCAATGGCACAACGAAATGGCAAGGAACTAATAAATAGAACGTATTACGACACTCTTACTCTTTCACGTGCTTTTCTATTTTTTCAACCCTCTCATAATCTTAGCGCTGTATCTGAATTTTATAATCTATCAGCTGAGGGTGCTCACCGCGCAGAAAAAGATACTGAAAATTGTGGAGCGGTCTTTGTCGAGCTAATACATGAAGTAGCTTCTTATGATTTAAGCCTCATTTCAAATATTGTTAGTTTTTTAAAACCATTTGACGTTTACAACAAGGATTTGTTTATAAATATAGCCAATCATTTAGCTAAAAGTGGAAACATCAAAAAAGGTATTACCACCACTGATATTGAAAAACCTATTAGCAGAAATATTTTTTTTCACGAATCAAAAAAAGACCTTTCAAATATATCCTCAAATGATGTGTTTGGCTTAGATGGATTGTTAAGCAAGTCCTTTGAATCGTATGAACTCAGATCGAATCAAGTAGAGTTTAGTGAGTATGTTGAAGAAATTATGTGTAACGAAGGGGGGATAGGTGTTGTTGAAGCTGGAACTGGTCTTGGAAAAAGCATGGCGTATTTGTTTGGATCTATAAAATATTCCCATTCTCACTCAACTGATAATCCCGTCATTTTATCATGCTACACCAAACACCTGCAAGATCAGCTTTTTACAAACGATCTACCGACTCTTTCTAAAGCCATTGATGCCCCTACAAAGGCTGTTCTTATTAAAGGCAGGAATAACTATCTTTGTAAAACCAGATTCAATTGGCTTGTAAATAGCTCTGAAAAAATGTTAAGCGGGGATGAAGCTATGAATTTATTGCCGGTTTTGGTATGGTTAGAACATACAACAACCGGCGATTTAGATGAATGTCCAGGATTTACGAATGGATTTACATATCGCTTAATTGGATTAATCCACAGCGAGCAAGGATTTTGCACTTCTTCAATGTGTGCAAAGAACGACGGATGTTTTTTTGGACCACTACGAAAAATAGCATACCAAGCGAGTTTAATCGTTGTGAATCACGCCCTACTGATATCTGATGCTCAATCAAAGATAGATGGAGGTGAGTCTCTGGGGTTTTTACCAGAGAGCAATGCTGTTATTATTGATGAGGCACATAATTTACCTAAAGCAGCATATCATCAGCTTACAATTACTTTTGAAAATAAATCGGTTAACTATATTTTGGATCGAATTGATCCCCGTCACAGCCATTCTGTTAGGTGGAATAGCAGTTTAAGAAGTATAGCAGCAATACATCCTAAGTTTGAAATAAGTAGGTCAGCTCTCGAAGGACTCGTAGAAAACGCTAGGCATACTGTAAAAATGTTTTTTGACAAAATGACATCAAATTCTTTGCATCAATTTGATGAGAAATCTAAGTATTCGACCAAGCTGATTATTGATGACCTCAATGAGCACTTTACGCCTCTTGAACATGAAATTGGTGATTTTAAAAGAGCCTTGCTTTCTTTGCGTAGTCATATAAGAAAATTAAAGGAAGATCTTTTGGAAATAGATGAAACGAAAGAAGACTTCCTCGAATTGCATCAACTTTTTGATAGGGGAGAGGTGTCTATTGCCGATATGTTGGCCCTCACTGACTTGATCACATCTAATCAAAATAATAGTAATGTGTACTGGTATGAAGGAACCTTTAAAATCATTTCTGGAAAAAGTCAATTACACCTCACAATCAATATGGCCCCCATTGAACCTGGATATGAAATAGCAAATTCAATATTTCACAATACCGACCATTGTGTGCTAACCAGTGCAACACTAAGAACAAAAATGTCCTTTGATTATTTTTTAAATCGTGTGGGATTAAATGAAATGGATTTTGATGGTCTAACTACCAATGTTTTTGAGAGCCCGTTTAGCTATAATGATCAGGTGAACTATTTTCAATATTCTGGGGATGACGGTCAAAGACCCGATACCATCGCAAAAACAATTTTTCATTGTCATAATAAATTCA
>Ga0163110_10000635_pt1 | contig 16848 bp, 12 predicted proteins | sample CRUFie1St17metaG_FD_108703 | JGI IMG/M metagenome (GOLD analysis project Ga0163110, IMG submission 108703) | Marine microbial communities from the Costa Rica Dome - CRUD Field 142mm St17 metaG | ecosystem: Environmental > Aquatic > Marine > Oceanic > Photic zone | place: Costa Rica: the Eastern...
GAATGGCTTAATTTTAGACAAAGATTGCGTGATCTTCCAGCTGTAATGGAAGCAAGAGGTTATGAACCTTGGCAAGCGGCAATGATGTTTCCTTCATATCCAAAAGATATGAGAGATCCGGATGCGTCTTCAGATCCAAATGATCCATACAGAGACGGTGCTTTTGACATTGATGTTGAAGTACATGCTCTAAGACAGTCTGGTAAAAAAGGCTAATCACTTTTACCTCAAATCATACTAGAGACTCAATAAATATTTCAGTATAAGAAATATTGGAGTTAAACTTGTCTCGAAAAAAAGCATATTTTATGAACGGTGGCGCTGGCCGTGTAATAGCGTCTATTCCTGCCTTTGAGAAACTCTACGAAAAGGATAAAGATTTTATAATTGTATGTGAAGGTGGTATGGACTTTTACAAAGGACACCCTCAACTACATGAACTTGCCTACGATCATTGGCATAAAAATCTTTTTAGGGATTATATTAAAGATAGAGATTGTATTACACCAGAACCTTACAGGGTGTGGGAATACTATAATCAAAAATGTAGTCTAGCACAAGCATTTGATATAGCTATTAACAACGAAGGATTACGTGAAATAAGTGATCCTAAGATATACATGAACAAGCATGAGCTTGTAGGTGGATATAAGACTGTTGAAGAAATCAAAGCAGTAACTGGAAAAGACAAAGTTTTAGTATTTCAACCATTTGGTCGCACAGCAGAAAACATGGGTGACTTTGTAATTGACGGTACGTCTAGAAGTTTTCACTTAAATGATGTCATAAGAATTTGTAAAGAACTTAGAGAAGATTATGCTGTAATTATAATGAGTGAATTTCCTGTAGTTGTTGAAGAAAATCCTAAATTTCCTGTAGCTGTTCCACAAATTCCAGATGTAAGAGTTTGGTCAAGCGTGATTGAAATAGCTGATCATTTCTTAGGTTGTGATAGTTTAGGACAACACATGGCAAAAGCATTAGGTACAACTTGTACAAGTGTTATAGGAAGCACATATCCAATTAATATTTCTTATCCTGATTCTCCTGACTTTGATATTATTGATTTAGGAGAAGGAAAACGTAAATTTAGTCCAATTAGATTATCAATGGAAGATGAAATTGAAAGATATAACGATGAAGTTATGGAGTTAGACGATGAAAGTTTTAAAGCAATTATATCAAGTGTTCGTAAGAGGCTTGGTAAACCTAGGAGTTATACAGGAACGTACACCCCCCAACAAGAGCAAGGCGAAGTCTGCCCGACGCACGGGGTTGTCCACAAAAATGATGCAGGAGTGACACACGCAAACAAACCACAAGCACAAATATTAGGAAGGACAGGACAATGACTCAATGGATAGGAGCAATCACAAGAGGTCATAATGGCGGAGCTGTCTTATTAAAAGACGGACAACTTGTTTTTGCTATTGAAGAAGAAAGATTATCTAGAAAAAAGTATGATGGCGGTCCGTATGCCGCAATGATAAAATTTAAAGATTACACCGATAAGTTAGATTACTTAATAGTTGCCCATACTCAACCTTTAGAAGAATCTAGCAGAGTTGATTTCAGCGGAGGAGATGTATATACAGGATTAGCTAGAAAGTTAGGCCTTATAGATGGCAAAGATACTGCTTACACACGTGAAGGAAAACATAGACAAGTAATTGATTTAAGCCATATTCACCACAAATTACATGCGGCCTGTGCCTTTTATAGATCAGGTTTTGAAAGTGCAACAGCAGTCATAGTAGACGGAGCCGGGACTTTCATTCCAATGAACATAAACGCTGGTATGTTCAATGAAGAATTTATGACATGGGAATGTGAAAGTATATTTTCGTGTAATTATCCAGATATTTTTAAAACTTTATACAAGCATCAAGGCGGAAACGGTCCTTATCCTGGCACTCATGTACACCAAATTTCTAGTGAAAGAGAAGGTGAAGAAGGATTTCATGAACTTGTATTGGACGACACAGCTGGTATCACAAAAGCATATGAAGCAGTAACACAGTATTGTGGATTTCAACCAATAGAAGCAGGTAAGACAATGGGACTTGCTCCCTATGGAAGTAAGAATTCAAAGATTCCAGCAATTTATACTGACGGTAATGGTGGTAGATGGAGAACTTCTGACAGAAGTGTAATCATACCTACATATCCAAATGCCGCTTTAGTCAATGATGGTAAGTACGATTACCTACACACTACCCAAGACCTGTTGAATAGTAAGGTAGATCTTACAACCTTAGAGAATAGAAGAGACATGGCCTACGCTGTACAAGCAGAATCTCAGGAAGAAGTACTAAAACTTATATTCAAAGCAGTTGAAATGACTGGAAATAAGAACGTGGTGTTAAGCGGAGGATACGCATTGAACTGTGTTGCCAACTACTGGTACCTTGATAAACTAAACAAAGAAGACATAAACCTATATGTTGAACCAGTATCAAGTGACGCCGGTACTGCTTTAGGAGCGGCACTATTAACATACCACTCTTTAACCAAGGATAAGACTGTTAGACCTTATGCTGAAACCATATATGAAGGGTTTGAGTACGAACATTCATTAAATGATATAGAAAAAATTGCTGAAAAATATAGTGCTGATATTAAAGATTGTGATCACAAACATGCTGTTGAAGTGATTAGAGAAAAAAATATAGTTGCTGTATGGCAAGGTAAGTCAGAAAACGGACCAAGAGCATTAGGAAATAGAAGTTTGCTGTTTGATCCAACATTTGAAGACGGTAAAGATCATGTTAACAGAGTAAAAAGGCGTGAATACTTTAGACCTTTTGCTGGAACCATATTATTAGAACACGCACATGACTGGTTTGATATGAAAGGCATGGAACAATCACCGCACATGATGTATGCTATGGATTGTAAAGAAGGTGTAGCAGAAAAGATTCCAAGTATTATTCATGTTGATGGTACATGTAGAATACAAACTGTAACAAGAGAACAAAATAAAAATTATTATGATATCATAAAAGAGTTTTTTGACCAAACTGGTGTACCAATTATTTTTAATACAAGTTTTAATTTAGGTGGTGAACCATTGGTGGAAACTTTAGATGATGCTGTTAGAACTTTGTATAATAGTGAAATAGAATATCTATACCTACCTGAATTCGGAAAAATTATAGAATTGAAAAACTAATGTTTCATGAGATATATCCTATACCAGTATATTCTACAAAACTTAACAATCATGAACAAGTTCAAAAAGATTTTGCTGAAGTAATCAAAGATGATAGCAATTTTGGAAAAAATCCTGGCTGGCATTGCGATGTAGACAGTACTTTTGGCCTACCAGAAGCAAATAAATTACCCTTTCAAAACTTTATCAAAGGCGCTGTAATGTCTTTGAATGATTATCTAAATCATTTGGGCGTAGATTATCCTGTAAAATACGGAGTTGAATGCTGGTTAAACAGATATGGTAAAAATCAACATCAAGAATTACATAATCATGCTGGCGCATGTGTAATAAGTTGTGCTTACATGATGAATTTACCAAAAGATGGTGGTAAATTTGTTTTTTATAGAAACACTTATGATTTTTTTCATAATAGTAAACTACCTTTGCTAACATCAGGACATTTTATCTATAACAATAGAATAACACCTCCTTTAGAAGAAGGACATATTGTATTTTTTCCTAGTGTATTAGAACATTATGTAACAACCAACCAATCAGATGAAGTAAGAGCAACAATAAGTGCTAATTTTACAATAAATGAGAGACCAGATGAAGAAAAACACGATTAATGAGGATGAAGTATTCCTTATAAGCAAAAATTACTCTGTAAAATTAGAAACTTTTGGAGAAGATAAGCATAAAGTAGTAGTTGTAGACGACTTTTATGAGAATCCCCACCAAGTTAGACAGTTAGCTTTAGACATACCTGCTTCTAAAAATCAAAGAATTAGAGGAGGTAATCCTGCTTGGAGAGTAAATGCTTTCTACGTTTTAGATTCAATGGCATGGGTATATGACCAACTTTGTAGACAGTTTTATCCGGAAGTTATGAAGGAATGGCCTGTTGGAATGATGGAAGACAGTTTTAAAAGAGCTACTTTCATGGTAAATGTCATGCAGTCAGATAATTTGCCACCCGTTAAACCACATATGGACAATCCAAGTGGATTAAATTTTGCGAGCACCATATATTTAAACAACGAAAATGAAAGTAACGGTGGAACTTCATTTTATAACTACAAAGGTGTAAATGTAAACCAACCTGTACACACATATATCACAGATTCAACACCAGATTGGGAAATGATAGGTATGGTTCCGATGAAATTTAATCGAATGGTGCTATATTTGCAGAATGTTTGGCACACAGCATACGTTAAACCAAGTATGTTCACTGATGATGTATATAGACTTAATCAACAGTTTTTTATTTAGGAGGTAACATGGAAGATAATTTTAATGGAATTGAAGAATACAGAAATGTATTCCCGATTGAATACTGTAAACAACTTATAGAAACATTTGAACAACGTGCTCAAATGCAGTTGACAGAACATCAGACAGGATTCAAGAATCAAGACGAAAGAATCTTCATGGATTTATCAAATCACAACAATATGTTTCATATAGATGCTGACTTATGTAAATTTTTCTATCAAACTGTTGTAAAAACCTATGAAGAAAAGTACGGAAAGAAATATGATAGCTTAAGAGCTGTTGTTCAACATTCTCCTAAAGGAATGAGCATACAAAAAACACGACCACACCAAGGATATCATGCTTGGCATTGCGAAAGTGCTGATCTTTGTACAAGTGCTAGAGTAATGGCATACACTTTGTACCTAAATAGTGTTGAAGAAGGCGGCGAAACAGAATTTTTATACCAAGGTGTTAAAATAAAACCAGAACCAGGCAAATTAGTATTCTTTCCTGCTTACTATACTCATCCACATAGAGGAAATCCTATCTATAAAGGTGTTAAGTACATTGTAAGTGGTTGGTATACGTTTGATGAATAGGAAATAAAATGAAAATTTGTGTAGTAGGTGGCGGAACAGCTGGATTCGTTGCCGCACTTATATTAAAAAAGAGCTATCCTGATTTTACAGTTGATATTATTAGAAGTTCGAAGATAGGAACTATTGGTGTAGGTGAAGGAAGTACTGAACACTGGTCAGCTTTTATGGATTTTATGGGAATCCAAGCAGGTGATTTGATCAAGAATACTGATGCTACTTTTAAATCAGGCATCATGTTTCAAAACTGGAGTAAGGTAGACTTTTTACAAAGCGTACACGATCCTTTTGTTAGTGAACATCTGGGATTACCTATGATGTATGCTAAATTAATCAAAGACAAACCACATCCTAAAGAATTAGTAGGTGAGTATACTTGGAATAGTCATTTACCATTTAATAAATTTATGGAAGAAAACATAAACGAAACGGGTGTTAGTCAATATCATTTTAACACACACAAGTTAAATGATTTTCTTACTGCCAAGGCTGTCGATTTAGGTTGTAACATTACTGATGATGAAATCGAAGATGTTATTTTGAATGATTTTGGTGCTGTGAGAAAGTTACAAAGCAAAACAAACACATACGAGTATGATTTTTATGTAGATTGTACAGGATTTTCAAGATTATTAATTGGAAAGCTGGGAGCTAAATGGCAAAGCTATAGCAGGTATCTTAAAATGAAAGAAGCAATAGTGTTCCCAACGCCCGAAGAAGAAGAATTACCTCTTTGGACTGTTGCTAGAGCCATGGACAGCGGTTGGATGTTTAGAATTCCTGTTTGGGGAAGAAAAGGAAACGGATATATTTTTGATAGTGATTTTATTTCTCCAGATGAAGCACACAAAGAAGCGGAAACTTTTCTTGGACACGGAGTTGAGGTGGCAAAACATTTAAAATTTGATCCAGGAGCTCTTGATAAGCCGTGGATTAAAAATGTTTGTGCTGTAGGACTGAGTGCTAGTTTTGTTGAACCACTAGAAGCCAGTTCAATTGGTACAAGTATTAATCAAAGTTTCCTTCTAGCATCAAGAATTTTAAATTATAATCCTAATTCTATAGATAGATACAATAAAGAAGTTGATGCTATAATGAATAACATTAGAGATTTCATTGTTTTACACTACATCACCAATAGAACAGACACGCAATTTTGGACACACTTACAAACTGCGGAGATTCCAGATAGTTTAGCAAATAATTTGGATATGTGGAAAACAAGATTACCTATAGCAGACGATTTTACTGACTGTACTTCAAAAATATTATTCAACGAATATAATTACATTTTAGTTCTATACGGATTAGGATTAATTGACACTGAAATGGTACGTAAACAATACGAAAGTATTCCTAAAGAAGCTAAATTTTTTGCTGATCAATCATTAACAAGTAAATTAGAACACGACAAATTAAGAACTATTCCACATAAGATGATGATTGACTTAATAAGGAGGATAGCATGAGGTTGTTTGCGTTTGGCTGTAGCTTAACACAATACTTTTATCCTACATGGGCAGATATTTTAATTCATCAATATAGAAATAAAGGTTACGAAGCAACTAATTGGGCAAAAAGCGGAGCAGGTAACGTTTATATTAACTGTAGACTATGGGAAGCGAATACTGTACATAAATTTAATAAAGATGATGTGATACTTCTTCAGTGGACAAGCATGTTCAGAGAAGATAGGTATCATATGGGACAGGGTTGGTGGACACCAGGAAACTTTAGTCGCGAGACAATACAAAGTGATGATGCTTTTGTTCTAAATAATTACAGATATGAAAGCACTTGGATATGGGCTGACATTATGTGGTGTGCTATGCGTGACTGTGCTTTGATATCAGCAACACACAAAGCATTAGAAGCAATAGGTTGTAAAGTTTATTCAACTGGATTCAGAGATTACTTAGAAAATTTCGAAGATCAATCTCCTACCTTCAATGAAAAAAATCCTAAATTAGAATTAGAAGACATGCGAGCCGTGATAGAAAGCTATAAAGATGATATAAAAACAAATTGTCCGCCAATCTTAAACGCTTTGAACTTTGGTACTGATGATGATTTTTGGGATACCAGACCAAAAAGTGTGCCTACTCTTAAACCTGAACACGAACATTTATATCTTCCAGAGACACATCCTTTGACACACGAAGCCGCAACTTTTGTTGACAATTTTGTTGAAAAAATTGATGATAAAACTTGGGATTTTGTAAACACTTGGAAAGAAAAATACAGTAACAAAGATCCTATTGTCCTACAAGACTTACAATGGTTTAATCCAGAAAAGATAGGATGGTCGGACGATAGATGGAGACCTTAATATGAATACACCAGTCATAGGCTTAGATCGTGACGGAACTATTAATCAAGACATAGGATTAACAGAGGAGGGTGTACCTCCTTATTGTATAAAGCCTGAACAATTCAAACCTATACCAGGAAGTTTAGAAGCTATCAAAATGATACGTGACAAAGGTTATGATGTTGTCATTTTGACTAATCAATCCGGAATACAAAAAGGATTGTACGATGCAGTTGATGTTGATATAGTACATAATTATATGTTACAACTTTTAGCAGAAGTTGGCTGTAAAAGTATCAATGGATTATATTATTCTACTACTCCTTTCAAAGATGATCCTTATAGAAAACCAAATCCAGGCATGTTTAAAAGAGCCGCTTCTGAAATAGGAGTGAATTGGAGTAATGGAGTGTATGTTGGTGACAAAATTACAGACCTAAAAGCCGCTGTAAAAGCAAAAGCAAAACCCGTTTTAGTTAAGACTGGATACGGTTTAGAAACAGCTAAAAAGTTAGAAACGTTTGCTAACAAGGATCTTAAGAAAAAGACCGAAATATACGATAACCTATATCAATACGCCCATTCTTTGGTGGATTTGTCGCAAAACACATAGTAGTACATATCTGTCTTAAACGATAAATACAGTATGGAGCAGGTATCATGAATAAATTTCTGACTAATCAATTCAGTAAGGGTCCTAATAATTCATTGTATTTGTCCGATCGTTCTAATTTTGCGTTTAGAGGAAAATGGATTGGCGTACAATATAAAACCATTATGGACAAATGGCACTTAGGTGATTTCAAAAGTGCTCATTATCAAATATCAGTAGAATTTGGATCAAACGAAGCTGAAACTATGCAAATGAGTGTCATAGCAAGGCCAGACAGAGCTGTAGCAAACATATATGGGCGTTCTAGCATTAATCAAGAGCTTATAAACATAAGTGCTACTGTAGATGCTAGTGTAGTATACATTAATGTAGAGCCAAAATCAGCTTCTTATGCTGGTGCTAAAATAATTTTTCATGCTTCTTATGCTCAAGCAATAAACAAACTATCACCACCTGCTATTGTCGCAGATACATCAACTGCGCCGTCAAGTGGTATAAATACATTTGATAGTTTAGATAATAAGTTTGACGCAACAAACATAACATTTGACAAGGTGTAGAGAATGGCAAAATCAGTTATAAATGTAGGTACAGCCGCAAACGATGGAACCGGTGATAATCTTAGAGCAGGTGCTACTAAGATCAACGCTAACTCCGATGAGCTGTATAATGCTTTAGGCGATGGCACAAATTTAAAAGATATCGTCAACGGTAGTTTGGAATTAGATATTCCTAACGATAACAGTAAAATTAATAAAGTTTCATTTCATGCTAGTTCATTAAACCAAATGAACGCAATTGATCCTGCTACATATCATGGAGCAATTTTACATGTACATGAGGGCGGAAGTATATACGTAGCACACGCAGGTGCTTGGCATAAAGTTTTATTAGACGCAAGTGGCGGAGCAATTTCTAACTACACAGATCCATTAAAGAATGTTGCTTACGTTGGAAACATTAATTCTTTATCAGATGTGGACACAACTTCTACACCACCACAGACTGGTAATGTTTTAAAATGGGACGGCGGCAAATGGGCACCAGGTACTGACGCAACAACTGGGGGATCAGGAACTGATGCTGATACGCTTGACGGACAGGACGGATCATATTACACAAACTATAATAACTTAAACAACAAACCAACTATACCTTCTACACTTTTAAATTTAGGTATTTCAGATGGTAGTAGTGGACAAGTTTTAAAAACAAATGGTAACGGTACATTTGAATTTACCACAGTAAGCGGTGGTGGTAATCAAAATCTTTGGTCAACTTTTTCCGGTGATACAGGAACAACATCAGCTAATACTCAAACTGATACATTATCTATTGAAGGTGGCGCAAACATTTCAACATCAATTGTTGGTGACACACTTACTATTGCTTACACTGGTTCACCAAACTCAGGTGAAGAAAACCAATTTGCCTTTAGTAATGTTCAATCTGATTCAGGATTAGCACAAGCTGATTCAAAGACAGACACACTAACTATTGCTGGAGGAACAAACATTACAACAGCAGTATCAGGCGATACTGTTACAATTAACTATTCGGGTTCAAATGGTTTTGGAGACCTAGGCGATGTTACCCTTACTTCTCCAGCTAACGGAGCAGTAGTAGCTTACAACGGAAGTGCTTGGATAGATGTACCACAAACCATTGATAGAATAGCTTATCCGGCTATTACAACTTTGGTTGTAACAGCTGATAGTTTCAACGGATACAAATTCGATCAATATGGAAACACAGAAGATCCAATTATCTATGCTATTAACGGTACAACTATTGCTTTTGATCTTAACGATTCATCAATGAGCAGTCACCCATTCCAGATTGAAACAAGTGGCGGCTCGGCATACAGCGAAGGTTTGGTACACGTTGCTCCTAACGGAACAGTTTCAACAGGAGCATCAGCTCAAGGAAAAACTTCAGGTACATTGTATTGGAAGATTCCAGCGGCTATTTCAGGTAACTATGCTTACCAGTGTACTTCACATGGTGCTATGAGAGGTACTATTACAGTTAAACAGATAAGTGCGATATAGGAATAAAGAATGTCAACAGTTATAAACGATAAGTTCCAAGCTCAAAACGGATTTGAAAGCCCAAATTTTACAGTAGACAATACAGGTAAAATTACTGCGCCTACCATTGACGTTCAAAGTATTTTGCTTAACGGAACACAGTTTGTACAATATGTGCCACCAGAAGATGATGGTGGTGATGACACAGGAACACAAGTTACAAACTCTTTTGAAACACTAGCTGTTACAGGAGGTGTGTTTAAAGTAAACTATCAAAATAGCACATCACTTTCAGTAGTAAACGGAAAAGTAACTATTAGTAGTTCAGGAGCAGTGCCTGGTACTATTGATAATGTTGACATAGGATATCATACAGCTGGACAAATACGAACATATGGTATTGACATGGTATCAGCACCTGATAGTACAGCAAGTACTATCAACTTTAATAACGCAAGTTTACATGGAGATCTAAATGTACAAGACAATGTTGTATTAACAAAAGATCCTTCATTGACGACACACGCAACTAGAAAGGGATATGTAGACGCAACGGCAACAGCCTTAGCAGTAGCATTTGGAGCATAAAGTATGGCAAAGAAAAAGATTTATAATTACAAGTTTTATCCAGGTATCGGAATGGATGACGCAGTTTATCCAAACGCTGTGGTACTACTAAAAGCAAACAAAGCATTTATCCAAAAAGAAGTAACAGCGTGGATTGCTAGGCAGGTTGAACTTAATGCTACAGGGTTTGAAAGTTATACTTACAATGCTGAAAAGTGTGAAAGAGATACAGGATATAATGTCGATGCTTGGACACATGATATTCAATATGGCGGTAATGAAGAAACATATAGAATAGCAGGTACCTATTGGGAAAAAGATGTTGCACAAGTAGATGGCGATAGAGTTGCTGAAATCAAATCAAAACAGTTTACAAGAGATTTGATCACCAACCATATCATAACAAATAGCCCACAAGGAACTCCATATCAAACAGGAGTAAGCCAATTTACAAATTCAACTGCTGGCGAGTCAGGTGCTGGTACAAGAACACAGATACTTTCACAAATAGTAATTGATGTACTTACAACGGGACTTTCAGCACTACCTACTTTTGAAAGAAAAGGGTTAGGACATATTAGATTTCAAGGTAACTATGACACAAGCGACATGCTTATTGTTACCAACACCACTGCGGCTACAGTAATTTACAACTTTACTGATCCATTAAAAGGTGGTAAGATTACAAGGAAAGATGATGTTACTCCGAGAGATTCAAGCGGATATACAATAAAGTTTGATAGCACAAATGCTAACGAAAATGGTGACGATGACTTTCCTAAGTATTTACAAACAACAGATGCTATCAGTGTATTAGATCTAAAATTCAACACAAGCTCAATGAGTGAAAATGATGAAGTACAAATATTCATTGACGATACAGAGCAAAGAGTAAGACCATATGATTTTGGTACAGATGCTATTGAACGTATGCGTATTGCTCCTCCGTTGTCCATGCTTGACGCTGACTTTGAATATGGTTTACAGCCTACAAAGTGGTCAGCAATTGGTATGATGAGAGGTTATCCAAGTGTGTATGAACTACCAGGAACAGATACACAAGTGTCACAGGTTACAACAGATGCTTCAACAGGCACAAATGGAATTGGTGCTTCAAGAATAACAGTTACAACAATTGGTGCTCATGGGTTTGAGCCAGGTACACCTATCACAATTAAAGCGTTAGAAGATGCTGTAATAGGCGCGGCAAGAGCTGAAGGTTCATTTATTATTGACTCAGTACCTACACCAAACACGTTTACATTTTTTGCTAAATCAAAAGTTGGTACAACAAGTGGACAAGTATTATCTACAACCTATACGCAGTTAAGACAGGGTGCTTTTTATACAGGCGCAAGTGTAGGACAACCACAGTTTGATTTGTTTAGTAATGGTACTAACGGTACAATGACATTATCACTTGCGGCACAGTTAGGTGAAAATAGATTAGCATTTACAGGTAACGTACCAGAGATTGGTGCTCCAATTGTTAATGCGGCTTTTCCAACAGGAACTCAGGTTACTGGTATAGCAAGTACACCAGGAGGAACTGCTCTACCTGTCAACTTAACAAGCGATATCACAAGCGGTGCTACACAATTTACAGTGAGCTCTACATCAGGGATTGTACAAGGACTGGCGGCTGATAACGGTTCAGGAGATGCTATATTTGTAAACAACATCGACGGAACAACTATTAGTATGAGCGGACAGTTTACAAGTACAATTAATAAAAATACTGAAACGTACACAGGCGTTACAGGAACATTGGCAACACCAGCAGGATTGAACGCACAGTTTGATGTAAACAGAACAGGTACATCTTATTCAATTACAGCAGTAGCTCAAGCAGGATCAAATTACAAACAAGGTGATAGAATTAAAATCACAGGTGACAACTTAGGCGGATTTACTCCAGCCAACGATGCTATCGTGAGAGTTGACTCCGTAAATGGTACAGGAGGAGTTTTAACTGCTTCTGTAACAGGTACAGCATTAAGCGGAAGCATAACATTTGATAACGTATCAGCAACTTACAGTCATGGATCAGGAAACCTTGGCACTGTAAATGTTGATATTACATATGAAAATAATGCTTACACCACAGTAAACTTCAACAGTCCGAATGATTCAACAGGATTTGCTGTAAACGACGGTTTACGAATTACAGGCTCACAGGTGCTTGGCGGTGGAGGTCAGGACGGTTCTCAAAATGAAGGCGGTAATGACCTAGTAATGAAAGTACAAGCAGTGGGAGCAGGTGGATCAATAACATCGGTTACACTTATTCAGAACGCGGCTAGAACAGGTACTCCTCCAAGTGAAACTTTAAGTTATCAATTTGGCGGAACAGGCGGAGCATCATTTACAGGTGGCTCTGGTTCAAATTTTGAATTTAATATTTCAAAAACAACAGGAGCAAGTACGCAGTACAGTTACATGGTATCAAATGGTGGAACAGGATATAATACTGCTGACACAATAGTATGTTCTGGTACAGATTTAGGCGGATCTAGTCCAACAAACGATCTTTATCTAAGAGTTGTATCCATTGACGGTAATGGAGGAATCACAGACGTAAGACTAGAAGGTAGTGACGAATCATCAGTACCAGTAGCATTTAATGGCGGAACATACACAGGTAAAACACTATCTGTATACAATGGTAGTGGAGCAATTTTTGACGTAACAAACAATGGATCGACATATTCGGTTGCCATTGATACAGCAGGTAACGATTACATAGCAGGACAACAATTTACAATAGCAGGAAATCTATTAGGTGGAACTACACCGACTAACGATGCTACTATTACTATTGACGCAACTCAAAATACTAACTCTAGTAACATGGGTAGAGTCAGCCAAGCGAGCATATCAGGTAATGCTCCTGCGTTGCCAACAGACTTCGCAGGTCAAGGTGGTACAAACGAAGCACATGCTGGTTCCAGCGGCACATTTGACATTACAAGAACACAAGGATCATATGGAGCTGTACACAACGCACAAGGAAGTGGATATGAAGTAGGTAACACATTTACTGTTGTTGGTACAAGTTTAGGAGGAGCCACTCCGGCCAACGATGCCACGGTTGTTGTATCAAGTGTAAATGGATCGGGTGGACTTACTGGTGTAACAATTACAGGTACAGCAGTAGCTGGCGGAACACTTAACTTGGTTAATGGTGTTACACTTTCAGAATTTGCTACAACAAATATTCCTAACGCTTCTAGCGTAAACTTTGAAGCATTGGCAACAATTGAAATTACATGGCCTTATCCACACGGCATTGTACCAGGTGATACGTTCTTAGTTGATGTTAATTCAGACGACGGCGGAACAAACAATCACTCACTGGCGGCAGGTTCGTTCATTGCTATTAACGTGCCTACAGCAAGAAAGATTAGATATAACACACGAGCTCCTGGATCAATAGCAGAATTTGACGGGACATCTACAGAAGACAAGATTCAAGGTAACGTGTACCTTAGACCAGACTCATTCTTTATTCACAGACCATATGACGGTGGTGTTCAATTAGGAACAGGTGGACCACAACACGGTGCTCAAGCAATTAGACAGAGTAAAAAGTACATTAGATATCAGTCAGGTAAAGGTATCATGTATACAACAGGTGCTCTATTTGCTCCAAGTTATGATGTAAGAACAATTACAGCAGACGGTACAGGAATAGGAGCCATAGTTACAATCGTAACAGATGATAATGATCACGGTGCTCAGGTAGGCGGTAAGATTAGACTTATTGGTGTTGAAACTGCAGGATATAATGGTGAATATACCGTGACACAAATTGTAGATGAAAGAACGCTTAGATGTTTATCAACTCGTAGACTAGGATCACAAACAGCAGTTCTTGGATTTGCGGCACAGATGACAGTTGTAGGCTGGCATGGTGCTACTGTACGTTCAGGTATCTTTGATGATCAAAACGGAATTTACTGGGAATATGATGGTACCAATGTTAGTGTTGCTCAGAGAACATCAACAAAACAAATAGCAGGCACTATTACAGCTAACCCAGATTCAAACTTAATTATAGGTAACAATACAAGATTTAGGGACCAGCTAAAAGCAGGTGATAGAATTGTTATTAAAGGTATGACACATGTTGTATCTTACGTAGATTCACAGACTTCAATGGCAGTTACACCAGACTACAGAGGTGTAAATCCTGTGTATGCGGCAAAGGTAAACTTGATTACAGATAAGAAAGTACTACAAGAAGAGTGGAACTTAGATAGAATGGACGGCACCGGCGGAAGTGGATACAACATGGATGTTAGATACATGCAGATGATTGGTATTCAGTACAGTTGGTATGGTGCTGGTTTCATTGACTGGATGGCACGTGGTGCTGATGGTAACTTTGTGTTCTGTCATAGAATGCGTAACTCAAACGTAAACACAGAAGCGTTTATGAGATCAGGTAACTTGCCTGTGCGTTATGAAGTGACAAACGAAGGAGCATTTACAAGTTTAGTATCAGACATAACAGATTCACAAACAACTATTCCGTTGGTAGAATCTAAATTTTTCCCTGATTCAGGAACTGTTTATATTGACAACGAACTTATTACGTATACAACAATCAATCACACAACAAAAACTTTGAATAACTGTACAAGAGGCACAAACTTGGTTAACTTCCAAGCTGGTGCGACTAGACAATATGCGGCAGGACCAGCGGCTGTACATACAGCTAGGACTGGTGTTATATTGGTTAGTAACAGTATTACACCACTTATATCACACTGGGGTTCAGCGTTTATTACAGATGGTATGTTTGATGAAGATAGAGGTTACATTTTCTCATACACAGAACCAGGAATCAATGTTAGTACTACAAGACAAACAGCGTTCTTACTACGTCTAGCACCTAGTGTATCCAATGCTATTGTGGGAGATTTAGGTGATAGAGAACTTCTTAATCGAGCTCAATTATTGATGCAAGGTTTAGAGCTTACATCTGATGGAGTCGATCCTGCTAACAATGCTAACCAAGTAACAGGCGGTATTGTTATTGAAGGAATATTGAATCCGCAAAACTATCCACTTAACCCAAATGACATTGGTTGGACAGGATTATCAGGACTAGCCCAAGGAGGCCAGCCTAGTTTTGCTCAAGTTGCTTCAGGTGCTTCTGTTAACTGGAACTCAGGTGATACAGCGACTTATTCAACCGCGGCGGTGATGGCTCAGGTAACAACAACAGCTACATTGATGCCATGGTGGTCATTTAGAACAAACAGAAACTATGCTTACTTTACACAACAAAGTTGGGAAACAGCTAACTTACAGGTCGGTGATGAGGTAAATGCTGACGGAGGCGGAAACGAATACTTCCCAGCAGGAACTACAATCCAATCTGTTGTTGACCAAACAATTTATGGTAGATATTTGGTTTATTTCTCACAGAGATCAAACAGCAACTCAAGTAACGGAGCAACGCAAACTTTCCAAAAAGGTGGAGATTTGATCAATGCTAACTACGCATTCTTCTTAAAATCTGTTTGGGATTCAGCAGGTGCTAAAAACGGTACTGAAATTGGTGACTCAGGCGGAGCTCCTACAGACCAAGGTGACATATCAATGCCTGCGGGATCTTATGTATCAAACGTTCAAGGTCCGTTGCTATTCGGTGATCAAGGCGGAAGCGGTATTGAATACTACAGAGTAACATTCAATAACGCATTTACAGGCACACTTTCACCAGGTGACTTGTATAACTTTACATTCCAGCAACCACCTTACGCACAACCAGGTGAAACTGTGTTTTCATTCATTGCTCAGCCAGGAGAAAGATCAACATTGGATCTTAACTTGTTGAAAGAATTAACAAATACGACACTAGGTGGTAGAGGTACATTCCCTAATGGACCAGACGTGTTAGCTGTTAATATCTATAAAACAGCTGGTGCCGCTACAAGTGCTAATGTTATTGTGAAGTGGGGAGAGGCTCAGGCTTAACAGCTTGGCTATCGCCTGGAAAAACTCTATAATTGTCCTCAACTGAATCAGCAGTACTTACTTCAGTAATTGAACTACCAGCTTCCATACATACTAATTGATGAGGTTGAAGCGGTGGATTTCTCCATGTATCGCCTGCTCGTAATTCTTGTTCTTTGAGTTCAGCTGTTGTGGTATCTATCCAACGTAATAAAAATGTACCTTGGTTTACAAACCAACTTTCATCTTTTTCTTTGTGAAAGTGCATTGAAAATTTAGATCCAACCTTTTCAAATACCATTATTTTTCCACAGTATTTGTCATTGGATGCCCATATTAATTCATAGCCC
>Ga0163110_10000636_pt1 | contig 16817 bp, 12 predicted proteins | sample CRUFie1St17metaG_FD_108703 | JGI IMG/M metagenome (GOLD analysis project Ga0163110, IMG submission 108703) | Marine microbial communities from the Costa Rica Dome - CRUD Field 142mm St17 metaG | ecosystem: Environmental > Aquatic > Marine > Oceanic > Photic zone | place: Costa Rica: the Eastern...
CGCAGCCATTTGTCCCAGGTTTGGGCGCAGGTGGGTGCGGACGTCGCAGGGGTGAAGGGCATTCGGACGTTCAGTGGCGGGACGGAAGCCACGGCGTGCAATCAAAGGACCGTGGCAGCCATGCAACGGGCCGGCTTCGAAGTCGCTCAGCAGGACACTATCCACGGCGAGGTCAACCCCACCTATTTGGTCTCCACGGGGGTGAAGGACATGGCTTGTTTCAGCAAGAAATACGGCGACGAGCCCAACCCAAGCGAAGGGTTCGGGGCGGTCATGACGTGCAGCAGTGCGGACCGCGGTTGTCCACTCGTTTACGGCGCGGACGCCCGCTTCGCCATTCCCTACGTCGACCCCAAGGTCAGCGACGGCACGGCTGCGGAGGCGGCGACCTACGATGCCCGGCTCGAACAAATCGGGACCGAGATGCTCTATCTGATGGGGCAAGTGGCGGCGCGGGTCACGCGCTGAACAACACCCACACGTAAACGGTGCTGAAGGCCGTCAAAAACAGGAGGCCGAGCCAAGCCCAAGCTTGGAGGGCGCGGCCGGGCTTGGCTTCGGCCGGAAAATCGTCCCGGGTGACCAGCCGCAGGTTCCAAAACGCGATCACCGGGGCCACCAAAAACGACAAGGTGGTGGCCAAATCGACCAGGGTTTTGAGCTGACCTCGGAAAGCCAACACGACGAGCAGGCCTCCGAGGGCGACCAGAACCAAGGCGAGGCGATGCCGCATGGGATTGCGATTGGTTTGGGTGGCAACGGCCCACGCCCGGTCCAGGCTTCGGGCATACCCGTCCATCACGGTGATGCACGTGCTGAACATGGCGCTGAAGGCGGCTGCGCCCATGATCGGTGCGCTCCAATCTCCCATGGCCCGGGCATACAGGGAGACGATGCCCGAGGCGAAGGCGGCACTTCCGTCCGGCAACGTCGAGTCTGTGCGGTGGAGCAGGAGGGTTCCCAAGATCAGAAACCCGAGGGCGAGCACCACGGAAATGGCGTAGCCTGCATTGAATTCCGTCAGGGTTTCCTTCAGTGTGGGCTTGTATCCTGAAGTTCGAATGCGCTCAAGGGTCCAAAAGCTGTTCCACGTGCTCAAATCCACGGCCGAGGGCATCCAGCCCATGAGCGCAATGACAAAAGCGATCCCTGTGGGCGTGGTCCACGACCACGTTTCGGGAACGACGGTGGCAGGAGGTGGGGCGGACACCGTCAGGGCCACGGCCACCACGGTGGACACGAGCAGCACCGAGGCCAGCACTTTGATGACTTTGTCCAAGGCATTGAACTTTCCGAGCCACAGCAAGGCGATGCACGCCAGGAACAACCCCACCGTCACCTCCGACGTGAGAGAAGTTCCCATGCGCGCCGACACGCCGAGCAGGTTGTCCAAGAACGCACCCGTGACCATCCCGACCGCAGCCATGACGAAGAAGCACGTGCCTAAGGTCAAGCCGAGGTAGAGCCATGACACCCCACGGCCCAAGGTGCGAAAGCCTTCGATGAGCGACTGTCCCGAGGCGGACGCATACCGGCTGCCAAATTCAAAAAAGGGGTATTTGGCGGCGTTCGCCGCGAGGATCGCCCAGATCAGTCCAAATCCCGCAAGCGCCCCCGCCCGCGTAGACTGCACCAAGTGCGAAACGCCAATGCACGCGGAGGCGAACATGATGCCCGGTCCCAACACACGCAACCATGACGCCTTGGCTGACATGTCAGTGGGGTAGTTTGTCGCCCTCCAAGGGGCTTTGGTCGCGGCTGTCGAGCGTGTCCAGATGTCGGTAGGTCACGTACATTTTCCAGCCCACAATGGCCTTTTGGAATCCGCTCAGACGGGTCAAATCAGGTGACTTGTGGATGGATGGAAGCAGCACCTTGTTCAGGCGCGCAAAGAGGCTCCAGATGCTCATTCTCCTCCGGGTTTGGACGCTCCTTTGAACTGGTCTTCTTTGTATTTGAACAGCACATTGAACGTGGTCAAACTGCCGTAAATGCGCGTGATGTACTGCTGCAAGTTGACCTTGTCCTCGTCGGACAATTTGTCTTGTGCGTTGATTTGCTGTTCCATGACCCGCAAGCGGTCGCGCACCATCACAATCTTGTGGAAGAAGGTTTCCATGGGCACCTCTTTGGCCTGCAAACCTGCGTCCTCAGGCTGCATGATCAACGTGCCGCCTTCCCAGCGGTCGCCCAATTCGATCGGGGCGGGTTCGATGTATTGCTCGATGCGGTACATGTGCTCTTCAAACACCTGTTCCACCGCGGTCGTGATGTCTGACAAATCGGCGCTGCCCGCGTCCATGCCTTCTTCCACGATGTCCCATCCCGAGAAATCCTTGTTGAATTCCTTTTCGCCGTGGTCTTTGAAAAACACACGCCAAAAGTCTCCGTCTTGGTTGAAAATGACGCCTTCGCCGTAGGAAGGGTGTTCAATTTTTGCGCCGAGTTGTGCCATGAACTGCAAAATGCAAAGGAGAGGGTGGCGCCCCGCCCCGAACCAAAAGGGGTTTCAACAAGTCGGCGTGGGAATTTGGGAGGAGGCACCCGCCTGAGCATTGCATGTGCCTCGGAACTTCACAGACCATGAGTGAGCACAACACGGGGCAAGCCCCACGCAAGATGATTCGGTGGGACCGCTTGGGCCTCGTGGCCTTGATTTTGGTGGGGTGTTCCAGCGGCATGGTCGCGTTGGTGGGAGGAACCGAGGCGGAGGAAGATGCGTTCACGCGCTTGACCCACCCCAAGCCCGTCGTGGCCCTTCAAAAGAAGGAAGCCCACCCCGTGCTGTTGCGCCAATCGTCTCAGCCCGCCCACGAGGAAAGCTCCGAGGAGGAAACCACAGGCATGTTGGACCGTGACGTGAGCCCCGCACCGGAACAAGCGCCCGAGCCCCAGGCTGCTTCGGAACCGAAGCCAGAACCCAAGCCAGAACCCAAGGCCAAGAAGGAGCGCGACAAGACGATTTTGCCATGCAGCGTCTGCAAGAAAACCATGCGCGTTCCCCGCAACCCCTACACGGCCCACCAAAGCGCGGCGCGCGCTCTGCCCAACAGCTTCTTTGTCAAAAACGACATCGAGTTGAACGCAGGCAAGCGCAACGGCAAACTCGTCGAGGTTGAAGACGGACGTGGGTACCGGGTGGCGCGTTTGACGCACAGCCACGGCTGGCTGTTGCCCGAGACCTACCAATTGCTGAAGGACATGGGCAACGACTTTGCAGACGCGCTCGAGGGAACAGCGAGTGAGGGTGCGGTCTTCCGTGTCACTTCCGTCACCCGAACCGACAAGCAACAGCGCCGTCTGCGTCGCCGCAACCTCAACGCGACGAACAGCCAGAGCACGCACAGCTACGGCGCTTCGTTCGACATCGCCTTTGTCGACCGCATGGACGACGACGCCTCATGTGGCACGCCGACCCGCGAAATGGAACGGTTGCTCAACCGCTACCAAAAGGCAGGAATCATTTACGTGATTCCCGAAGGCGGATGCATGCACATCACGCTGCGCAAGCCCTGATCAGCCGATCATCGCACAAGCGAGAGCACCGTGGGCTTGTGGTCCTCGGCCTGAATCATCCACAGACCTTCTGACAGACCTTGCAGGTCCACGCGGCTTCCTTGGCCGCGTCGCGCGACTTGTCCAGACATGCTGCGCACCGTCCAGGACGTTTGGGCATGGACGCCTCCGAGGTTCACCACGTCGGTGGCGGGGTTGGGGTAGGCGACCAAAGACGCCAACTCAGGGTCGGTCACGGCCGTGGTACACTCTTCGACAAAATCCTGAATCCACAACGTGCCTTCAAAAATGGCCAAGCCCGCACACTGCCCGTGGTCGTAGGCGCCGAGGTTGGTGGACGAATGCATCGTGCTCCCGTTCTCGGTCATCCAAGTGTCGGCCACCAGTGCATTTTGGTAGAACACCTGCTCGTCTTGCGTGCAGTAGTACATCTCCACGGGGGCTTCGGGAATCCACTGGTAGACGTCGTTGTCCAGCGCGGCAAGGTGAAAGGGATGTGTGGGGTCGTTTTGGATTTCATCAACCAAACCAGGCTGAAGGAATTCCTCTAGGGTACTGGGACAGGCATTGTTGATGGTCGCCGCGTTGTTGTTTCCGTCAAACAAGTCGAGCATGGTGCTGGCGTAGGGCTCTTGGAATACTTCGGACAAGTCGTCAAACAGGTTGCCGTAGACACTGTTCCATCCGATCACGTTGTACGCGAGGTAGGCAGGGTTGGAGTAGGTTTCAAATTCAAACGTCTGGGGAAACTGGGTGCCGCTGATGTCGTAGGGACCGCTGCCTGGAACCGCACCCGACAAAGCGAATTCATCGCCGTAGGCCGTGGTGGTCAGGTCGCGGGCCAAGGCCATCGCCGCGTGGCCGCCTTGGGAGTAGCCGGAAATGAAGTTTTGGCCATTCAAGGTGTAGCCCAATTCCTCGGACAGCGCATCGGCCGCCCGCATCAAATAAAAGCCCGCATCCGATTCAGATTTGGCGTGGACGTAGGGATGCATCATCTCACTTGTGCCTAGGCCCACGTAATCGGGCATCAAGACCAGCTGTCCCAAGGTGGACATGAGCCCGCCTAACGTCCCTTCAATGCTGAGAAATGAAGGCGCATCGGTGCGCTTGAAAATGGTCCCGTGCATGTAGAGGTGGATGGGCAGTCCGCAAGGATCGTCAAATCCTTGGGGCACGAACAGCGCGCCGCTCACTTCGATGGTGTCCCCGAGGTAAGGCATGTCGTAGAGGACGCGGTAGGCGTTGACGTCGTGGTCCGCAGAGAAGGCATTGCTTGGAATCCCAAATACCGCAGCCGTCGCAGCAAGCTGGGACTGCGTGTAGGTGGTGAGCAGTTCGACGGATTGACCCAAGGAGGTGCCGGCAAGGCCCAAAAACAGGCTGATTGAGAGTGAGGCGCGCAGTGACATGGTTGAGGCTTTGAGGCAAGGTAAAGGCTCCGACACAAACAAGGCACGCCAACCGGCGTGCCTTGTTGCAATCTGCGCTTGGCGCAGGGAGGTCAGAACTCAGAGGTGGATCACCTCGTCGTACGCGGCGGCAGCCGCTTCCATCACCGCCTCACTCAGGGTGGGGTGCGGGTGGATGGTCTTGATGAGTTCGTGACCGGTGGTCTCGAGCTTACGCAAGGCGACAATCTCTGCGATCATCTCCGTCACGTTGGCGCCAATCATGTGGCCGCCGAGGAGTTCGCCGTACTTGGCGTCGAAGATGAGCTTCACAAAGCCGTCCTTGTGTCCGGAGGCGCTCGCCTTGCCTGACGCAGAGAAGGGGAACTTACCCACCTTGATCTCGTGGCCGGCTTCTTTCGCAGCGTCTTCCGTCATGCCTACGCTCGCCACCTCGGGGAAGCAGTAGGTGCAGCCAGGAATGTTGCCGTAGTCGATGGGCTCGGGGTGGTGTCCTGCAATCTTCTCGACGCAGGTGATGCCTTCGGCCGACGCCACGTGGGCGAGGGCGGGACCAGGAACGCAGTCGCCGATGGCGTAGTAGCCGGGAATGTTGGTGGCGTAGTAGTCGTCCACCACAATCTTGCCGCGGTCGTGCACGATGCCACACTCTTCGAGGCCGATGTTTTCAATGTTGGACACGACGCCGGCCGCGCTCAACACCACATCGCACTCGAGGGTTTCTTCGCCTTTCTTGGTCTTCACCGTGACCTTGCATCCCTTGCCAGAGGCGTCGACGCCGGTGACTTCGGAATTGGTCATGATGTTGATGCCGGCCTTCTTGAACGTGCGCTCAAGTTGCTTGGACACTTCCTTGTCTTCCACAGGCACAATGCGGTCCACGTACTCCACCACGGTCACCTCGGTGCCGATGGCGTTGTAGAAGTAAGCGAACTCCACGCCGATGGCGCCGGAACCGACGACCACCATTTTCTTGGGCTGCTTCTTCAAAGTCATGGCTTCACGGTAGCCAATGATCTTCTCGCCGTCCTGAGGCATGGAAGGGAGCTGACGAGAGCGCGCGCCCGTCGCGATGATGATGTGGTTGGCCTCGAGGGTGGACTTGGCGCCGTCGGAGGCGGTCACTTCGAGCTTCTTGCCGGGCAACAACTTGCCGTCGCCCATGATCACATCGATGTTGTTCTTTTTCATGAGGAACGTGACGCCCTTGCTCATGCCGTCTGCCACGCCCCGGCTGCGCTTCACCATGCCGCCGAAGTCGGCCTTGGGGGCAGCCACACTGATGCCGTAGTCCTCTGCGTGTTCGATGTACTCAAACACGTTGGCGCTCTTCAAAAGCGCCTTCGTGGGGATGCACCCCCAGTTCAAACAAATGCCGCCAAGCGCCTCGCGCTCCACGACTGCGGTTTTCAAACCCAATTGCGATGCGCGGATGGCGGTCACATATCCGCCGGGTCCGCTTCCAAGAACAATCACGTCGTACTTCATGCCGCGAATGTACTGCCTCAGAGCATTCCCTATCTTCGCGTTTTCACGAAAGAATTCACGAAAGGAACAAAGCGATGCGCAACTTGATTTTGTTTGGCCCTCCGGGAGCGGGTAAAGGCACCCAAAGCGCCTTCCTTGTCGACCATTACAACTTGGTGCACCTGAGCACGGGAGACATCTTCCGTGCCAACATCAAGGGGGAGACAGAGCTGGGCCAACTGGCCAAGAGTTACATGAATCAAGGTCAGCTTGTGCCCGACGATGTCACCATCAAGATGCTGGAGTCGGAGGTCAACAACCACCCCGACGCGTCGGGCTTCATTTTCGACGGCTTTCCCCGCACCACTGCCCAGGCTGGCGCGTTGGACGCCTTCCTCGAAGGCAAGGGCCAAACCATCGCTTCCATGCTCGCCCTTGAGGTGCCTGAAGAGGAACTCAAGACGCGCTTGCTCGCCCGTGCAGCCACCTCAGGCCGCGCCGACGATGCCGATCCAGCGGTGATTCAAAAGCGCATCGACGTGTACAACGCCGAGACGGCACCCGTCGCCGACCACTACCGTGCCGCGGGCAAGTACCAAGGCATCGACGGGGTGGGGTCCATTGAGGACATCACCGGACGACTCAGAGCCGCCATCGGCGCTTGACCCACCTTCACTGAAGCCATCTCATGGCCAGCCAAAACTTCGTTGACTACGTCAAAATCTGCTGCCGCTCTGGAAAGGGCGGGCAGGGGTCAACGCACATGCACCGCGACAAGACCACCTCGAAGGGCGGTCCGGACGGCGGAGATGGTGGCCGTGGTGGGCACGTGATCATTCGGGGGAACAGCCAACTGTGGACGCTCCTGCACCTCAAATACCAACGCCACGTCATCGCCGCCCACGGCGAAGCCGGCTCGGGCAACCGTCGCCACGGCGCGGACGGCAAGGACGCCATCATTGAAGTGCCTCTCGGCACCCTCGTCAAAGACGCGGAAACGGGAGAGGTCCAGGCAGAGATCACGGAAGACGGCCAGGAGATCATCGCCACCCCCGGCGGCCGCGGCGGCCTCGGGAACGACCATTTCAAGTCGCCCACCAACCAAGCCCCGCGCTACGCCCAGCCAGGCGAAGACGGACTTGAAGAGTGGAAGATTGTCGAATTGAAGTTGCTCGCCGACGTCGGGTTGGTGGGCTTCCCCAATGCCGGCAAGTCGACACTGCTCAGCGTGGTCAGTGCCGCCAAACCAGAAATCGCCGACTACCCGTTCACCACCCTGCGTCCCAACCTCGGGATGGTCTCGTACCGCGATGAAAAGAGCTTTGTGATGGCGGACATTCCGGGCATCATCGAAGGCGCGGCCGAAGGCAAGGGGCTCGGACTTCGGTTCCTGCGACACATCGAACGCAACCCCGTGTTGCTTTTCCTCGTGCCCGCCGACGCGGACGACATTCCGGCCGAGTACAAGACGTTGCGCGGCGAGTTGGTGAAGTACAACCCGGAGTTGATGGACAAGCAGCACATTTTGGCCATCAGCAAGAGCGACATGCTGGACTACGAGTTGGAGCGCGAGCTGCGACAGGAGCTTGCCCAGCATCTGGAAACGCCTCCGCTGTTTTTCAGCAGCGTGGCCCAAAAAGGATTGCAGCCCCTCAAAGACGCCATTTGGAAGGCCATTAACCAGGCCAACCCGATGCTTCACAACCCTCACTTTCAATGAGCATCGACCCTTCGTTGATCCGGGTCTTGCCTGATGTTCAACAGGCCTTGAACGAAGGCCGGCCTGTGGTGGCCTTGGAGTCCACGATTGTGGCCCACGGCATGCCATACCCCGCCAACTTGGAGACGGCCCAGGCGGTGGAGGCCATCGTTCGCGAGGAAGGGGCCGTGCCCGCCACCGTGGCCGTGGTCGACGGTGCGGTGCAGGTGGGATGCGATGCCGCGACCCTGGAACGCCTCGCCTCAGAGCCTGGCGTGGCCAAGGTCTCGCGACGGGACATGCCCGTGGTGTTGGCCAAAGGCACGCTCGGGGCGACGACCGTCAGCGGCACGCTCATCGGGGCGGGATTGGCCGGCATCCCCGTCTTCGTGACGGGGGGCATTGGCGGCGTGCACCGCGGCGTGGCCGACACATGGGACATCAGCGCGGATCTCGATGAGCTGGCCCGTCATGACGTGGCCGTGGTCAGTGCCGGAGCGAAGTCCATCCTCGACTTGCCCAAAACGCTTGAGGTTCTCGAGACCAAGGGCATCACGGTGCTCGGTTACGACACCGACGAGTTCCCCGCTTTCTTCACACCCAAGAGCGGTTTGGCGGTGGCGCACCGCGCCGACACCCCGGCGGAGGTGGCGTCGATTTTGAAGGCCAAGTGGGGCCTAGGGCTTGAAGGCGGTGTGTTGGTGGCAAATCCCGTGCCTGAAGACATGGGCTTTGACGCTGCAGCAGCCACCGAGCAGGCCTTGCGTGAAGCCCAAAGCCGAGGGGTAGAGGGCAAAGCGCTGACCCCGTTTTTGCTCAAGCACATTGCAGACTCGACCGAAGGCAAGAGCCTCGCGGCGAATGTGGCCCTCGTCAAGCACAATGCACGCATCGGGGCGCGCATCGCGGTGGCATACGCCGCTTCTTAACATTTTGATTGTCAAGCCGTGACCCTCTGAAGGGGCGCGGGGAGGGGACCTGTGTATTTTTGTGCTCACATGGCGGCAACTTCCACCACACCGACGACCCAAGATGTGCAAGGCTTCCGAGAAGCGTTGCTCTCCGACTACAAATTGATGTGCGTCAGCCGTGAAGCCTCGCTTCTCGGCCGCAAAGAAGTGCTCACAGGAAAGGCCAAGTTTGGCATTTTTGGAGACGGCAAGGAGATGGCCCAAGTGGCCTTGGCGAAAGTGGTGCGCGCAGGAGACTGGCGCTCGGGCTACTACCGAGACCAAACCTTTATGATGGCCCGCGGCCTCTTGAACGTGCAGCAGTACTTCGCCGCGTTGTATGCCCACGCAGACGTGGCCGCAGACCCCACCTCTGGGGGGCGTCAGATGGGCGGGCACTTTGCCACCCGCACGTTGAACGAGGACGGATCGTGGAAGGATTTGATGGCGGACTTCAACAGCTCTGCGGACATCAGTCCCACCGGTGGTCAAATGCCGCGACTGGTTGGACTGGCCCAAGCCAGCAAGGTGTTCCGCGCACTTCCCGAGCTTGCCTCAAGCATGGCCACCTTCACCGACGGCGGCAACGAAATCGCCGTGGGCACCATCGGCGATGCGAGCACGTCCGAGGGGTTGTTTTGGGAATCCATGAATGCGGCATGCGTGCTTGAAGTACCCATGCTCATGAGTGTGTGGGACGATGGGTACGGCATCTCGGTGCCCAAGAAATACCAGACGGTGAAGGAGAGCATTTCCACAGCCTTGTCTGGTTTCCAACGTGAAGAAGCCTCCAACGGTTTGGTCATTTATCGGGTCAAAGGGTGGGATTACCCCAACCTCGTGGCGACGTACGAAGACGCCGCGAAGCGGTGCCGCGAAGACCACGTTCCCGTGTTGGTTCACGTGGAAGAGGTCACCCAACCCCAAGGGCACAGCACGTCGGGATCGCACGAGCGGTACAAGACGGAAGAGCGTCTGGCGTGGGCGGCGGAGTACGATTGCATCCGTCAAATGGCGGAATTCCTCGTGAAGGAAGGCGCAGCCACCCAAGAAGAGTTGGACGCCCTTCGCAAGGAGGCCAAGAAGGACGTCCGCGCCCAGCAAAAGAATGCGTGGGCCTCGTTCCGCGCCGCCCTGGACGAGGAGCGCATGTCGGCAGCCGATCTGTTGGCGCCGCTCGACGCGTCCCGCGCCGAGGCGTTGCGTGGCAACGGCGATGCCGGCCGGGCCGAAGTGGCGCAAGCCGTGCGCCGAACTTTGGCCGACACCGCGGGAGATCCCACGCCCCAGCGCGAGGCGTTGGGCCGCTGGCTGAAGGCGTTTGACCGTGACAACGACAAGCGCTACAGCAGCACCCTCTACAGCGACGAGTCCGACAGCGCGCTGCGCGTTGAGGCCATTCCGGCCACCTACGACGCCCAGCCAGAAGAGCTCGACGGCCGCCAAATCCTGCAACGCAACTTCGAGGCGATGTTCAGCCGAGACCCACGCGTCCTGACGTTTGGGGAGGACACCGGCGGCATCGGTGGTGTGAACCAGGTGATGGAAGGCATGCAGGAGAAGTTTGGGGAGGTTCGCGTCAGCGACACAGGCATCCGCGAATGCACCATTCTGGGCCAGGGCATTGGCATGGCCATGCGCGGCCTACGCCCCATTGCAGAAATCCAGTACCTGGACTACCTCTATTACGCCTTGCAAATCATGCGCGACGACCTTGCCTCGGTGAGGTACCGCACGGCGGGAGGCCAAAAAGCACCGCTCATCGTCCGCACCCGCGGCCACCGTTTGGAAGGCATTTGGCACAGCGGCTCGCCGATGGGCGCCATCATTCACTCCATCCGAGGCATGCACGTGTGTGTGCCACGCAATATGACCCAGGCTGCTGGCATGTACAACACGCTCCTCGAAGCAGAGGAACCCGCGTTGGTCGTGGAGTGCTTGAACGGGTACCGGAAGAAGGAGCCGCTTCCCAACAACATCGGCGCGTTCCGTGTTCCGTTGGGCGTGACCGAAACCTTGCGTGAGGGCGACGACCTCACCATGCTCAGCTACGGTTCCACCCTGCACCTCGCCGAAGAGGCGTGCGGGAGCTTGGCGGAATTGGGCATTGAAGTGGAACTGATCGACGCCCAAACTCTGTTGCCCTTTGACCTTGAAGGCGCTGTGGCGAAGTCGGTGGAGAAGACCAATCGACTGTTGGTCGTGGACGAAGACGTGTCTGGAGGGGCGTCGGCCTACCTGCTTGACGAGGTGTTGAACCGACAGGGCGCGTGGCGCTTCTTGGATGGACAAGCCAAGACGCTGGCGGCCAAACCACACCTCCCAGCCTATGGCAGCGACGGGGATTACTTTTCCAAGCCGAGCGTGGAAGACATTGTGGAGGCGGCCTACAACGTGTTGCGGGAGGTGGACCCGTCCAGTTACCCATCCCTGCGCTGATGTCTGATTCCACCTTTCCGATTCACACGGAATACATTGACCTGCTTCAGTTTTTGAAAGCCACAGGCATTGCAGCCACAGGGGGCGAGGCCAAAATGTTGGTGGACGACGGATTCATCAAGGTCAACGGCGAGGACGAAAGCCGTCGCCGCAGAAAGCTGCGTCCAGGCGACCGCGTGGACATCGCGCTGGACCCCGCGGAGTCGTGGGGGATAGTGGCGCAAGAGGGCTGATTTCCACACAACTTGACGGTGTGTCCGGTGGACAACCTTCCTCTGAATGGCAGGAGGGAAGCGTGGACTTTGCGCATCTTGCAGGACCAAACCTGCACACATGCGCTTTGTAGAAGCCCTTTTGAAGCCCACCGTCCCTGCCATGTCTTTCGTTGGAAAGACCGGATGGATGGCGTTGCTTTGGCTGATGTCCACCGCGATGGTGGCGCAATCCACCCTCGTTGGTTTCGTCAAGGACGGAGACACCGGGGAACCGATGTTTTCCGCCAGCGTCATGGTCGACGGCACCACCCAAGGGGTGATGACCGATTTTGACGGACGCTTCAGCATCAACGTGGCGTCGCTGCCCGTGACCTTGAACGTCAGCTTCATTGGGTACACCCTCAAGCAGGTGCAGGTCACCCAGGCCAACCAACGCATTGAGGTCAAGCTCATGCCAGACCAGGTTCTCATTGAGACCGCAGAAGTGGTGGGGGAGCGCATCAGCGACAAACAGAAGCAGGCTCCGTTGACGGTGGAAACCATGGACGCCTTGGCCATCAAGGAAGCGCCTACCGGCAGCTTTTACGAAGGGCTTGGCAACTTGAAGGGAGTCGATTTGACCTCCGCGTCGTTGGGATTCAAAATCGTCAACACCCGCGGGTTCAACAGCACCTCTCCGGTGCGTTCCTTGCAATTGATTGACGGCGTGGACAACCAAAGCCCCGGGTTGAACTTCTCGCTCGGCAACTTCCTCGGGGCACCCGACCTCGATGTGAAGACCGTGGAAATTGTGGCGGGTGCGAGCTCGGCGTACTTCGGGCCTGGCGCATTCAACGGCGTCATCAACATGGAAACCAAAGACCCGTTTGTGTTTGGCGGATTGAGTGCCTCCTACCGAATGGGGGAGCGCAACCTTAACGAATGGGGGTTCCGCTGGGCCGAGTCGTTTGACAACGAGGACGGCGATGCGGTGTTTGCCTACAAAATCAACGCCTTCGCCTTCTCGGCTTATGACTGGGAGGCCACCAACTACGGGCCTGTGGATGGCTCTTTCGTGAGTGTGAGAAATCCAGGCCGATTCGATGCGGTCAACATCTACGGGGACGAGTACAGCTCGCCATTAGATTATTCGGGCGACAACAGCGTGAATGCGCGCGGTTTGGGCACCATCTACCGCACGGGTTACAGTGAGGTTGATTTGGTGGATTACAACACGGACAACTTGAAAGTGAGTTTGAGCGGTCATTGCCGTCTTCAACCGGACAAAAAATACGAGAGCCCTGAGCTCATTTACGGCTTCAACATGGGCCGAGGCACCACGGTGTATCAGGGCGACAACCGTTTCAGCCTTCGGGACATTGAATTTTACCAGCACAAGGTGGAGCTGCGCAAGAAGGGCGATTGGTTCATCCGGGCCTACCGCACCAGCGAGGATGCGGGCAACAGCTACGATCCCTATGCCACAGCGTTGCGCATGCAGGACAGCTTGAGGAGCGATTATAACTGGTCCAAAGTCTATTACGGCTATTGGATTGACAGCATTGCTCCTCAGGTCAATGCCACCTACCCTCAACTTGAAATCATCCGCTACGACACCTTGTGGATTGTGCCGCCGGACATTTTCACGTTGGTGCCCGTGGCGGGCTACCCGGAAGGGGCAGAGGACCAATGGTATACGGACAATGCGGACAATTTGCAGCTATGGCACGACCAAGTGGAGGCTTGGACCAACAATGGCACGGCAGGATTGGCCGACGTGGCCACCGATCCTTTGGGATTTGCCAGACCGGGCTCGCCGGAATTTGAACAGTTATTCCGCGATTTGACCAGCCGGAAAAACAACGAAGAAGAAGGGGGGACGCGGTTCTTTGACGAGAGTTCACTGATTCATGTCCACGGTGAGAAGATTTTCAAGCCGTGGTGGGCCGATGAAATTCGATTGGGCGCCAATGCCCGGAGGTACACGCCGGATTCTGATGGAACCATCTTTGAAGACACCAATGGACGGGTCATCACCAACCAGGAGATTGGCTTGTATACGGGCATTAAGCGTCACTTTTTGGAGGACAAATTGATCGCCACAGGAACGGTGCGCGTGGACAAAAACCAAAACTTCCCTTGGGTGGTTTCGCCAGCGGCTTCTTTGGTGTGGACACCTACGTCCACGGATTTCATTCGTCTGAGTTTCAGCTCAGCCTTGCGCAATCCAACGCTGGCCGACCAATACCTCTTTCTCGATGTCGGTCCTGCGACCCTTGTCGGGAATTTGAATGGCGCCCAAGACCTCGTGACCGTGCAAAGTTTCATCGACTACCGAAACAGCTCATCGGGGTCCAACATCGGGTTCAACTTGGACACGTTGGTGTACTTCGACATTGCCCCACTGCGTCCTGAACAGGTGCGCACGGTGGAGGCGGGGTACCGGACGACTTTGGGTGAGAAGCTCTATTTGGACGCCAACTACTATTTCAGCTGGTACACCAACTTCATTGGGTACAACCTCGGTTTGGATCTGTTGTTTGAGAACCCTTCATTCCCGGAGTTCATCACGGGCGTGGATGTGTATCGCTACGCTGCGAACAGTTTGAATCAAGTCCAAACCCAGGGCGCCTCCCTCGGGTTCAATTACTTCCTCGACGACAACTTTACGGTCAACGGCAACTACAGTTGGAACAAGTTGGTGAAGACGGACGAGGACGACCCGATCATTCCGGCGTTCAACACGCCAGAGCACAAGTACAACGTGGGACTGACAGCCCGAGGCTTGAGCGCCAAAGACAAAGATACGTGGGGCTTTGGCATCAACTACCGCTGGGTGCAGGGCTTCGTTTTTGAAGGGTCTCCTCAGTTCACAGGCTTTGTTCCGAGCTACGACCTTCTCGACACGCAGGTCAACTACAAGTTCGATGCCCAAGGGCTGACGGTGAAGGCTGGTGCGAGCAACCTGTTGAAGAACGAGCACATCGAAACGTACGGCGGACCAACCGTGGGGCGATTGGCCTACATCAGCCTGTCTTTGGACGTGAATTGATTCTTGGATTGAAAATTGAACTTATCGACACATTCTTGAGGTTTGTCGACGAAATGGTGTGGTTTGTACACATATTTGTCGGGATTCGCCTATCTTTATCGCAAACCATTTAACCCTATGAAAAAGTTTCTCACCCTTGCCTTGAGCCTCTTGGTCTTCAGCCAGTTGGACGCTCAGGTGCGTTACCTCAACGAGGTATTCACGGATGTGAACGTCACGACCGACGTCGTGTATGGAACCAACGTGACTGTTTTGCCTTTGCTCCAAGGTGCTCCCCCCGCGGCGCAGCCCTTGGTGTGTGACATTTACGAGCCTGCGGGCGACACGGAAGTGGATCGTCCCTTAATCATTTACATCCACACGGGCAACTTCTTGCCTCAGTACTTGAACGGCAGTGCCGTTGGGACAAAGAACGATTCTTGTGCTGTTGAACTTTGCTCTCGCTACGCCAAGATGGGCTACGTGGTGGCTTCCATAGATTACCGTGCGGGATGGAACCCGCTTGCGGCCACCCAGTCTGACCGTACGTTCCAATTGATCAACGCAGCGTACCGCGGCGTTCAGGATGCCCGCACAGCTGTGCGTTTCTTCCGGATGACGGAGGACACCATGGGCGATCCTTACGGCATTGACGGCTCGATGGTCGGTTACCTCGGTGAAGGCACTGGTGGTTACGTGAGCTACGCAGCTTCGACCATCAGCGACTACAACGACATCATCCTTGACGACACGGGTGCACCCATCGCCAAGTTCTGGACTGGTACCCCAGGTGAGGCCGACTACATTCCCATGGTGATTGAAGCTGTGAACGGCGACCCTGAGGCCATCACCGACGGTTTCGCTCCTGCGGGGGTCTTTGGGCCGGACCCCGTCCAGCTCTGCATTGCCAACCACCCTGGCTACAGCTCTGATGTGGCTTTCCAAATTAACCTTGGCGGTGCCTTGGGCGATTTGAACTGGCTCGATGCTGGCGATCCTGCGATGATCAGTGTGCAATGTCCAGCGGATCAATTTGCTCCTTACACCACGGGCGTGCTCGTGGTTCCCACCACCAACGAAAATGTGGTGGAGGTGAGCGGTGCATTCGACATCCACGCGGAAATCAACGCTCAGCCAGCGCCCAACAACAATGCGGCTTACCAAGCCCTCGGTTTGACTGACGTCTACTCGAGCCAGGCCGTTGCCAACGGCAACATGGGAATGGACGGCCTCTACCCTGTGAAGAACGACTACGTCAACGGACAGCCTACACAGCCTTTCGATGGCGCTCCTTGGCAATGGTGGGACGTGGCGACCACGGAATTGGTGGACGCTGCCAACGGTACAACCATTGCCCAAACGCAGTTGACGTTGAATCCCAACATGGGTCCCCTCGAAGGCCGTGCATACTGCGACACCATCATGGGCTTCACTGCACCACGCTTGGCTGGGCTTCTTGGATTGGCTTCTGCCGGTCCTGGTTGCACCGATGCTGAGGCCTGCAACTACAATACGTTGGCCACGTCTGACGACGGCTCTTGCACCTACGCAGAAGCAGGTTTTGACTGTGCTGGAAACGCCATCGCACCTGGGTGTACGGACCCCATGGCCTGCAACTACGACAATATGGCGCAGACCGACGACGGTTCTTGCGACTACCTCGAGACGTCCACCATCCCCACCGGCGAAGCCGACGTGTGGATCGTGGGCTTGACCCTCACAGGTACGTCATTCGAGGCGTTGGCGGGTGGTTGTGAAGCTGCAGGTGGTGTCAACCCCAACGTGAGCATCAACGGTGTGATCGTGGGTGACGGTTCTGCACCTTTGACCATGGCTGGCATCACGGACCCCACTGGATTGCTCGGTGATTTGGCTGCATTGGCTTCAACCGTGTCCTTCGGCATCTGCGGTGACAACATCACTGTGGCCGCTTTGGGCAACGTCATCCCCATGGTGGGCAACGGCCAGTTCTGGCAGTCTCCTATCCCTGTCAACGAGGATGGTCAATACCTCTGGGCTGCGCCCATGGCCAACTTCAGCGTGGGTTGTGCGGATCCTACGGCCAACAACTTCACAAGCCCTTGCGACTTGAGCTTGGCTTGCACGTAC
>Ga0163110_10000638_pt1 | contig 16784 bp, 16 predicted proteins | sample CRUFie1St17metaG_FD_108703 | JGI IMG/M metagenome (GOLD analysis project Ga0163110, IMG submission 108703) | Marine microbial communities from the Costa Rica Dome - CRUD Field 142mm St17 metaG | ecosystem: Environmental > Aquatic > Marine > Oceanic > Photic zone | place: Costa Rica: the Eastern...
ATTAAGCTTGCTAGACAGCTAGTCGAGGCTTATCGCAGACTTGCTACGCCCTTCTTCGGCCCTTATTGCCAAGGCATCCGCCATATGCTCTTAATAGTTTAACCCATTAAGAGAATCAACTTTTAGTTCAAGAAAATATTTAAATATAATATTTAAAATATCCTCGATGTAATTATTCGCTTTATATTCAATTGTTAAACCTGCATTAAAAAAAACAGGGATCTTCTAAAAAGAGGATCAGCAAAGAATCATATCCTTTGACGGTTAAAATATCAACAGTTATTTTATATTTTTTCTTTGCTAATCCCCTGATATTAAATAAACTGTAATTTTATAACACAATAACAAGGATATTTATAATGCCAGCTGATGTAGTAATAGGTGGACAATGGGGTGATGAAGGTAAGGGAAAAATTATTGATTTACTAGCCTCAAAGTATGATGTTGTTTCAAGATTTTCAGGTGGCAATAATGCAGGCCATACTGTGATAAATTCACAGGGTGAATTTAAATTACATTTGATCCCATCAGGAATATTAAGAAAAAATGTTAAATGTGTAATTGGAAATGGGTGCGTAATAGATCCTGAAGTTTTAATTTCTGAAATAGATAATTTAATAAAGGCAGGAATTGATATTTCGCCAAAAAATTTGTTAATCAGCTCTAAAGCTCACATTATTCTACCTAAGCACATAAAAAAAGATTCTGAACAAGAAGAGGCTAGGGCAGGTTCAAAAATTGGAACAACAGGAAGAGGTATTGGCCCTGCATACATGGATAAAGTTTCTCGGAATGGTAAAAGAATGGAGAGTATTGATGAATGGCCAAGTTTTTCTGAAAAATTAGGAAAATTTATTATTTCAACTCAAGAATTTTTAAGAAAAGAATTGGATGAAAATAAAAATATTCTACTTGAAGGTGCTCAAGGCGCATTATTAGATATAGATCATGGATCTTACCCATTTGTTACTTCATCCAATTCAACTATTGGGGGCGCATTAACTGGCACTGGCCTGGTTCCTTCAGATATAGAGAATATTATTGGTATATTTAAAGCTTATGCAACTCGTGTTGGTGAAGGGCCTTTCCCTTCAGAAATTGATAAAAATGACCCTATTGCTAAGCATCTTTTAGAAAAAGGTCATGAATTTGGGACTACAACTGGAAGAGAAAGAAGGTGCGGGTGGTTTGATATGGTTTCTGCAAAACATTCAATAATGACAAATGGTTTTAATAAATTAGCAATTATGAAACTTGATGTTTTAGATGGAATAAAAAATATAAAAGTTTTGAAATCTTATTCATCAGGTGAAGATTATGATGTTTTACCCGGATGGGATGATTCTACTTTTGGTGCAAAAAGTTACAATGACTTACCCTCTAATGCAAAAAAATATTTAAATTATCTTGAAGAAAATTTAAAAGTAAAAATATTTCTAATATCCACAGGCCCAGAAAGGGATCAGACAATATTTATTTAGAATTTATGATATCGATTTCATAGTTACTTAATAATTTTGCAAATCTATCTTCAAATTCATTACTATCAAGCATTGGCAATCTTAGCCCACCAACATTAAAACCTGAAATATTTAGTGCTCTTTTTATCAAAATCGGGTTTGTTATCCAAAATAATGCCTCAAAAAGAGGGAGAAGGTTTTTATGCTTATTTGATGCTGATTCAATATTTCCTTCAAGAATAGCTATTAACATTTTGCTTATTTGTAACCCCACAATGTTTGAAGCAACGCTTACTACTCCATGTCCACCCAATTTCATGATCGAAAAAGTCTCATCATCATTTCCACTCCATACCTTGAAATCACTAGATGATGTATTAGATATAATTTCTGCAATTTGATCCATATCACTTGATGCTTCTTTAATACCTACAATATTTGAATGATTAGATAATTTTGTCGTGGTACTGGCTTCCATGTTCACAGATGTTCTTCCAGGTACGTTATATAAAATTGCAGGAATATCAACTGAATCAGCAATCTTATTAAAATGATCTATTAGACCTTGTTGAGTAGGCTTATTATAAGCTGGAACTGTATAAAGTAATCCATCAACACCTATTTTTTGGGCTTCAATTGATAGTTCTATCGATTTTGAAGTATTGTTATCTGTGGTGCCAGCAATTATGTCGGCCTTGCCTCCTACAGCATCCTTTACACATTTAAATAATTCCAACTTTTCATTGTCAGAAAGTGTTGGTGATTCTCCGGTAGTCCCTCCAATCAATATGCCATCACTTCCTGTTTTCACCAATGCAATAGCTAGTTTTTGGGCGGTTAGATAATCAATATTCCCATTTTCACTAAATGGAGTGATCATGGCTGTTATTAACTTATTATCTCTAATCATTTAAATCTTTCTTTTTTTGAGAATATATAACATATAAGTGCTCAAGAAAAGTAATACTAAAAATTTGGAATCTTTTTTAAATTGATTGCTGATTCCATTATTTGAATTGCGTTTAAGGCTGCACCTTTCCTCAGGTTGTCAGAAACAATCCAAAAATTCAAACCTTTCCTGTTGCTACTATCTTTTCTGATTCTTCCAATGTATATATCGTCTTTTCCTTGCACAAATGATGGAGTAGGATAATCTTCATTTTGGCCATCATTAATAATTTTAATTCCTTGTGAATTTTTAAAAGTACTTATTACACTATTAAGGTCAACTTCATCTTCGAAATCAACAGATATTGCTTCGGAGTGGCAATAAAATACTGGCACCCTCACACAAGTTGCAGAAATATTTAAATCTTTGTCATGTAAGATTTTTTTTGTTTCATTTATCATTTTATGCTCTTCTTTTGTGTATCCATCAGACATAAAATCATCTACTTGAGGAATTAATGAAAAAGCTATTTGATGAGGGTATACAGACATAGTTATTTTTTCATTATTGATTATTTGTTCTGTTTGACTTTGTAATTCAGTTACTGCTAAAGACCCACTTCCTGAAACGGCTTGATATGTTGTCGATTGAATCCTTTTTATTGGAGAAAGTTTTTTTAGATTATGAATTGCCATCACAAGCGGGGTTGTTGTGCAATTTGGAATTGATATTATTCCTTTATGATAATTTATGTCTTCCTCATTGACTTCAGGCACGACAAGAGGCACATCTTCCTTCATCCTGAAAGCTGATCCATCATCGATTACTAGAGCGCCACTATCAACAGCAGATGGCGCTAAGTCTAAACTAACACTACTGTCTGCGGATATAAATACAACGTTTGAATTATGGAATGAGCTCTTTGTTGCTTCATGAACCAACAATTCTTGGTCAAAATATTTTATTTTTTTTCCTTCTGACCTTTTTGATGCAAAAAGTTTGATTTTTTCGTGAGGATAATTTTTTTCTTTCAAAATTTCCAAACATATTTTTCCAACTGCACCAGTTGCGCCAACAATAGATATTGAAGGATAAGATTCCAATTTCATAATCCTAATATTTTTTCTAATCCAATAATTAAACTCTTGTTATTAATTACGTAATCAATTGCAATAAGAACACCAGGCATAAAACTTTCTCTATCAGAAGAATTATGCAATATCGATAAGTTTTCACCTTTAGCCCCAAAAATTAATTCATGCCTAGCTATTACTCCAGGGATTCTTAAACTATGAATATTTAAACCTGCTTCATCATTACCTCGAGTATTTTCAATTTTATTAACACTTGAATTTACTTTTTTAAATGCATCATTCTTGCTATCAGAGACTGAATTGGCGATTGAAATAGCAGTTCCGCTTGGTGCATCGAGTTTATTTTCATGATGACTTTCTATAAGCTCAGCATACTCATAATATTTTGAAGCTATTTTACCAAAATGAGTAAGAAGTATTGCGCCAGTTGAAAAATTTGAGCACAAAGCTACTCCAACATTTGATTGCGATTGAAGTTTCTTAATTTTATTTAAGTCTTCATTACTATATCCTGTGCTGCCACTTACATATGGAATTTTATTATTAAGCGCAAAATTTGATGAATCAACGAATCCTTGTGAATTCGAAAAATCAACAACACAATCAATTTCGTCTACAATTTCTTTACTTATTTGGTCAAAGTTTGTTGATGAGTTTGAAGATTGAGATGAATTCAAATCTACCATGAAAATTATTTCATGTTTATTTGATGCATCAATGGCATCAATCAGCGATTGACCCATTTTTCCTAAAAACCCATTTATAAGAATTTTTTTCATATAAATATTTTAATATTAATATTGCTAATTTCTCAAAGTTGGCGGCTTAGGGCTTGATTTCCTTACATCTTTTCTGTTGGAACTTGATCTTGATTTGTTAAACTTTTTAGGTTTACTTTCTTCAAATTTCAATTCACCTGAAAGATATTTTTCTACTCTTGCGGATAAATCAATCCTATTTTGATTGTCGATTTTCTTAACTATAACTTCTACTTCTTGACCAACTTCATAAGCAGACTCGACTGAATCAACTCTTTCATCACTAATTTCACTAATATGGACAAGTCCATCTTTGCCTGGGAGTATATTTACGAAAGCACCAAAGTCCATTAATTTGACGACTTTGCCTTGGTAAACATCACCAACCTCAACATCCTTAATTATTGATTGAATTTTTTCAATAGCATTTTCAATTCTTTCAGATTCAACTCCACCGATACTCACAGTTCCATCATCAGAAATATCAATGGTCACATCAAATTCACTTACAATTTCTTTTATGGTTGAGCCACCGCTACCAATTACCATTCCAATTTTATCTGTCGGTATTTGTATTTTGACAGTCTTAGGTGCAAATTCACTCACTTCTTCTCTTGGCTCAGGCAACGTTTCTTCCATATGATCTATTATTTCTAATCTTGCCTTCTTTGCTTGCTCCAAAGCTTCGCTTAAAATTTGAGGAGTTACACCCTTAACCTTAATATCCATTTGCAAAGCAGTTACACCAGACCTTGATCCAGCAACCTTGAAATCCATATCACCTAAATGATCTTCTAAACCTTGAATATCAGTTAGAATCGCATATTTGCCATCAGGATTTAGTATTAAACCCATAGCTATTCCAGCAACAGTTTCTTTAATCGGCACACCACCATCCATCAAAGAAAGTATTCCTGCACAAACAGAAGCCATAGATGTAGATCCGTTTGAACTTAAAATGTCTGAAACAACTCTCATAGCATACGGCCAATCTTCCTCGCTAGGAAGAACTGGCTTGATTGCTCTTTCGGCTAATGCACCATGACCCTGTTCTCTTCTGCTTGTCATAAATCTTCCTGACTCACCTACTGAGTAAGGAGGAAAATTATAATGAAGCATAAATGTTTTTTCTGTTAGCGGAGACAAGAAATCTAATTTCTGTTTTTCACTTAATGAAGCTAAAGTCACAGTTCCTAATGCTTGAGTTTCACCTCTTTTAAATATTGAAGAACCATGAACTCTTGGCAAAACCCCAACTTCAGATTCAAGATCTCTTATTTCGTCCGATTTTCTATTATCTGGCCTCACGCCTTTATCCAGGATACGATCCCTTACAATGTCTTTTTCTAAAGAAGAAATTTCATCTTTAACTCTAATTAAATCGTCGGATTCATCTTCAATTTCAATTTTGTCTGACAACTCTTTTATTAATTTCTTTTTTTCATCTGAAAGTTCAGATTTGCTAAGACCTTTGTCATAAAGCTGGTTTATTTTTTCTGCTGTAGCATCAAGAAATTCAGTATTTATTACAGGTTCGATTAACTTTTCTTCAACAACATTTTTTTCTTTACCGATTTCTTTAACAATTTTCTTTTGCAATTCAGCCATTTTAATATTATTTTCTTGAGCTAATTCTAAAGCTTCCAATAGAAGTTCTTCAGAAACAAAATTTGCTCCAGCCTCCACCATCATAATTGCTTCAGATGTACCAGCAACTGTTAATTGCAAATCACTTAATTCAAGTTGTTCATAAGTTGGATTTACTATTAATTCTCCGTCTACATACCCTATTTCACAAGCTCCAACAGGCTCATTGAATGGTATATCAGAAACCATTAATGCCATTGAAGCTCCCAATATGCCCAATGAAGAGTAAGGGAATTCAAGGTCAGTTGATAAAACTGTAATGGCTATCTGTGTATCATTGTGATAATTTTTGGGAAAAAGAGGTCTAAGTGGCCTATCAACCAATCTGCAATTTAAAATTGCTTGTTCTGATGGCCTTCCTTCTCTCTTAAAAAAACCACCGGGCATTTTCCCTGCGGCATAAGATTTTTCTTGAACTTCTACTGTTAACGGGAGAAAATCAACGTCCATTGCTTCGTCCCTCGCACATGCAGTTACTAGTAATACAGTGTCATCAACTTTGATTGTTACAGCGCCGTCTGCTAAATTAGCTATTTTCCCAAACTCGAACTCGAAAACTCTTCCACCCAACTCCAACTCATATTTATTTGTCATTTATTATTCTTTCTTATTACTTCTATTACTTCTTATCGTTATTATCGTCTTAACCCAAGAGTTTTAATAACATCTTGATATTTACTGTTGTCACTGTTTCTTAAATAAGATAGCAACTTCCTTCTTTGGTCTACCAATGTTACTAATCCTCTTTTGCTAGAGTAATCATGCTTATTTATTTTTGAATGCTCAGTAAGCCTTTCAATTCTTGATGTGAGAAGAGCAATTTGAACTGGTGTTGAACCATTGTCATTCTCAGAAATTTTAAAATCTTTTGCTATGTTATTTTTATTATCTTGCATAAATCTAATGTTCTTTATTTCTTTCTAAAACGTAAAATAGATATAAATAATTTATATGTCATTATCAATTATATTATATATAACTTTAGGCTAATTTAATAATCAACGATATGAAATACTATCAATCTTTTACAAAATTTAAAAATTTAACCATTATTAACAATTAAAATACTTGACATCTTAGTTTGAGCAAGTCTAACATTGCATAGAATAATTTTTTAAAGCATTAGCTTTTTTATATTGTTTCAGTTTTTATGTTAAAAGTGAGATAATAAAAAATAATTTGAAATTTTAAACAACAACGATAGGGAGGACAGGCCAAATGAAAAAAGGTCTTCTCATTACAATATCAACAATAGCAATGATTAGTCTTATCGCTTGTTCCGGCGGAACTGGCGATCAAGGAGCACAAGGTATTCAAGGTATTCAAGGGATTCCTGGAATTCAAGGGCCTGAAGGACCGCAAGGACCTGCTGGACCAGCTGGACCGCAAGGATCATCTGGTACAAACGGTAAAGATGGTTCCCCAGGTGTACCTGGACCACAAGGACCTGCTGGTAAAAGCGGTTCTGGTGCTGACGGTGTAGTTGTAGCTGATGTATCAGGTACAAACGCAGTCGTTTCAGGTGCTGGCTTTGACGCAGGAGAATCAATTACGATTACTGCTGCTGGTGCAATTGAAATTGGAACTGCAACTGCTAACAGTGGCGGTGCTTTCTCAGTTAGTATCAATGTGACGGGGCTACCATCAGGGGCTCATCTACTTGAAGCTAATGATGCTATGGGAGTAATAGTTATTGGTGGCGCATCTGCACTACAGCAGGCTCCATAATAACTTTTATTCTTACCGATAAATAGATAATAAAAAAGGAACGTTATTCGTTCCTTTTTTATTTTGTTCTGATTCTCAATTTCCCAATTCTTCTGCCGATAGTTGATTGGACTACTATCTCTATACCTTCAAAACTAACCCTATCCCCTACTGCAGGCATCTTGCCCAGCTCTTTATAAACTAAACCTCCAATAGTATCGTAACCATTGATCTGAATTGATGATCCAATTTCATCATTAAGATCAGAAATTGATACTTTTGCATCAACAACAAGATTATTCTGATTAATTCTATAAAAAACATTTTCAGCTTCATCAAACTCATCTACTAATTCTCCAACTATTTCCTCAATAAGATCTGTAACAGTAACTAATCCTGAAATTCCTCCATGCTCATCTATCACAATTGCAATTCTAGTTCTTTTATCTTGAAATTCTGACAATAATTGTTCTAAATTTTGTGATTCTGGCACAAATATAGCTGGTCTCAAAATTTCAGATATTGAAATTGATTTATTAGTGTCCAAATGCATCTTTAAGGTATCTTTTGCGTAAACAATACCTTTTACATCATCAATCGTTTCACCAATCACAGGGATTTTAGAATAGCCACTGTCAGATATTAGCTGCGTAAGCTCATTTAAATTCGAATTCTCTTCAATTGCAATGAGATCTACCCTTGGCTTCATGATTTCTCGAACTTTAACAACATCCATCTTCAAAATACCTTTAATCATTTCCATTTCTTCATTATCAACTGATAAACCTGCAGCTTCAAAAACTTCCAATTCATCTGAATTTTCACTTTCTGTATCTGAAAAATTTGAACTACCGTTTGATAAAGACAAACGAGATGATATCGGTCTTAATAACCTAGAAACAAAGATAAATTTTTCTAAATATTTTGTTGAAATTAAATTAAAAAAAGCATTAAAAATAAGTAAATAAAATACTGATGTAAATGCACTCATGATTATTATAAAAAATTGGCCTTGATCAAAAAAGTTTGAATAAACCAATTGTATTAAAGTAGTTGTTAAGATTATTAAAATAACCATTAAGAATCTTATAAAAGAAAGGATTCTGTTTACTTCTTTCGCATTCTTTGTTGACTCTTCAACATCATCTGTTTCAGGAATAAACAAGGAACGAACAGAAAGGTTATTTAGAGATTCATAAGAAGATACTAATAAAAACTGTAAAATTAAAAGGAATAAAATAACTGCTAAGATCATTTTACTTCTAACCTTTTTTTATTTAATTTAAAAGTCCTCGACGGACCCGGTTCATCTATTTCATTCATTGATTTTAAGAATTATCCAATATTTTTGCCGGATTGCCAACTACGGTAGCAAAATCCTTTACATCTTTGGTTATGACTGACCCAGCACCAGTCTTAGAATTTTTACCAATTTTTATAGGAGCAATTATCATCGTACCAGAACCAATAAATGAATTATCTCCTATTTCAGTAGTTGATTTATTTTTTCCATCATAATTACAAGTTACAACTCCCGCACCAATATTTACATTAGAACCTAACTTTGTGTCACCAATATAGCAATAATGATTTATTTTAGAATTGTGACCAATAATTGAATTTTTTATTTCAGCGAAATTGCCAATCATAACGTTTTTTTTAATTAAAGAATTGTTTCTTATCCTTGAAAATGGTCCAATATTACAATCAGCTTCAATAACACTGCCTTCAATATACGAAAAATTAATATTAGTATTTTCGCTTATAGATGAATCTACTAAATAGCTATTAGGTCCAATGTTACAATTTGATTTGATTTCGGTTTTACCTTTGATATGAGTATTTGGACTTACGGTAATATCATTGCCATCAAAGATTACTGTAGAATCTATATGGGTAGATGGTGGATCAACAATATTTATCCCTATGGATTTAAATTTTTCTAACTCTAATTTATTCATAAATTTATTTAGAGAGGTAGAATAACATTTTTTATAAACTAATTAAATTTTTTAATGGAGAGATGCTAGAGCGGCTTAATAGGCGGGCCTGGAAAGCTCGTGTTCCAATAATATTGGAACCGGGGGTTCGAATCCCCCTCTCTCCGCCAAAATAAGTATAGATTTAAAATTAATATTAGTGTAAATTCTTTCTTTGGATGTTCTGTATCTAACAATAGTCAACTCCTAAAGGAGTATGACAATTTGTTAATAATAGGTTTAAATTTTATTGGAAATGTCAGAAAAGGAGAAAACTTGAGTAAAAATTTAGTTATTGTTGAATCACCTACAAAAGCAAGGACATTGCAAAGATTTTTAGGCAAAGAATATATTGTTGAAGCCTCAGTAGGTCATATTAATAATCTTGAATCAGGCTATGGAGCAAAATATACAGGTCCAGTAGCTGGTGTTGATAAAGATTTTGAACCAATTTGGGGGCTCGAAAAAGGTGCAGTAACAAGAATTAACAATCTCACTAAACTTGCCAAAGATTGTGAAACGATTTATTTGGCAGCAGACCCTGACAGAGAGGGTGAAGGAATTGCATATCATGTTGCAAATGCACTTATAGAAAAAAAACAACCTAAAGAAAAATTCAAAAGAGTAGTTTTTCATGAAATAACTGAAAAAGCGGTAATGGAAGCTTTTGAAAACGCAGGGCAACTAAATATGGATTTGGTAGATGCACACATAGGAAGAAGATTAGTCGACAGGCTAGTTGGCTTTTCTTTAAGTGGCTTAACTTCTTCATTACTTAGACTTAAAAGATTGTCGGTTGGGAGAGTTCAATCTGTGGCTGTAAGCATAATTAAGGATAAAGAGGATGAAATAAATGCTTTTATTCCAAAAGAATATTGGAATATAAATGGCGAATTTTCAATGAACAATATTCAATATTCAGCAAAATTACATGAAATTGATGGAGTTTCAGGAAAAGATTTGGTAATTTCAAATTCAGATGAAGCAAGCAAAGCTCAAAATGAATTAGAAAGTCTTAAATACAAAGTAAACTCAGTTAAATCATCAACAAGGAAGACAAAGCCAAGACCTCCACTCACTACAAGTTCTCTTCAACAGGATGCATCATCAAGGTTGAGATTAAGTCCTTCAAGAACAATGTCATTATCGCAGCAATTATTTCAAGGAATAAATTTGGGAAGTGGTGAAGAAGGTTTAATAACTTACATGAGAACTGATTCAACTGCATTATCATCTGAGTCATTAAATGAAATAGGAAATTTTATCCAAAATTCATACGGAGATGATTATTTTGCACAAAGAAAATATAAAACTACTTCAGCAAATGCTCAGGAAGCTCATGAAGCTATTAGGCCTACTTCTATTAATCGAACCCCAGAATCTATAAAGAGTTTTTTAGATGATGATCAATATAAACTCTATGATTTAATTTGGAAAAGAACAGTTTCTAGTCAAATGTCAGAAAGTGAAAATAAAAAAACTACAATAATTACAATTTCATCAGATGAAAAATATAAATTTAAATCTGATTATGATGAGTTAGTTTTTGATGGATTCAAAAAACTATTTCCTGAAAAAGAAACAGAAAAAATGCCCAATGTTTCAGAAAATGACTTAGTTAATCTTGAATCAATAGTGAAGGAACAAAAATTTACTCAGCACCCGCCAAGATATTCAGAAGCATCATTGATTAAGACTATGGAAGATCTTGGGGTTGGCAGACCTAGCACATATGCAAGCATTCTAAACACAATAAAGGAAAAAAAATATGTTTGGGTAATAAATAGATCTATTTATTTAAGCCCGATCGGAAATGTATTGGTTGAAGAAATAAAAAAAGATTTTTCTAAAGAATTTATGGATTATAAATTCACCGAGAAAATGGAAAATGATCTTGATTCAATTTCAAATGGAAACTTAAAAAGAAGTGAATTTGTTAAATCATTTTGGAAAAATTTTGAACCAATTAAGAAAAATTATGAAAAAAGATCTGAAGAAAATCCAAGAAATCCAAGTGAATATAATTTTATAAGAACAAATATAATTTGCTCATCTAAATCACCATGTATAAATTCGGAAACTGGAAAAGAATTCGAAGATAATGATAGGCCGCTAGGTCTTGAATCTTTAAATGCTTCTTTAGAAAAATTACCAAGAATGGTATGGATTAGATTTAGAAATAATAAAGGTGATGGAGCATTTCTTGCTTGTGAGGATAGAGAGTGCAAGGTTACTGCTGATGAAAGTGCTTGGGCTGGATTTGGAAGAAGAAGATCAAGAACTCTTGAGGCATTAAAAAATTCAATGAAAGAGAAATCGATTCATTAATCACAAATAATTGTTAAAAGTTTGATGGAAATAAATTTTATATTTATTTACAGTAATATTTATGAATAAATTTATACCAATAAAACTTAATGCAATTTTTCAAGATAAGAGTTTATTAAATGTTCTAAATGAATATTTTTATTATTTGAATTCTAAGTCGTTGTCTGAAAATACAATAAAAAATTATTTTAGAGATCTTATTGAATATTTTGAATATCTAAAAGAAAATAATCTATCGCCTACTAAATCAATCGAACCTGATCATATAAGAAAAATGCTTTCTTATATTGTTGAAAAAGATTTTAAAAAGACAAGCATATCTAGAAAAATTTCGGCAATAAAAACATATATTACTTTTTTAGAAAAATTTAAATATATAAAAGAAAATTTTTCTGAGCTTATTAGCATTCCAAAAAAATCTAAAGCTCTACCAAAAGTAATGACTAAGAAAGAAATAGATCAATTGATACAACATATTGAAAACAGTAGTAAGAAAAATTTGAGAGATAGCGCCTTAATTGAGTTAATTTATTCTACAGGACTAAGAGTTAGCGAAGCATCAGATCTAAAAGTCGGCAATATAAATTTTGAAAGTTCAGAAATTAACGTTACAGGAAAAGGAAATAAGGAAAGAATAGTTATATTTAATAAAAAATCAAAAGAAAAATTGATTAGCTATTTAAGAAATGACAAAAGATCTATAGCTTCAAATTCTAGCCCATTATTTCAGAACAAGTTTGGCGGCAGTCTTTCAACAAGATCAATTCAAAGAATTTTAAAAAAATACTTAAATTTCTCTGGAATAAATTCCAAATATACAACTCACACTTTAAGGCACAGTTTTGCAACTCATTTACTCGAAGGAGGGGCAGATATAAAAGTTATTCAACAATTATTAGGACATTCATCTGCAGAAACCACAAAGATTTATACACATATTTCATCGAATAATCTAAAAAATGTTTACAATAAATCTCACCCAAGATCATTCTCAAAAATAGAAAATTAGATTATTATTTTATTATGAAAAATATTTTATTGATTAACGGGCCTAATTTAAATCTTCTTGGTAAAAGAGATGTTGAAATTTATGGAAATAAAACTTTAGAAGATGTTGAAAAGTTGCTTGTTGAATATATTTTAAAAAATAATTTTAATAACAAATATAGAATCAAGTCATTCCAATCAAATCATGAGGGTGATTTAATTGATTTTATACAATCCAATTCAAAAGATTCATATGCTATTATTATTAATCCAGGCGGATTAACAACCGTAGGTTTTTCTTTATTGGATGCTTTAATTGACTCTAAATTATTAAGCGTAGAGATACATATTTCTAACATTCATGAAAGAGAAGAATTTAGAAGAAATTCAATATTCCCTAACTATTGTTTTACTCAAATTACTGGTAAAGGTATCAAAGGGTATGAATTAGCCCTAGAAGAAATATTAAGGAAAGAAAACTGATAATGGAATATAAATTAAGAATAGATAAATTGAGAAAGATTTTATCTAAATCAGAAATTGACACAATTTTTATTTCGAGTAAAGATAATATTAAATATTATTCAGGGTTTACTGGCACTTTAGCTTTCCTACTCATTTCAGAGACTGAAGCAATAATCGTCACTGATTCTAGATACACCATCAGAGCACAAGAAGAATGCCCGGATTATAATATCTATAAACTTAAATCTGGTGATAATTGGATTAAAAATTCTACAGATCAAATTAAGGCAAAAACAATTGGTTTTGAAGGTAATCAATTATCTGTAAATATGCTTAATCAACTCAAGGAAAGATCAGAAAATAATTTGAATTGGAAAGATTTTTCAAATGAAATTACAAAACAAAGAATTATTAAATCTGAATCAGAAATAAATTTGATAGAAGAGACTATATCGATAAGTGATAAAGCATTTAATAATGTTAGTAAAAATATTTATGCCGGCATAACGGAAAAAGAAATTGCATGGGAAATGGAAAAGGAAATGAGAAATTTAGGTGCTGATTCTATTTCTTTCGATACAATAGTTGCGTCTGGATTAAATGGTGCTAAGCCTCATCATTCTCCTACTGATAAAGAAGTAATGAATAATGAAGCTATTACAATTGATATGGGAGCAAAACTTAATGGCTATTGCAGCGATTTAACAAGAACAATTTTTATTGGCACCCCTGATGATAAGTTCAAAAAGATTTATAGTATTGTTTTGCGATCACAATTAATTTCTTTGGAAACTGCTAAAGAAGGTATGAGCGGAGAAGAAATTGATAAAATTTCTAGAGATATAATTTCTTCTGAAGGTTATGGTGAAAATTTTGGTCACAGCTTAGGGCATGGAGTTGGTCTCGAAGTTCATGAAAATCCAGGAGTTGGACCAAGTAGTGAAAATAAAATTGAGCCTGGAATGATTTACACAATAGAACCCGGAATCTATATTGAAGGCTGGGGTGGAATTAGAATTGAAGATATGGTTTTGATGACAGATAATGGTAATAAATTACTTAGCCATGCAGATAAGGAAATTTACTAATGACCATAAGCTCAAGTGAATTGAAAAAAAATATGACTCTTATAATTGATGGTGAGCTTTATCAAGTTGTCGAATGGCAACACAGAAAACCTCCTAAAGCTCCACCTACCTTAACGTTAAGAGTTAAAAATATAAAAAATGGCAACATAATGGAAAAGAAAGTTCAAGGTAACAGGCCATTAACTCTCGCAAGAACTGAGAAACAACAATTTCAGTATTTATATGGTGATGAGAATGAAGCGACATTTATGGATACAACAACTTATGAACAAATTAACTTAACTTCTGATTTTCTGGGTGACACACTTGAATTTATAGAAGAAGGTCAATTTGTAGAATTTTTAATTTATGAAAATAAACCTATAAATATCGAGCTTCCATCTTCAGTTATTCTTGAAGTTAAATCATCTTTGGAAGCAGTAAAAGGTGACACTGCCACAAATGTAACTAAGGAGGCTACATTATCTACTGATCTGAAAGTCCAAGTTCCATTATTTATAAATTCAGGAGATAAAATTAAGGTTGATACAAGAACAAGAGAATATATTGAAAGAGTAAATAACTAAATTGTCAGACATAACTTTTACTCCCAGTGAATTAACAAAATATATTTATAAAAAATTAAATCAGGATGAATACTTAAATTCATTTCAGTTAATTGGTGAAGTTTCTAATCATAGCTCACCTCCAAGTGGTCATCATTACTTTGTTATAAAGGATGATGAATCATTAATAAAATGTGTTTTATTTTCAAGGGGAATAGGAAAAGAGAATTTAAAAGATGGTACTCAAATTATTGCTGAAGGCAAAATGTCAATTTATCAGCCCAGGGGAGAAATACAATTTATAGCTGAAAAAATATTGGTTCAGGGGGAAGGAACACTTCAACAAAAATTTGAAAAATTAAAAGCAGAATTAGAGGCTCAAGGGTTGTTTGACCAATCTAGGAAAAGGGAAATTCCGAAAATGCCTAAAAGAGTTGCTATTGTCACATCTAAAACTGGATCAGTAATTCAAGATATCATAAATGTTATTGAGAGAAGATATCCTAATTTAAAATTAATAATTGCCGATACTAGGGTTCAGGGAAATGATGCAGCAGATTCAATTGTACAATCTATATCTTTAATTAACGATTTAAATAACATTGATGTGATTATACTTGCTAGAGGCGGAGGTTCCCTCGAAGACTTATGGCCATTTAATGAAGAAATAGTTGCAAGAGAAATATTTAAAAGTAAGATTCCAGTAATTTCAGCCATTGGTCATGAAACTGATTTTACAATTTCAGATTTAGTAGCAGACCTTAGAGCGCCAACACCATCAGCTGCTGCTGAAATAATTTCACCAGAAAAAGAATCTTTGAATGAATTAATTAACTTAAAATTAAAAGAATTGGATATATCTTTTAATTTAATAATTGATAGTTTTAAAAATAGATTTTTTATGTCAATGGATAGAGTTCTTAATTATAAAATTGAAACTTCAATTAATAATTTTAAAATAAATTCTTTAACAAATAATTTAATAATTAATCTAGAAAGCAAGATAAAAGAAATTAAATTTAAATTAGAAAATTTCGAAAATAGTCTTAACCATTTAGATATTGATAAAATGTTTTCAAAAGGATTCTTTTTAACTCAACTTAAATCAGATAAATCTATAGTTAAAGATTTTAAAAATATAAATAAAGGTGATCATATTCTTATCTCAAATTTTAACGAAACATTAGAAGCTGAGACTTTAGAAATAAAAAAAGATAAAGGAGACTAAATGGATAATAATTCTTTCGAGGATAAATTAAAAGAACTAGAAAAAACAGTAAGAAAATTAGAAGAGGAAGAATTAACTTTAGACCAATCAAAAATTTTATATAAAGAGGGAATCAGGCTTGCTAAAGAATGTAATAAATTGCTCAATGAAACTGAATTGGAAATAACAGAACTAAAGAAAGAAATCGAGAATACAGATTTGCAGGATTAATAATTATTTAGATTCTGGATACTCAAGAATATCATCAATTAGTCCATATTCTTTAGCTTGTGAAGCATTCATCCATATATCTCTATCAGAATCTTTAGTTACTTTAGATTCTTTTTGACCAGTATGCTTAGCAATTATCTTTGTAAGTTGATCTTTAAGTCTCAATACTTCTTTAGCCGCAATTTCAATGTCTGACGCTTGACCTTGTGCTCCACTTAATGGCTGATGCATGTGAACAGTAGAGTTTGGCAATGCAAATCGTTTACCGTGTGTACCAGCAGTTAATAAAACTGTTCCAAAACTTGCACACAAACCAACTGATATTGTTGAGACATCACATGGAATGTGTTGCATAGTGTCATAAATGGCCATTCCAGCATATACCATGCCACCTGGAGA
>Ga0163110_10000639_pt1 | contig 16766 bp, 16 predicted proteins | sample CRUFie1St17metaG_FD_108703 | JGI IMG/M metagenome (GOLD analysis project Ga0163110, IMG submission 108703) | Marine microbial communities from the Costa Rica Dome - CRUD Field 142mm St17 metaG | ecosystem: Environmental > Aquatic > Marine > Oceanic > Photic zone | place: Costa Rica: the Eastern...
GCTTTTGGAGCAAGTAGTTGAAAACTAAAAGGAACTGTAAATAAAATTGTACTTAATAGAGATGGAAGTATTCTTCTTATGCGTCGTGTATAAAATGATTTAAATTTAAAGTTTTTCTTTGTTAGTGATGAAATGATTGTATTGGAAATTAAAAAACCTGATAATACAAAGAATACATCTACACCAAGCCAGCCACCTGTAAAATATCCGTCAGTGTAGTGATAAAAAATTACACCTAGTACTGCTACAGCTCTCAATAAATCAAGTTGTTTGATGTAAGAGAATTTTTTAATTAATATTTTTTCATTTAAAAGGTTCAATTTAAATCTTTTTAAGTACAGCAACAAAACATGAATTATTTGTGTAAAGATCTATTTCAAAAGTCTTGCTTGCAACAAATAAAATTAGTTGATAAAGATTTTCCGCATATTTGTTTATATCTTCAATGACAAGATATCCACCTTTTTTTAACATCTTTTTTGCAAAATATATTGAGTTGATGTTTGCAACAATTGAATGAAGTCCATCATCGATCAAAACGTCAACATTGTCAAAATAATCTTTTGGTAAATTATCTAATGAACTAATTTCATTTTGATCAAAATAATGAGTCTTTATTTTATTTTCTTCAAATAAAACGTTTGAATCAAACTCAAGTCCAACAATGTTTGTTTCTTTTAAGTAATCTCTGAAAGCCCTCAACGAACTTCCGGGTTTTCCATATCTTGACATATTTGATAATACTTGTTCGTTATTAGAACCTATGCCAATTTCTACTAAGAGGTTGACTTCTTTTAGCTCTTCAAATATTTTTTCATAAATTAAGTCATATCCATGAGTTTTTTTGTCAGAGCCATACTTATCAAAAATCTTTCCAAGTTTTCTTTGAGTATTTGGATAGACATCGTAAATGTTCTTTGGTGTAAAATTAACATTTTGAATTCTAGACATTGATTTTGAAAAATTTTGTATATTATAAATTGTGTTTTCAATCTTCATCTGTTCCTCCCCAGAAACATTTGGAGCAAATTCTTGAAATTCGTTTATTACATTTATAGATATAGTTTTTGTAAATAAAGATTTATAAATAAAATTTCGGAGAAAAGATGAATTGTTATATAGCCACGGAAAATATTTTTTTAAAAACCTTCTTAAAAAACTAACAAAATTCACAGTAATCAATTATATAATTCTTACTATTAGAAATATCTAATTATAAAATTAAGTTAAATTAAAAATGAAAATAGCAATTATTACTTCTACTTTTCCAAAGAATAAAGATGACAAAGTTCCTAAGTTCATAGAAACTCAAGTTATTAATCTTAAAAAAAATTATCCAAATTTTGAAATTTATGTTTTATGTCCTGATAACAATAAAAAATTAGAAATTGAAGCAAATAAACTTTACACTCAGATTAGATTTCAATATTTCTTCCCAAAATTTTTTCAAACATTAACAAATGAAGGAATTATGAACCAATTAAAAAACAATATTTTAAATTATTTTTTAATTCCATTTTTATTTGCTTCCCAAATGATTTCATTGTTTAGACTTGTAAAAAGAGAAAATATTGAATTAATTTATGCGCACTGGTTTTTTCCACAAGCAGTAAACGCATATTTAGTTTCAAAACTTTGTAATATACCCTTTGTATTCACATCTCACTCATCAGATGTAAGAATTGTTGAAAGAAGAATTCCTCTTATAGGAAAAAATATTATTCGAAAAGTTTGTAAAGAGGCTCTTGCGATCAGTGCACCTTCAAGAAAAATAATTGATTTAATAGCAAGATATTTTTCAGAAGAGGAATTTGAAAATATAAAAACATTTGTAATTCCAATGGGTATAAACACGGAAAATATAAATCGTAAAATTACAAGAAATCCAAAGAAAGAAACATTAAATATATTATTCGTTGGAAGATTTTCTGAGAAAAAGGGAGTCAAGATATTGATTGAATCAATTTACAATGTTAAGCAAAAATTACCAGAACAAAAAATAAAATTGACTTTAGCTGGTGAAGGTGATCAAAAAGAGATTTATAAACAACTGATTGAAAAATATAATTTAGATTTAACAGTTGAAATTATCGGTTTTGTCGATGAAATAAAAAAGTATGAGTTATTACATAGTACTGATCTTTTAGTTGTACCTTCCATTGAAAGTAGAGATGGGGACATAGAAGGTTTACCGGTAGTAATTCTTGAGGGTCTTTACTGTAAAGCAATTGTTGTTGCATCTAAATATACAAATGCACAGGAAATAATTGAAGATTCAAAAGATGGATTTATTATCAAAAATCTCAACTCTGATTCTTTAGCCGAAAAGATAATTCACATAAACAATTTAGATGAAAAAATTTTAAACAAAATAAGATTGAATGCTTTTAATAAAGCAACAAAGTATGATTCTAAAAATAATGCAAAAGAATTTTTCGAATTTTTAACAATATCTTAGAAATTTAAATTATAAACTTTCCAACGGCTACTCCGCGATTGATGTCTTCAAAATGAGCGCAATCTAATTCAATTAATTTTCCTTGTGAGACTAGTGTTTTCCAGGCTTTAGTTGGGCCTGTGTTGCTATTAGTTCTATAATTGTCATCTTCAACTACATCATCAACGACAATAATTGTAGATTCATTTGAAAATTTTTTGCAATTTAAAATATCATTATATGCATATTCATAAGAATGGTTGCCATCAATATATATAAAGTCAAAAATTGTGCCTTGAGATATTATTTTAAAATTATTTAAGGCTTCTAAAGAATCTTTTAAAATTATTTGAAACCTGTCAGGAAATTTTTTTTCTAAATACTTAATACCAAATTTACAATAGTACCAATATCCAAGATCGATACTTGTAACTACAGAATTTGGATTAGTATCTAAAAATAGTTCAGACGAGTGACCCGCATTAAATCCTATTTCTAAAATATTTTTAAATTGTGATTTATATTTTTTTAAATATTCTTTCTGCAATGATGACTGGGTTGAATTACCTTCAATAATACGAATATTATTGGCAATATAATATATTTCTAGAGTTTCGAAATCTATTGATGATGAATTTTTTAACTTAAAATATTTTTTTCTATTCAAGAAATTTAGTCTTTGATTAAGAAAATCTCTTTTAATTTTAAAATAAAGGTGTTTAACTTTAGTTCTAAATCTAATTTTTTTTTGATTTTCCACATCTTTATAGTAAATTCTTTAATCCTATACTTTCAAATTAAAAAATTTTGTATGGTTAAAATTTATTTATTATGAAAAATGCAATTGTTGCTTTAACAAGAGGTTATCCTGAACAAAAAAATTTGTATGATGAATTATTGCAAAGAAATAAATCAATTTATGAACACATTAATAAAAAAAGAGACTATCCAGCTGATATAATCTTGTTTCATGAAGGTAATATTTCTGAGAAAGATCAGTCCTATTTAACTAAAGAAAGCCCGGAACCATTAAAGTTTATTAATGTATCTAAATATTTTGAGGGTAAGAATTTAAAGCTAAATGGAGAAAGCAAATTTGATCTCAGTTATAGAAATATGTGTAGATTCAATATGTTCCATATCTGGAATGAAGTTTCTGAATACGATTATATTCTAAGAGTCGATGAAGATATTGAATTAAAAAAATTTAATCCGAGTATTTTTGAATTTATGAACTTAAAAAATATTAATTATCTTACAGGTCGTTTTACAAAAGATACACACGAGTTAACTAACTCTACGCTTCCACAATTCTTAATGAAGAATACTGAACTAGATATTAAGAAAATTTATAATCATCGAAACCCCTATACAAACCTATTTGCAACTAAAGTAAACTTCTGGAAACAAAACGATATTTATTCAATACTACAAAAAATATCGTTAAGCGACGAACAGTTGATTAATAGATGGGGTGATCACACAGTTCAAGGAATTCTACTAAATTATAAAGAGGAAAGAATAAGGCTTTTTCCAAAATTAGAATATCGACACATATCACATGATTTAATTATCAAAAACAATTTCGTAAGAAACCTTACAATTAACTCAAAATTTAATCCGATATCTACAACATCAGGTTTTGTTGCAAAAATTAAATTATGGTTGAAAAAATGGCAAACTTAAAAATAGCAATAGTGGCTTTAGTAAGAGGTTATCCAAACAGAAAGCATTTATACGAATCATTAATAAAAAGAAATAATTCAATTTACAAAAATATAAATAAATTTCGTAATAACAAAGCGGATATTATTTTATTTCATGAAGGTAATATTTCTAAAGATGATAAAGATTACATAAGCTCTGAATCTGTTGAATATATAAAATTTATTAATGTATCAGAATACTTCGAAAAAATCTCTTTGAAATTAGAGGAAGAGGAGAAGTTTAACCTCGGTTATAGACAAATGTGTAGGTTTAATATGTTTCATATCTGGAATAAAGTCGAAAATTATGATTATATATTAAGAGCTGATGAGGATGTTGAGGTTCTCAAATTTAATCCTCACATATTTGAATACATGGATTCAAATAATATAACATTCTTTACCGGAAGATTCTCTAAGGAAATTCACCGAAAGACAAATGAAACTCTGCCAGACTATCTTACGAAAAATACTAATTTGGATGTTGACAGAATATACAATCATAAATTTCCTTACACAAATTTTTACGCATCAAAAGTAGATTTTTGGAGAGATAAAAATGTTCTCTCCTTGCTTGAAACTATAGCTTTGTCAGATAAACAGATTATCTATAGGTGGGGTGATATTCCAGTAATTGGTGGTGTCTTGAATCATGAACAAGAAAGAATAAGGCTTTTTCCAAAATTAGAATATCGACACATATCACATGATTTAATTATCAAAAACAATTTCGTAAGAAACCTTACAATTAACTCAAAATTTAATCCGATATCTATAAAAGAAAGTTTTTTTAAACAAATATTATTGAAAATTAAAACAAAAATATCTAATAATAAAAGTTATCCTAAGTATGACTTTAGAAATTATTGAGTTTAAATTCTTTTATATTAAAACTTGTCTCATTTTCCGAAATTTTTAAAATAGTATCACTTTCATAATCACCTATTCCGTTTGCTATGAATAATTTATTATCTTCATACGTACAATGGGCTTTATCGCCAAATGCTCCAAAATCTCCAGAAATAATTATAAAATTTTTATCATCTGAATTTAAAATCCAATTTAATGAATCTTTTTTTAGATCTTCTTCTAATATTGCGTCTGAATTTGGTGAGATATCACCTTTTGAGTCAAGAAGCCAAAATAATTGATGACTTAAAATGATTACATAGTCTTTATCAGTTAAATTTATTAAGTCGTTTATTTCTTTTTTTTGTTTTTCATTCGGAAGCCAATCCTTATTTGAAAAATTACCAGATATTAATAGAAAATGATTAAATTCCTCATAAAAAAAATCATCCCCAAAGACTTCAAAATAATTATCTAATCCAGGGCCATTTGTATTGTTTCCATTCCCAATTTCATGGTTACCAATTGAAATAAAGTATCCATTGAAGTTATCGTTTATATAATTTTTAACTTTGATATAACTTTCTAAATCGGGGTTACGAACAAAATCTCCCGTTAATGCCAAATAATTTTTAGTATTAGGATTTAAATTTTGTTGAAAGAAAAGGGTTAGCCTATCCGGAAAAAAATTACCTTCTCCTGGCCTTCCGTAAGCATGACCCACAATGAAAATTTCTTCTTTACTATCTCTATTATCAGTTAGAAATTCATTGTAAAGGATATTACAACTTTCAATATTGATAGAAACAGTCTCGTCGAAATTTAAACTACTACTTGTGCAAGAAACAAAAAATATTAAATAAATAATGGATTTCATCCTATATTCCATAAATTTTTAAAACTCCATACTTATATTTTGAAAATGCGACTGGGTTTTTATCGATATATTTTTCGATATTAAAATTTTCATTTAATTGTTTAAATTCAATAATTTCTTTTGGATAATAAATTTCTACTTTAGATGGAATTCTAAATTGATGAGAAATAAAATGTATGTTTGAATCTAAAGTTACTCTACAGTTATTATCAAAGTTAAAATATCTTCTTTTATATTGAGTAAATAGTGTTGGATATAAACTATTTCCATTTATATAAATGTTAGATATTTCACCAAATGAGTTTATGTCTAGTTGTTCAATTGATTTAGACTTACCGCTAAACATATTCTTTTTTATTTCTTTATAAAAATTATTATTGTTTGAATAGGTTCTTATTCTGGCCTTATATGTGTCGACATCTTTTTCAATTGAAGATTTATAAAGTCCAAAATCTACTGTGTCAAAATATAAGGAAGTGATTATCCTAGGCTCATAGATTTCTGTTAACTTACTCTTGTTTTTTTTAAAGAAACTTATAATTTGTGATACATTTACAGTCCTTTTGTATTCTTTTCTTGTTTCAGTTATCAACTACTAACTCCTGACCGTATTGTATAAAGTTTTCACTTTTCCCATCGCATAAATAGTTTTCAATTTTTAAGTATGATGGCCCAAATTCTTGTTTTTTTCTATACATTGCAATACACATATCGTTCTCAATTCCTAACTTATTAGATATAATCACATTTGAAGAGTCTTTTACAGCAACAGCAATATTTGATTGTAGGCTTTCAAAAGTTGTAATTTTAACAGTTGATTTTTCACCTATGGACAATGATTTATCAACACAATTGTTCGAATAAAAAGTATCTATTTCTAATATGCTTGAAGAAATATCCAAGCAATCGTTTCCTGAATTTTCTATATTTATATCCTGAATCTCTAGATTCGAGAAATCAATATCCAGACCGTCAAAATGTGAGTTTACAATATTTATATCTCTGATAAAGCCTTTTACGTTCAATAAATTTATCGCATCTTCGCACATATTATTTTTAGAAGAAATTTCAATATCATATATTTCTATACCAAAAAAAGTAACACATCCTGTTAAGAGGTTAGAGTCCTGACGAAAGTTATCTTCAACTTCATCTTTATTTCCTACGATATTTATATTCCAACTTTTTAAAACACCCGTGCCGTGTATAAAGATTTTACTTTTTTTACCAAGCTTAATATCGACTAACTTATTTTTAGAGTCAATGAAGATTTTGGAACTAGCACCCATATTTTTTATAAAAACATTTTTATCAATCGATACCTCTTTAGTTTCTTGAGAGGAATTGCCTATGGTTTTTTTTGAGCCTAGAAAATAATAACTTACATCATCAACTACCAAAGGACTATCTATTTTTGCAATTTCTATGTTTTTTTGTACGCATTTATCTAAGTTTGAGGTACAAAACTCGAAGAATTTATTATCAAAATTATAAAAATAAAAACCAATAGCACTGTTAAGAGCATTATTTAAATAGTTCATTTTAAAATTACTAATATGTTGATTCGTAAATGTATTGTCTTTACTTGATATTTTTGAAATATTTTCTAGATTTTCAATGAACTTATTAAATACATTTTCAATATATTCATCATTTATGTTTATATTTTTCTGTTCTAGATCTAATTTAATATCTTTTGATTCAAAATCTATATCACGAAGTAATTTTATAGCTCCCTCCGCAAAATTATTGATACAAATAAATTTTTCATATTGATTTAGTAATTCTTCATCACATTTCTTAATGTACAAATCTCTATTTTCTATCTGAGAATCTATGTCATAATATATCGGGATTAACTCATTTCTTAATTTGTCATAGTAAAACTTTCTATTATGAATAGCTAAACCATGATGTCCATCAAAAGCAAGAATGGCAGTGTCAAATTTTTGGAGTTTGGGGTTTTCGATATAATCGTATATTAAATAAGATCCTTCTGATTGGAAAATAATTTTGTTATATTCATCCAAAGATTCAATACCTATTTGTTTATTGTAAGGAGTGCGATTAACCCAGTTGGTATTTAAAAGTTTTGCAAATAAAACTGGTTTATTTTCATTTAACAATTGTCTATTTTCCCAAAAAAAATCTTCAGAAGTTTCAAGTAATGCAGACTCCCTCAGCTGTTTGTGTTCAATCATTTCTTTAACTATTTTCTCTTGGAAAATGTACTCTATTTTTTCTTGATTATTTAATGAAACGTTCACTTTGTAGGTCCTAGGTGTCAGAAATCCTAACTTATTCATAATTGATGTAGCAACTAACTCAATATCATTATTTCTTGTTTCTGGTAAAAAAAGTTTAAATTTTACAATATTTCCAATGTTGCCATTTTTTAAATGAACATCGAGAGATGCTGCAAGATTCGTTTTACGAATATGATCTTGGTGATCTCCAGAAATTCGTATTTCTGAAGGGAAAGAGCAAAAAGACCCATCTTCGTAATATACTTTTACTTCAGCTTTAAATCTTTTTTTTCTACTTTCATATATGTAATCAACATCTTTAATTACCGACAATAAATTTTCATACCAAGATGCTTTATTAATAAAGTTGATATCCATATTCGATACACGGTATAGTGTGTTTGTGCTTAATTGAGAATAGGAAATTCCATTACATAATGGATCAATCGCATCAGAAACCAATTCAGAATTAATATCAAAATTTGTGTGGTTGTCATATTTAATGGCTTCTTCGGACGAAGATAAATTGGCAAATACAAAAAATCCTAGCAATAATGAAATAAATAATATTTTTTTATTTTTAGTCTGTTGGTTTATCAATGCTAAAATTTACAATTTTAGTTTTTTCTATGCTTTCTAAAATTGTATTAATATCCTCGATACTTTCAAATCCTAAACTATAAGAAAATGTTTTTGAATCGTATGACTTATGAATAAGATTTTCATTTATATCTAAATTATTTTCGCTAGACGTTAGTTCAACTCTGAGGTAGACATTGGATCTTTTTTCATCTTCAATATTTAAATTGAGTCGTTTTCCAATCAATTTGTATATTTCTGTTGAAATTGAAACGAAAACAAAAAATATAGTTAAATTAACTGCAAGATTTGGATTAACATTTGTCACAATACCGATAGTTATCAAATAAAAATAAATTACTAATTCTAGAGGATTTTTTATTGGAGTTCTAAATCGAACTATTGATAAGGCTCCGACCATGCCAAGTGAGAGTGCAATATTATTAGAAATAGCTGATGTTATCACGAATCCTGTAACTGGTAACAAGGAAAAAACAAGTATTTGATTATTGCCTGTAGCGAAATAATCTATATTTATAAATGTAAGCAAAAACTTAGAAAAAAGACCTAATAAAGCTGCCAAAAGACACAATTGAAAAAATGAAATATCAAAAATATAATCAAAACCAAAAATTCTATAAATCATATTAAAGTAACCTAAACATACAAATATTCTACAGGTTTAATCAACGGTTTTCCAAAGATGTAAACAAGCAATTGTTTTATAAGGTGACCATACCTCTGCAAATTTATCGTATTCACTCCAATCACTTCCATGCTTGACCATTTTATAATTATTCATTGCTAATCTTAATCCAGCATCTTTAGATGAAAATATATTTAATTTTCCTATACAAAAAATTTCAAACATATTTACAGACCATGGGCCTATCCCAAATACCGACAATAATTTTTGATCTAAATCATGATCATTCAAAGCCGTAAGGTTTTTTAATTCCTTACTTAAAAAGAGCTCAGAAAGTTCTTTTATGGTTTTTGCTTTATTTTTGCTTAAACCTAAATTTTTAATTTCTTCAACAGAAATATTTTCAAAATGCTTTTCATGTAGAATTGACGTTGCAAAGTTGTCCTTTATTTTAAAAAATATTGATTTTGCTGCTGATGTAGAAATAAATTGTGAAATAACGATTTCAACAAGTGTTTCAAATTGATTTTTTTTATTTGGCTTAAATACAATATGACCGTTTGAATCAATTATCTTTTTTAATTTATAATCTTTGTTTCTTAGATACTCTTCTTTTTTTGAAAATTTCATATATTGGCGTTAATACAATTTAAATTTTACTGAATAATCTATTCCATTTTTATCATTTGGCTGATCTAAGCTTATTGGTAATTCATTTGTCATGCTACATTCTGAAGTTAAATTTCTGTTTCTATTTTTTGAAAAACTTAGTTCAATTACTGTTGGAATATCATTTGATATGGGCCCAAAGTTGTTTATGTGGGTATGTATAAGCAACAAGTTTGATTTTTTTATAAATTTCTCAATTTTATCTAAGTTTTTATCAACATTATGAAATTCTATATTCAAGCCAACTAAGTTATCATTGAGTTCGTGAAGATATTGAAGAATATCATATTCACTACCTTCAATATCAATACTTAAAAAAACATTTTCATGTGAATTTGAAACAATATCTTTAAATTCTATAAATTCAGGTTTATAGCCATAGTTTTTTTCAAATTCGCTAAATGTTCTGGTCTCTTTACCTACAAATTTTTCAGTATGTTTATATTGACTTGATAGATTAAATCTAAAAAAAATACAAAAATCTAAGGTAACTTTTAGTCTCTGATATAACCTTTGTAAATTTGCTTTATTTGGATTTTTAAGAAAATTTTTAAGCCTTGTCTTGCAACTTTTTCGAAAATACTTAAAACCAGTCGATCCGTCATAAGTTTTTAATTTAATTTTTTTATTAATTTTTGAAAATTCTTTTTCAAAAGTCCAATCAAAGCTTACTCCAAGAGAAATTAGATTCTCTGCATCAACAACATCTTGTCTTCGAACAATATAACCACCATCATTTTGCTTGCCGATTCTAATTAGGTCATCATTTTTTATAGGATTCAAAAAACTTGGTAGATATATTAATTTTTCCATGTTGTAGCCTATTACAGTATCGAACTGCCTGCCTTACATTTTACAAAAATAGACTAACCTTATAGCCTTTTCTCATTTTACATAATTCAATATATTTATTGTTTATAATTATCTGCTTTATGTCTTAAAGTTTTTAAAAATACAAAAACCTATATGATTGTATTTACAAATAATTGTTTATGAATAAATAACTAGGGTTTTTTAAATGATTTAACTAAGAAATTATCAACAAAGTGATTAGAAATTTTTTCAGCACCAAAATATCCAAAATGAATATGATCGATATAAAAATAATATGAATCACTGAAGTATTCGCATAGATTACGTGAGCAAAATATGTCTATAGGATTAATTACGTGTAAATTATCCGTATCTTCATTTAAGAGTAATTTTTCAACTTTTGATTTTTCTTTATTAGCAAATTGTTGATTGGTTTCGGGGTACATGTTGTTAATTTGTTTGTACATTCTTACATTTACTCCTGGACCAGGAAAAGTACCATAGAAAAACACAGTATTATTTTTTGAAAATAAATTAACGGTATCTAAAAGATTTTTATCAAAATCATCATTATTTTCAAACGGCAAATACTGACCTCCAAGAATAATTATTGAATTTGTAATACCTAATAACTCATTGTATTTACTACTGCCTTCATAAAATTCACAATAGTTAATCAATAATGGACATCCTCCTCGAGTAAATTCGATAATTTTATATGCTTCTAATTCTTTATTTTCAACAAAACCACTTACGATTGAAGACATTACGGAGTCGCCAATAATATATATTTTTTTATCACTTTCATTAAAAGAACATGATTGAGTAATTGAGTCTCTGTTTATGCATTGGATTCCATTTTCTGAAATATAATTTGTTCCAGAAATGAAGTTTAATTCACTCTCACTGTTAAAAGTTTTTAGATTTTTATCTCTAAACTCATATCCATTTGTATTTAAACTTAAAACAATCAAAAAAATAGTTATTGAAAATATACAAAAAACATATTTAAAATTACTTAGTTTGAATTCTTTAGCAGTCCGATATTTATTTTCTATAAATAAAAAATTGAAATACGAAACAATATAGATGATAAGAAACATAGTTAATACATTGAAAAAATTTGTTATGTGAAAATTTAAATTTAAAGGATGTTCAGAATAAATATTATAGTTCCTTATAGATGCGAGTATTGGTTGGTGAAAAAGATACAATGAATACGAAATATTTCCGGTAAAAAGAATAAATGAAAATAATAAATTTTTTCTTTTTCCAAAATTTATTTCATTTGAAAGTAAAAAAAAGAATATTGAAAGAACAATTGCTGTTTTTATATTTTTTGAACCAAAGTCAAACTTATAAGTTATAAAAATTAATAGTAAAAATTGAAATAATATGAAATAACTTAAATTATTTACAAAGAATGTTTTTTTTCTTTTTGATTGATGAACAAACATTGCTAATACTCCAAATAAAAATTGTGAGGCACGGGTAAAAGGACTATAAAAGATAAAATTTTCGAAAGTAAAAAAAAGTTTTTTAAATATAGAAATTTCTGCATATATTTGATTCCAATAAAATGCCAGAGAAATCAAAGTAAAAAGCAAAAATATAAATATCTTTTTTATGTTTGAGAATTTAGAAACTACTAATGCAACTATTGGAAAGATAATATAAAACTGCTCTTCAACAGATAAACTCCATAAATTTATAATAAAATTTCTTGATGCAGATATATTAAAATAATCCAATATTTGTGAAAAATATACATTTGATAGAAAAAATATTGAATAAATATTTCCTTTTGTTGTTTGAATTATAAATTCGTGGTCCAAAAAAAAGTAAATTAGTATTTGAACAAATAAGATAAATGAAATCAAAGATGGGAAAATTCTTCTAAATCTTTGAAAGTAAAAATCTTTAATGCTGAACTGATTCTCATCTAATTTTGAAAAAACTAAATTTGATATTACAAACCCTGATATTAGAAAAAATATATCTACACCTAAGTATCCATAATTGAATATATTTGAATCAAAGTGATACAGTAATACAGAAGTGACTGCAATACCTCTATAAAACTGAATATCGTTTCTTTGAGTAATTTTGCTTACTTTATATGTACTATTCATATTTAAATAATAAACAATTAAAACATTCTGAGTAAAACCAAACTCTCAATCTATTTTTTTTGTGATGTTTTAAAACAGCTTCAAAAGATCTACTTATAATTTCTCTAAAACAAGTGCATAATTATGATATAAAATTTTGTACATTTTTGGATTACTTTTTAAATAATCAATAATGAGCCTTCCTTTCCCAGGAACATAGTTAAATTGATTTATTTCGGTAACCGAAAATTTCTCAAAAGTATCTGGAGTATCATCAATTGAAATAATTGTTCCACTACTAATTTTTTCATTAAGTAGTAAAAATTCTTGAAGACCATGTTTTTCAGATGGAGTTGGATTTTTAATATCTAGATCAAAACTGTCTAAATATATAATGTCAAGATCTTTAATATCAGAAGCTTTCATTTTTTTAATAAATTTTAACGAGTCATCAACATGGAATTTAACTTGTTTAGATTCCAAAAATTTATAATTGTCTTTGATTTTATGATTTAGATCTACAGTATTGAAAGTTCCGCCAAATAGAATTACATAACTTGCAAAAAGAATGGAGCTTCCTGAACCATGAGTTCCTGAACTACCTGTTTCTAATATATTTAAGTTTTTTTTTGAGAAGTTAGTAAGTAGCAATTCAAACATATCTCTATTTATGTGATGTTTTTCACCTAGTTTTTGAAAGTGAAAGTCTATAAGCTCTTTGGGTGAGTTGATTCTGTTTAAGTTTCTAAATAAATAATTTTTAGAAACTCTTCTTTTTTGTTTTCTGGAATTTTCAACTTCTTTGAAATATTTAACAAAATAATCAAGATAGTTCCTAAGATTCAGATATTTAAACTTCATTTGTTTTTAAAGCAGAATCGAACTGCCAGCTCCTTTTTTTAATTATATTTTTTAAAAATTCCAATTGAAACTGCTTAAAGAATTTTTAAGTACTGTAATAAACGATAGATTATAAAAAGTATTATCCAAAAGATGATTATTGCTGACATTATTGTTAAAGGATCAGTATCTTTGGGAACATAAGTAAAAACTGTAACAGCACCAAACAAACCAAAAGTGATAAATTGGATAAGCATGGTTTTTTTATCCTTACCTGGTTTATTACTAAAAAATTTGGTTATAAAATTTATAAAATGCATTTTATGTTCAACCACATAACTAAATTATATAAATTTATTCGTTGTTAGGTTTGAATTTTTGATGGAGTTTTATAAAATTAAATATTTTTAATGGTGGCCAGAAGCAGAATCGAACTGCCGACCCCTTGTTTTTCAGATATAGGGTAACCGTACTGGTCTATTACATTTTAGCTTATTCCTTTTGAGTTTTCGCTCATTAGTGAGGGCAACCTAAGGCTAATGAGTGGTAACTGAAAGAGACTTCAACAACTAGCGATCATCGGTTTTTCATCGGTTTTAAGTTTTGAGGTTATTTTTTATTAATCACCTAAAGTTGCTCCGATTCCGTAAATTAGATCCTCAAAGTCATATCTTATTTCACCTCTGTTTGCAACTTCAAAAACATAAACATCTTCACCCTCAACTACATCAAAAAATGTAAACTCAAAAGTACATTGAGACCGTTTTGTTCTTATATTAGATGTAACAATCGCTTGATACATTGTGATGCCTTTTGAATTTCTCAAAACTATATTCATGCTAGGCCTGATATCACTGTAACCCCCTGTTCCATAACAGTTAGTATCTGTACCTCCAATACTGTAACCTGAGTATGATGAGTAATCGGAATTCAAAGTAAATGTTCCATTTACATTAATTATCTTTAATATCTTGAATGATTGAAAATATTCAGGACAAAATATTTCTACTCCTAATTTTTCAGCTAAGTTCCCTTTAGTTTCTCCTCCTTCATCAATAGCATTGCACTTTTCATTTGCAAGATTGATAGCTTGTCTAGGAGCAGCAAAATCATTTAATAAATTGTTCTCAGTTAGGCGCTCGATATACAAATCTTCATTAGAAAATATCTTAAAATCATCGAGGTAAATTGGACACAAAACTTCTACACTCACTTTGTATTCTTCAGGACCTCTTATGAGATCTTTAGACTTACCCTCTAATGACTCACAAAATTCTTTTGAAGATGAAACTGCAATATTTTCTGTTTTGAATTTATTGATTAAATCAGTTTCTTTTAGTTTCTCGATTAATATCTGTTCGATTGTTAGAATTTCAAAATTTTCGTAGTACTCTTCACAAAAGTTTTTAACAGCAAGTCCCTCTTTCTTATCACCATAGCTAATTTCCCCAAGTTCAACTTGTAAGCAAACAGACTTTCCAAAGCTTTCTGCATCTTCCTCATTTGAGAATTCATTTATTCCTAATGTATCTAACTCTTCAATGTAATTAGCAGCATTATTTGAGCAAGCTACGATAAATACAAACAAAAGAACAAGTGTTTTCAATTTCATAATTAAATTATATCTTACAAAAAATAAATGAATATACTTTTTAAAAATACAAAAGTATCGGTTTCTACATCGGTTTTGAAATTTCACTAATGCTCTTTGGAAAAACCTTTACGGCAATTGTTGGCCAGAGGCAGAATCGAACTGCCGACCCCTTGTTTTTCAGATAGAGGCAAACCACTTGACCTTTCATCATTTTACATTACTCATCATCATTTATCGCTCATTTCTAACAAGCTCTAAAACGCAACGAGCAGTAAATAACGAAAGCTTCTTTTGTGAGTGTGTCGCACTTTTGTAGCAGTTTAGATGTTCACATCATCACATCTTCACAGACGAAAAAGACTTTATACAATTAATGGAACCAGTAAGGGGGTTTTACATATGTGATATGTAAGATATAAAAATCTTTTAAGGCTTAATTATCTCAAAAAGTCCAACTTGGTAAATTAACCATATATCTTTTTTATTATTGTTATCTATAAGTTCATTAATTGTTTGAATTTCTAAATAAGCCATATCGCATACACGAAGGGAAAAATCTTTAATTAGTTTGTCAGTTGAAGAATAAGTAATAAGCTCTACCGTGGATCCTCTTAAACTAACTTCACTTATGAATTTAGTTACTGGCTTTGAAAAATCAACCCAGCCGCCATCTTCATCCATAATCAAATCATCACTGAAATACCCTTCTTGACCATCTGGTATACAGAATCTAAAACCATCTAAATAATACCAAGGCTCAAAATTTGAATAGTCTGTTAAATATGTTTTATCAAACATTAGTCCCCAATACTCATATTTATACGGGATTGTAGTAGAAGTTGAAGTACTTGTAGTAGAAGTTGAAGTACTTGTAGTAGAAGTTGAAGTACTTGTAGTAGAAGTTGAAGTACTTGTAGTAGAACTTGAAGTACTTGTAGTAGAAGTTGAAGCGGTTTCTTCTAATGCTTCTTCAACAGCATTCTCAACTGCTTTATTTATTTGAGCTTGTATTTCATCTTCAGATGGACCACAAGCAATCAATAAAATTGATAAAAGGATTGATACTTTTTTCATATTGATAATTTTAGTTTTATGAGACAGTTTTCGAGACAGTTTTGTATTTAGTGAGATGATGTCTCTGAAAACACCAATGTTTAATTTGTGGCCAGAGGCAGAATCGAACTGCCGACCCCTTGTTTTTCAGATATAGGGTAACCGTACTGGTCTATTCCATTTTAACTTATTCATCTACAATTATCGCTCGTTACTGAGACCAACCTCAAGTCAATGAGTGGTAACTGAAAGAGACTTCAACAACTAGCGTTCATCGATTTCTCATCGGTTTTTGTCTTAGGTAATTCCTAAATTTAAATCTATGTATGGAGCAATCGATTCGAAC
>Ga0163110_10000640_pt1 | contig 16765 bp, 17 predicted proteins | sample CRUFie1St17metaG_FD_108703 | JGI IMG/M metagenome (GOLD analysis project Ga0163110, IMG submission 108703) | Marine microbial communities from the Costa Rica Dome - CRUD Field 142mm St17 metaG | ecosystem: Environmental > Aquatic > Marine > Oceanic > Photic zone | place: Costa Rica: the Eastern...
GCTACTGCATCAAAAGCCCATTTGGCCAAGTTTTCTGCTGTTGGAATGAACGGCACGACGACGGTTCGGTGTTCATCGCCCATCAATTCACATGCTTTTCGAGCCTCTTCATCCCCCTCATAGACCACGAAGGCATGGTCGATAACGTCGTGGACATGTTCCATCAACACCTTGCTGATATCGGAGAAGTCCATCACCATGCCCTCGTCTGATACACCTGAAACGGTTACAACATCGCCCTCAATTTCTGCCTCAAAGCGGTACCGATGACCGTGCAAATGCCGGCACTTGGATTTGTGATTCGGTACCCTGTGACCTGTGTCTGTTTCTACGTACCTTCGTATGGTTGTCGTCATGTTTCTTCCTCCTGGGTTTCAAAAATAAGCGATGCTGAATTGATGCAATAACGTTCCCCACCGTAGGCAGCAGGACCATCGTTGAACACGTGGCCGAGATGAGCACCGCATACGCTACAACGAACTTCAACTCGGTGCATTCCGTGGGAATAATCGTCCACTCGTTCAATGTTGGCTTCTTTGTGTTCGGTATGGAAAGACGGCCAGCCGCACCCAGAATCAAACTTCATCGTGGACGTAAACAACAGAACGGAACAACACACACAACGGTATTTCCCCGGACGTTTTTCATTCCAATATTTGCCAGTGAAGGCACGCTCTGTACCCGATTCTCTTGTCACATGGTATTGGAGGTCCGTAAGTTGCTCCCTGTACTTCTTGTCGAGGTAATCCCTTTCTGTCTGGAGAGCGTTCTCAAGCACTTCTTCCCATGGCTCGATGTAGGCAATGGGGTCGCGACGCCCAATGGCGTTGAAAGCGAGGATGCGTTCAATGTCGGAACCGGTCCGACCGTCCGATCGTCCTTCATCGTCTGGTTGATACGACGTGATGGTGCGTGAAAAAATTTCATCAAAATCCACCTTCAGTGCCTCTGCTGACCTTTCTGCATCGCGAAGAATCCCCGCCTTGTCCAACTCAAGATAAGGCAAAGCGAACGAAATTCGCTCGCTTTCCCAGTTTCCAAGGGCAAAAGCGTGTTCAAGGGCTCGGTAAAATTCTGGCCGACAATCGGGGTAGATGGCATGGTCGCCGCTGTGAACACCTAGAGCAATTTCAACATCCACACTGTGTTTTTGCGACAACGACAAGGCCGTTCCGTAGAGTATGGAGGAAAACAAGGCGTTTCGATTGGGAACCACCGTGGCTTTCATGTTCTCCTCCTCGTAATGACCCTTTGGGACATCATCTCCAGTGCTAAGAAGATCGCTCTCAAACAGAGCGGTGGCCGATGTTAAATCCGCCACGTGATGGGCAACTGCAATGCGTCTTGATTTAAGATAATCAATCAACGATGCTGCGCGTTCCAGTTCGACGAGATGCTTCTGACCGTAATTGAATGAGATCGCTGTGACCGTGTAACCTTTTGCCAAGAGGTGAAGCAAAAGCGAGGAGGAATCCATGCCTCCACTGAGGGCCATCACTGCATGTTTCATGACACCACCGCTCTACAAAATTCCCATCCATTTGTGCGTTTGCAACGACAGGCGCCAATCTGGGTTTGCTTTTACCACCTCTTCGGTCATGGCGAACGAGCGGCCGTTGGCCTCAACGCTCTGCTGTTCATCGTAGCACGGTTGCAGAAACAGGTGCGTGAATCCTTGCTTGAGGTCCTGATACATCTCGAGCGGTTGCCCAACATACACACACTTCAACTCGTCCCCCGTTCGCTGTTTTATGGCCACCTTGCTGTACATCTGATCTTTTGGTGAAATGCAAATCCAATCGATGAGCCCTTCTGGTATCGGGACGGTCCCGTTTGATTCAATGGACAGGTGGTACCCCCTCTGGCGCAGAATTTTTGCAATCGGCCAAAGGTCGTTTAACATGGGTTCACCTCCGGTGAACACGATGTTTTTGCAAGGGTATGTTTGGACGTCATCGAGAATGGCCCGCACGGACATTTTGTCGTATGTATCGAAGTCCGTGTCGCACCACTCACATCGGAGGTTGCAACCGCCAAAACGGATGAAGACGTGGGGTATGCCGCTTCTGTATCCTTCCCCTTGAACGGAATGAAAGATCTCAACAATGTTGTAGATTTTATCGAAGTCAACAGCGTTGTCGTTCCCTCCAGTGGTGCGCATTTCGCTGGCTGCTCCGCTCATGATTTCACCTCAGAGATTGGGTTGTTGAATGAGTTGCATGAGTTCAGCTCTTGCTTCGGGTTTCTCAAAAAAGACACCGCGCATCGCTGATGTTGTCATAATGGCGTGCTGTTTGGCAACTCCCCTGCACTGCATGCAGCCGTGAGATGCTTCAATGATGACCGCTGCGCCGAGCGGTTCAAGTTCCTTTTCCAAATCGTCCGCAATCCCTTTTGTGATGCGCTCTTGATTTTGCAAACGGCGGGCGTGGAGCTCAAGCAATCGTGCAAGTTTGCTGATGCCAACAATTCTTTTGACCGGAATGTAGCCAATGTGAGCTCGTCCTCGAAACGGTTGGAGATGGTGTTCGCACATTGAGGTAAATTCAATGTTTCTTAGCAACACGATGCCGTCGTATCCTTCTGCGTTGAATGTCGAATCCAACAGTTGCGTTGCGTTCATACCGTAGCCGGCGAAGATCTCGCCCCATGAATCAATGACACGCTTCGGCGTATCAACAAGCCCTTCACGGTCGACAGCGTCAATGCCTTCGATGTAGCCAAGCAAGGTGCGAACGGCATCGTGCGCTTCTTCTCGTGTTGTCATGAGCTTTCCCTCCTGCCGTGGCGCAGGTCTATGGAGTCCAATTGATCGAGCATTTTCCTGCAGGCGGTTCGTATGGCATCGGCAAGACTCACGAACTTTTTGTCGTCCCCAACATGAAGTTTGATGTCATCAAACAGTTCCTTGGGTATGTCCAAAGAGACTTTTGGCATGCACAAGCCTCTTGTCGTTGCCGTATAAGTATTCGTATATCCATACTGAGATAATATATGGGCCCAAATCATGTGGGTTTGTTCCCGAAACGTGCCAATGTTCAAAGGATACCTCCATGGATTTCAGAACATGCAGACCAGTGCGAGTCAAGAACCTCTGATGCTTCTTCGTGAGATGCGGTCGCACGTGGGGGCCATTGACACACCCGGATTGAAGGACGCTGAAATCCTCTCTTTCTTGGATGCTGATGACAGTCTTTCATCGGCCATCACTGAGGCCTATGCGAGGTTCCAGTCCATGGCCAACGAGTTTCCCGAACTTTACCTCGATGCTGACGAAACCACGCTCATCACCGAACTTCAGGACGGTTTCGTGAATTTCTACAATCCAGCTACGGTCAACCCTTACGTCGCCCTCGCCGCCCGTGGCCCGTGGATTGTAACCTCCCACGGGGCCGTCATTCATGACAACGGTGGGTACGGTATGCTTGGATCTGGCCACGGTCCAGAGCATGTGATTCAGTCAATGTCAGACAATTGGGTTATGGCCAACGTCATGACAGCCTCCTTTTCGCAAAAACGCCTCGACGAACGGCTTCGCAGGGAGCTCGGACACACTCGCGGTTGGTGCCCGTTTGAGAAGTTCATTTGCATGAACAGTGGGTCGGAATCGGTCACTGTTAGCCTGCGGATTGCTGACGTGAACGCCAAAATCATGACCCAAAAAGGCGGCAAACACGAAGGCAAGACCATCAAGATGATGGCGGTTGAACAAGGGTTCCACGGTCGAACAGACCGACCGGCCCAGATGTCGCACTCCTGCAAAGGAAAGTACGACAAGCATCTCGCTAGTTTCCAAAACAGGGACAACCTCATACTCGTTCCGGCCAATGACGTTCCTTCCCTGGAAAAGGCGTTCAAGGAGGCAGCAGCCAACAACGTGTTCATTGAACTGTTTGCGATTGAACCTGTGCAGGGTGAGGGCAACCCTGGCCAGTGCGTCTCTCGGGAATTTTACGACGCCGCTCGTCGCTTAACACTCGAGCATGACAGCATGCTGCTGGTGGACTCCATTCAAGCGGGCATCCGTGGTCAAGGCACGCTTTCTGTCGTTGACTACCAAGGATTTGAGGACTGCGAGGCACCCGACTTGGAAACATGGTCAAAGGCGATGAATGCGGGCCAGTTTCCTCTTTCGGTTCTGGGTATGAATGAACGTGCTTCGAACCTCTACGTTACCGGTATCTATGGTAACACGATGACGACCAACCCCCGTGCACTGGAAACAGCCGTGGCTGTGTTGGACGGAATTACGCCCGAACTCCGAAAAAACATTCGAGAGCGTGGCGTTGAGTTCGTCGAAAAATTCTCTTTGCTGCAGAAAGAATTCCCCCACGTCATTACCAAAGTTCAGGGCACGGGCTTGCTGTGCAGCGCAGAGCTCGACCCAGAGAAGTTTCCAGTCGTGGGTCACGAGGCGGTTGAACCGTGGTGCAGGCGTCGCGGCTTGGGCGTCATTCATGGCGGTGAAAACGCTCTTCGCTTCACACCTCACTTCAACATCACATCAAAAGAAATTGATCTGATCGTCTCCATCGTTCGAGAGTCGCTCTTGGCTTTTGGTGCCTAAGACAGACTTGTGACTATGTCTTCCCGCTTGAATTGACGAGCGGCGTAATAAGCGGCTCCTAGGGCGTAGACGGTGGACGAAACAACCCAAACAATCACGTGAGAGTACACAATTCGGTTCATCAACAATTCTCGCAGAGCCAAGAGTACATTCACCACGGGTATGGCGAACCAGTAGATTTCTACCCCATCAAGGTTGATGACTTGCGTGAACAGCGCAGGAAAGAGGATGATCAATACCGCAGGGCCGAGTATGGAACCGGCTTCTTTCACGCTGTGAGATCTCATCGCCAGCGCCAATTCAAAGGCGACAACCATGATGGCGAAAAGCAGGATGGCAAGGACAAGGAACAGCACGGCGGTCATCGAAACACTTGGTGCTGAAATGACGTCCGAGCTGGCCAAATAGCCGATGGCGAACAACAGACCGGCGACTTGGAGCAGGACACCTGCTCCAGTGATTGTAGCGACAGCCAACCATTTGCCCATCAACAACTCCAACCTTGAACATGGTAGGCCGAGGAGCGCTTCTAGAGTCCCTCGCTCTCGCTCTCCAGCCGTCATGTCAATGGACGGTTGAATGGCTGAGGAAAATGTCCAAACCGCCAGGACCAGCGGGATGAACAACGACAATGCCATACCGGCCTGCTCTCCTTGAGTGGCAACATCACTGTCGGCAACTTCGCCGTTCCATCGCAAAGGGTTCAGGGTTTGTTCTGCGTCCAAGCCAGCAGCGTCAATGCGCCGCGTCGTCTCGTTTTGTTCCCACGTTGCCAACGTGTCAAAAAGGCGGCTTCTCGCTTCGTTGCTTTGTTCAGATGTGGAGAGGTACAGCACGGCCTATTCCAGCACGGTATCGTTCATCCGCAGGCGTAACACGGCGTCAACAGAACCGTTGCGAATTCGCGTTTCGTCCTCGCCCGGTTCAGCAAGCGTTTCCATCGTCGCAAGGGGCTCGTAAGTGATGTTCAAGCTGGCATTTTCCAACATGATCCCCAAATCTTGGGGCACCCCGCTTCCCTGCACGATGACTTCAACCTCAATAGCGTCCAGTTCTGCCGCTTCTGATGCAAGCAACAAGGGAAAGAGGATAAACAACAGCGGAAACATGAGCAGCGGAATCACGAGGATGGCCATGATCGTGCGCCAGTCTCTTACAAATTCGACCAGTTCCTTCTTGGCTATGGTCCGAATCCTGGCCAAACTACTCTTCATCATCACCACCCCCGGGTGTTTTTGGCGTGAACAATCCACGCCACCACGACGACCACCTCGAAAGCGGCTTGCTGTCTTCATCGCGAGCCCTGGCTACGTCTCTGGTGAGGGAAACATACGCCTCTTCAAGATGGGTTGTTCCTGTTTGCTCGAGAAGCGATTCTGGCGTTCCGTCAGCCCTGACCTCCCCGTTGTGGATGATAACTATTCGATTGCAAACTCGCTGCGCTTCAGCCAATTGATGCGTTGAGTAAATCACGGTACCGCCCTCTTCGCCCAGTTGTCGAACAAGTTCACGCACGGTCCTCGCACTGGTGACATCAAGGCCGGCCGTTGGCTCGTCAAGCAGCAGCACATTCGGTGCATGAACCAGCGCCCGAAGCAACGCAGTTTTCTGCCGCATGCCTCTTGAGAATCCCTTTGTGTGCCTTCCTAAGGCCTCGGTCATGCCAAGGTGGTTAGCAAAATACGAGGTTCGAAGCCACGCTACTTGGTCGTCTACACCGTGCATTCGGGCATGATAACGAATGTTTTCCCACGCCGTAAGGCGAGCGTAGAGACCCGTGTTTTCAGGCACCACACCCAATTGTTCTCTCGCTCTGTCAACGCTCTCTCCATTTGAAAGAACAACTTCACCAGTGGTTGGTCTGTACACACCGGACAGAAGCCGGAGAAGGGTTGTTTTGCCGGCCCCGTTTGAACCAACCAGCCCAACAATTTCTCCTTCATGGATATCCAAATCAATGGAATTGAGCGCAACGACATCGCCGAATCGTTTTGAGGCGTTGTGTACCGATAGCAATGGCGGGGCCATGGAGGCCTCAACTCGCACGGCCGGATTCAACGGCCCAATTCAGGCCAGGGTGTTTCGTTTCGATTCTGTTCGCCCTTTGCAGGGTGGATCTGAGGTGTTCCTGAATTTCTCTTTGGGGAACGCCCATGTCAATCATGTTGGCCACCAATTCAATGGCCCCTTGAATCGCTCCTGCATCCAGGTAGGCTTCGTTTGATATGGTCCGTTGCATTCGAAGTTGCTCCAACCTCCCTGCGAGGTAGTTCACCTCACCTTTGAGACTTGGTGCGTCGATGTGCGGAAGCGCTAGCAATTGGTCGATACAGGTCCTCATCGTTGGGAAGACGTTCGAGACCGATTATAGGTATTCGCATCACTGGGCATCTTGAATTTGACTCAGTTCAACCAGCACTCCACCGGTTGAGGCAGGGTGTACAAACGCGATCATTTTGCCGCCGGCCCCTTTTCTGGGTTCTTCATCGATGAGCCGTATACCGTTTTCTGAGAGATGATTGAGAAGGCCCGTCAAATCACCCACAGAAAAGCAAACCTGTTGCACACCCGGTCCGCGCTTGGAAAGGAATTTCCCTATCGGTGTGTCTTGGGCTGTGGGCTCCAGCAGTTCAATTTTGGATGGTTCTGTTTTCAGTTTAGGTGAACTGGTGGAAAAAAACCGGGTGGTCACCCCTTGCTCCTCTACGGTTTCATCATGGTCCCCCTGATGCAGTCCTATCAGGTTCCAAAACGACGTGTGATCATCGAGGTCGTGGGCGGCAATGCCGATATGGTCAATGTGTATTGGTCCGAATTTCATAACGACACCTCAAAATCCACTTGGAGCCATGTACGTGCCAAATCGTGCTTTCAGAACGTTGATGATTTCGCCCAATGTTGCCCGAGCTCGGACGGCCTCAATGACGTAGGGGAAAAGATTGGAACCGTTTTCGGCACTCAACGCTACCGCCTCAAGTGCCTCTGCGACGGCCGCGTCGTCGCGCTGTGCACGAAGCTCAGCGAGCCGTTCGGTTTGTCGCTCGCCAAGCGAAGCATCGGTTTTCATGACCGGGATGCCCTCAATTTCGTCCATTGTACCGTGGTTAACACCAACAATTCTCCTCGTACCGTTCTCAATTTCGTTGAGGTGTTGATAGGCTGCAAGGTGTATTTCTTGCTGTTGCCAACCTTCCTCAATAGCAGCCATAGCACCGCCTTTTTGCTCTATTTGTTGGATAATGTTGTGAGCTCGTTCATAGATTTCTTTCGTCAAACGTTCCACGTGCCATGAGCCTGCGATGGGGTCGACTGTATCAGCAACACCTGATTCCTCTGCGATGATTTGTTGCGTTCTCAAGGCCACCGTTGCTGAGGATTCGGTCGGCAAACCAAGCGCCTCATCGTAGGAATTTGTGTGAAGGCTTTGCGTGCCGCCGATGACAGCAGCCAAGGCCTGGATTGTCACCCTCGCCACGTTGTTCAGTGGTTGTTGCGCTGTGAGACTGACGCCGGCCACCTGTGTGTGGAACCTGAGCATCTTTGATTTTGGGTTCTTGGGTTGGTACCGTTGTTCAATCAGGTCATGCCACAACGTTCTCGCAGCCCGGAATTTGGCAATTTCCTCAAAGAAATCGTTGTGGCAATTGAAGAAGAAGGAAAGCCGCGGGGCAAAAACATCGATGTCCATGCCTTTGGTGATTGCGGCATCAACGTAAGCCAGAGCGTTGGCCAACGTGAAGGCCAGTTCTTGAACCGCTGTCGAACCGGCTTCACGGATGTGGTATCCTGAAATGGAGATGGTGTTCCACATCGGGATGTTGTTTGAACAAAATTCGAAGATATCGGTGATCAAACGCATGCTTTCGTCAGGAGGGAAGACATAGGTGCCTCTAGCAATGTATTCCTTCAGGATGTCGTTCTGAATAGTCCCTCTGAGGTCCGCCATTGAAGCTCCTTGTTCTTCTGCTGCTACGATGTACATGGCTAACAAGACCATGGCGGGGGCGTTGATGGTCATTGATGTGCTGACGGTATCAAGCGGTATCCCATCAAAAAGCAATTTCATGTCTTCAACCGACGATATCGATACGCCAACCTTGCCCACCTCCCCAAACGAAAGTTCATCGTCGGCATCAAGGCCGAGCTGTGTAGGCAAGTCAAACGCCACTGAAAGCCCCATTTGCCCGCGCTCCAGCAAAAGTTTGAACCGTTTGTTGGTGGCTTCTGCACTTGAGAATCCCGCATACTGGCGCATGGTCCACAATCTTGAACGGTACATGGTAGAGTGGATGCCTCGCGTATAAGGTGGTTGGCCGGCTGGTGGCAGGGTTTCTGGTACGTCCTCCGCCGATGAGCTGGCAGGTATTGGGAGCCCGCTCAACGTTCGCCAGTCCGGCTTGCGCTCGTTGCCCATAATGGCTACACATCAAGGCACTTCATCAAGACTCGCCTTCTTTCAGTGATTTACACCGCCGGCGCCATGCACGTGCCCGTGGCTCAATTCCTCTGGATCGGCCTGCCGAACTTCTACCACCTCTACTGAAAATTTGAGAGATTTACCGGCCAACACGTGATTGAAATCTGCGACAATGGTTTCTTCTTTGACCTCGGCAACGATAAACGGGGCTGGACCTTGGAACGTCTGAGCCACAAGTTGCATACCGACGTTGATCTCAACGCCGCTGTCAAACAATTGCGAGAAATCTTCTTTCGGAAACTCATGAACCAATTCATCGGTGGGCATACCGTATGCCTTCTCCGGTTCAAGCGTGAATTCACGCCTCTCGCCTACCACGGCCCCCATCATCTCTTCTTCAAAACCAGAAATCATTTTTCCATGACCCACAAGGTAAGCGAGCGGATCTCGCCCCTCACTCGTGTCAAAGACTTCGCCAGTGTCTGGGAGTGTCCCGGTGTAATGAACTCTAGCAACGTGGTCTTTTGCAATGGGGGTCTTTGTCATGGTGGCTTCACCTCTTTGTGGTCATTCCTTTGACCAGGTCTCTCAAGGCCTGGGAGACCTCGGTTGGCAGGATTAGTTCCGCTTCTTTGGCTTCAATGAATTCAAGGCACTCGTCTATACCCTGTCGCTCACCTTTCGCCCAAATTTGCCCGAGCACATTGGAGCGGTGCTCCTCGGGTACGTTGGGGTTATCGAGAATGTCCTTAGCAGCATACTTGTATTCCAAATACTTTTGACGATTCAATTTTTTTTCCTGTTTCTGACGTCCGCCGCCTTTTTTGTCCATTCGCCTGCGGCCCCGCCTGCGATCCTGCTTTGGCGATATTTTCGTTTCGATTCGTGCAAAGACGTTCTTCCCCGCTTTGTTCGCCATACTGGTATTGAGTGGCTCGGCGTCATCGGCCAGGGTTGTGGGGTTGTTTGCCAATTCGGTGGTGGGTTCAAGGGTGGTTGATGCGTCTGCCGTAATTTCTGGTGCTGCTTCGATTCGCTGGGCGCTTTTCTTGGTCTCTTCAGATTTACGACGCAGTTCAGCAAGGCGGTCTTCGTCCGAACGCACGACTGGCTCATCCTTGCTTTTCTTGACGGGTTCAATTGGGACAGGGGCTGGTGCCACGACAGGTGCGCTCACATCCCCTTTTTGTTCCAGTTTTTCAATGGCTTCTCGCTGTTTTCGCTCCAGCTCTGCTTTGATGTCTCTTTGTTGCGGAGCGCTGGGTTCAGGCGTGGGGGTTGGTCGTCGCCCGTGTTGGCGCTCGCGCTCGTCTCGTCGTCGGCGGTGCTGTTGTGAGGCATCCTTCGCAAAGGGGTTGAACTCCTCCTTTCTTCCACCGCGACGATTGTTGATTGGTAAGACCCCCAATTCTAGGCGTACGCCCACCCGTTAAAACCGTATGCCTCAGTACCGTCTACGACCAGACGATTGGTGTTTGGTCCGTTCTGAGATACTGATCGATGGCGCTTTGCTCTAGAGATGTGTTTCGTTTTTTCAATTCAAGCCATCCAAGAAGCCCGATCATTGTCCCGTTATCGATGCAGTACATCTTTGGTGGTGCAAACGAGCGACCTTCTCGATCCGCTGCCATCTCTTCGCACATCGTTCTTATGCGTTGATTGCAAGCCACACCACCACCAAGAAGCAACTCGCTTTTCCCGGTGTGGGCCATGGCCCGTTCGGCCACCTCAACACATGATGCGAAAGCATGCTCCTGCAAGGACCAGCACACCGCGTCAAGCGGTGCACCGTTGTCAATCAACCGTTGCGCAGCCGTGAGCAAGCCTGAGAAGGTCAAGTCCATGCCGCGAACAGCGTACGGTAACTGGAGACCTTCCATGGTTGGGTGCGGCTCCCGCTGAAGATATTGCTGAGCTAACTGCTCGATCTTGGGGCCGCCGGGAAAGGGGATTCCCTGATTTCTGGCAAACTTATCGAGCATGTTTCCAATGCCAATGTCCAACGTTTCACCAAGCACCCTGTACCGCCCGTTCAATCGTGCAATGACTTGCGTGTTTCCTCCCGAGACATAGAGGAGGACTGGATCGTCACATCCGCATTGCTGACGCCCAATTTCAATGTGAGCTACGCAGTGATTCACACCGATGAGAGGCACCTCCATGCGTGTGGCTAGGCCTCTCGCAACGGCGGCGCCTACCCTTAGGCAGGGCCCCAATCCGGGACCTTGTGAGTAAGCGATGGCGGAAATATCTGATGGCTTGAGGTTTTGACTGTCGAGGGCTTTCGTGAACAGGCTGGCAGCGACGTCTTTGTGATGGTCGGCGGCTTCTCTAGGGTGGATGCCACCTTTGTCCGGCCGTAAAATGTCGCTGGCGGAGGGGTAGGGCAAACCATCCGCATCAATGAGTCCAAACGAGAACGTGTGGGCGGTGGTTTCGATGCCCAGCGTCCAACCTGTCATGGTACGGGGACCTACCTATTGTTCTTCAACCCTCTTCCTTACTCACAGCACATGCGAGCCATCTACCTTAACGCAGGGCCGATGGTTCATTTTGATCCCCAGCATGAAGAACCAATACATGCAAAAGGAAAAGCGATTATCACAAATGGCCAAGTCATAGATGCAATTACAGATTCAGAAACAGTGATTGCCGAATACGACCTGCCCAACCAACTAGATCATTACCACAACAAGGATGTGGCCGTCCATGATTTGCGCCATCAAGCAATTGTTCCTGGGTTGATCGATGCTCACACCCACTTGCTTTGGTCAGGAGACCGGTCTCGGGAGGTTGCTTGGCGGCATGAGGGAAAATCCTATGCTGACATCGCCAGCCTTGGCGGCGGCATTCAATACACCGTGTCGCAGACCTGCAATGCATCCAGTGAAGTTTTGCATAAACTTGGATACCAACGGTTACGTGATGCGCTGCGCACGGGTACCACACATCTTGAAGCGAAGAGCGGATACGGTTTGTCAACCGATTCTGAACTCATGTTGCTGAAAACCATGGATGAACTCGGCCAAATTAACCACCTACCGAGCATTGACCCGACATGGATGGGGGCACACGATGTGCCGAGAGGAACATCCATGGATGATTATGTTGAATCTATTCTCAGCGATCAACTCCCCGCCGTTGTTGAGCAGGGCATAGCGCGCTCCGCTGACGTGTTTTGTGAACCCGGTTGGTTCTCTCTCGAGCACACTGAGGCGATCCTGAAGGCTTCTCGCTCCTCAGGTCTTTCGCTACGCATGCACATTGATGAATTTGCAGACGGGGGTGGTGGAGCGCTCGCAGCCGAGCTTCGCGTTGACACGGCCGACCACGCTGCTCATACACCGGTGGAGGTGCGTCTTGATATGAAAGAACGAGGCGTCAATACCGGCTTTTTGCCAGGCACGCCCTACGCGATGGGCCATCAATGGCCGGACATGGCCAGCATCTCAGCAAACGAGATTCCATACACCTTGGGCACGGACTTCAACCCAAACTGTCACACCCTCAGCCTGCCGTTTGTATGCTCCCTCATGGTTCAACGGTGCGGGGTTCACCCCCTCGACGCACTTGCTGCCGTGACGGTCCGCGCAGGGATGATTTCACCGCATCCAACCGGCAAAAACCACGGCGTTCTCGCGGCGGGCGCTGTTGCGAACTTCAACATCGTTGACGGCCCGAATTGGGAAGCCATTGCGCTTCGACCTTCATCCACACCATTCTCAGGAACGGTTCTGAGGGGAAATTACCTGCCTCAATGAAGACTAAAGAATAGTTATTCAATTGATAATTAGTAAATGTATATTTGAGAAAAAGGAAAAGTGATTTTCATGGCTTGGGTAGAAACAATTGTGTGTTCCGGGAAAAAGGGCGTTGACGCTCGCTTGCGTCGCATGATGAAGGCCAGGCAAGAATTCAAGCGGAGACAAGCAGGTTGCATCGGTGCTTGGTTGGGCTTAGCGCCTGAGAATTCATCAATGATGTTGATTCAATCTGTCTATGCATCAGAAGCTGATTGGAAACGGATTTCGAAAATGGTTCAATCAAACCTTGACGTTGAGGACGGAGGCATCGAAGGCTTGTTGTTGGGGCCACCGCTCGTTGGCATCTTCGAGATCGCCGATACTGAACTGATGGACATGTCCTTCTGAGCCAAATCGCTGGAATTTCCGTGGTACATTGCGTCGCATAATGTGAGTTATGCGACAAAGACAACGAAGATAGCTGAGACGGGGATAGTCGTATCCCGCAAAATAAGCCGCAGTACACCGTTTTCTTTGATTTAGTAGCCATATGTTTCCAATTTTTCACAAAAATAACCCTTTGAACCCCTCCTTTGAGGGTAAAAAACATGAATTTTGATGGATGACCCACAGAAGTGTTCAAATTGCATCGCTGGTAGTGGAAGATGAGCACCATGGCTACCACCGAAGGATACTGCTTGAAATGCAAAATGTACGGTCCCATCATGAACGGAGAAAAAATCACGATGTCGAACGGCCGTACGAGGTTGGCTGGACGCTGCTCCCAGAAAGGTTGCACTGGCAAAATTTCCAAGATCATCGCATAATGACAATTCGGGCTGACCGAATCCGTTTAATAGAAACGGAAGGTGGGGAGATTACCTAGGGCTCGTGGTCTAGGGGTTTATGACGTTGCCTTGACATGGCAAAGATCGAGAGTTCGATTCTCTCCGATCCCACCAATGAAAATTAAATACGACGCTCTCCTAACACAAAGATATTAATATCAATTTGTACAACAAAAAATCAATCATCAATGTTGAGGACCTCGGGCTCAGGCAACTCCATTTTCGCCACGGGTGCTTCGTCTTCCGCGTCAAAGGAGAAATCCGTCGAACTGCCGTCCCAAGCGGTCACATCGTCGGATTCGTCAAACGATTCCTCAGGTATGACTGCGTTCGGTCCGACAGAATACACGGTCGGATCAAGAGGCGTGTTTGATGTTAGCTGCTGCATCTGTTCTTCAGGTGGCGGTGCTTGCCGTTCTTCCATGATGCCGCCGGCGTGAAACGTTCCGCATTCGGAACATCTGTACATGCCTTTCCTGTCAAAGGAACCACAAACCGGGCAGACCGCCAGACCGAGAAGAGCATTGAGAGGGTCTTCCTTTGTCATGCGCTCACTCTAGAAACATGTCTTCCTGATACCCAGTGATGATGTCACCGGTTTCATCTTCTTCAATGGTGACCGTTTCTTCTTCATCATCAAATTCAATGATGGTTCCAAACACCTCTTCATCGTCAAAGACCAAGCCGATGTGTGACCCAATGTCAATGGCGCCTTCTTCCTCATCATCATCATCGTATTCTTCCTCGGCTACGCCCTCTGAATCGTCGTCTTCAATGAATTCGTCGTGTTCTTCATTTTCGCTGTCCTCGTCGGGCTCATCGGTGGCCTCGGAAGCATCTGTCTTGTCTTCCTCAAATTCTTTCATGGCCTTGGCTCGAGCACGCCATTCGCGTACCTTGACCAGGTGCAGGAACAATGTAGTGAGCATGGCCACAGCGGAGAAGCCGATAATGAGGATCCCATCCCAGTAAAAACCGGTTGGCATCGAGAGCTCGCCGTTGACACCAGCAAGCGGTGTCAGTGAGTTTCGACAACCGTCTTTTTGGTACAAGTCGTCGCAGGGATAAACATCACCTTCGGCAATGCCGCTTGGGATGAGGCCAGAATCGTTCGGCTCGTAAACCACATTGCCGCCCGAACCGTCAACGAAACCAAACATGCCGTTTGCGATAAAAATAGCCACCAGTATGCCGAACGAGACATGCAGTATGGGCCACACGGTGTCGTTCCATGATTTTGACATCATACGCTTTTGCCAAGTAGATGGGAATGTCTTTTCCTCAACAAGTGTTTCCATGGTCTCCAAATCTTCCATGGACTCGATGAATTCGGTGATGTCAATCATCCCGTCTCCATCATCGTCAACGCCATCCATGATCGCCCGGACAGTGTCCAGATCGAGGTCATCACCATGCTGTTCTTCGAGCACGTTGGCCAGTTCTGCGAGGGAAATCTTGCCGTTTCCGTCAACATCCAAGTCGTTGAACATGCGTTGTGCCGATATGTCATGCTCGTCCATCATCTCGGCCAGAGCGAGCAGGGGATGTCGGCCTAATCCACCGGTTTCAACGGGTTCTTCATCATCGAGGTCAAAATCCTCGTTTTCGATTCCGTCTTCTTCTTCGATTTCCGCACTATCGTCAGATTCATCGGCAGGTACTTCGTGATCCTCTTCAGGTTCCTCTGTTTCGGTTGTTTCGCCTTCATCCGAAGGCTCGACATCGCTTGTTGCCTCCTCTGCTTCGACGTGTTGGTCGTCCTCTTGTTCATCAGAAACCGCTTCCTCAGATGGTGCCTCTTCCTCGGACACCTCCTCAGTGGCTGCTGGCGCTTCACCGGACAGGAGGCTCTCAAATTCGTTGAGGTCAATGACACCGTTACCATCAGCGTCTATTTCTGCGACGAGCCGATCGACTTGTGATGGTGGCAAGTCCGCGAGATTGAGGCTAAGTAGGCCTTTCTTTAACTCGCCTGAATCAATGGTGTTGTCGTCGTTTTCGTCAAATTTATCAAACAACTTTCGTATGTTGATTCCGGTCTCCAGTACCCACTGACGGAGGACGTCCACCACATCATCTGCCACGAAAAGCACGCCACAAATTGAACATCGGGTGGAATCAAGGGGCACCAAGCCCTTGCAGGCGCCGCATTCACCAAGTTCTTCCTCAGATACGCCTGAAAAGGTGGTGCCGCACTCCGGACACACTTCAGAATCAATGGGTATCACGACTCTGCATGCCCCACACTCAGCCATGCCTACAGATTCTATTTCCTCATCTGACACGATTCCACCGGTTTTGACGATGAAGAACGGCAATATAATGATTGATGGCTACCGTGATGTGGAAAGCGTAAATCCTTAGAGTGTCATCCATGACTAGGACACGGAGGGAGTCATGCCATGGGAGGGATGTATACGCTGGAATCTGCGTCTCCCACGGACACCTTTCGCAACCTTGACGAGCGAATTTCAGAAGCTGAGGGGGGCGTTGTCTGCTACAGTCGACTGCCGCTGCGTCAACTGTTACGGTACATGCCCTCCAACAGCGCATCAATGTGGTGGATTTCAGAACATGAATCCCCTCAATCCGTCCGCCCGCACCCATCCAATGTTGGTGACCACGTCATCGCCAACGTTGGTAAAAACACGTCACTCGTTATGATTGACGGTCTTGACTGGTTCATCACCAAGGCCAGTCAGGGAGAATGTTTGGCGTTCCTCCAGCGCATGGACGCCGTTGCACGAGAATTGGATTTCACCATCGTTTATCCCGTAGACCCGTTGGCGTTTGATGCTGTTTTTTGGGCGAGACTCACGTCTCTGGCTCCGCAACTAACGACCGAAGTTGTTCCTTCGACACCACCGGTGGTTATCGAGGAAATCAATGCGAATCAGGGTTCCGTATCTAGAGAAGTTCATCACGCGCACGAGAGCGACAGATCGCTATCGCACCTGGTCAAACTGCCCCGTACGGGATTTACTCACGCCATACTGGCCAAAAGAATGTTACAATGGAAACGTATGGGTTTCGATCTTTCCATGTTGGAGCCTGCTTTGGTGGTCCAGAACATGGACGAGGCCCACCGGTTGGATGGTGACGTGGAAGAGGCTGTCGCCATCGCTATCGATTGCATGCGAATGGTTGTTGATGCCGGCGACAAGCTCAGCGTGACTGAGCGAGAGTTGTA
>Ga0163110_10000643_pt1 | contig 16751 bp, 17 predicted proteins | sample CRUFie1St17metaG_FD_108703 | JGI IMG/M metagenome (GOLD analysis project Ga0163110, IMG submission 108703) | Marine microbial communities from the Costa Rica Dome - CRUD Field 142mm St17 metaG | ecosystem: Environmental > Aquatic > Marine > Oceanic > Photic zone | place: Costa Rica: the Eastern...
AATCTTTGCCCATCTCTAAAATAATTTTCTATTTCCTCAGCCAAATGAGAAACATTAACCATAATTTCTTTAAAGCCATGTTCTTTTAGTAATTCCAGTAAAAACTCCATTACAGGTTTTTGCAAAATTGGAATCATTGGCTTAGGGATAATATGCGTAATAGGCTGTACGCGAGTACCCTTCCCAGCTGCAAGTATCATTGCCTTCATTGACATCTAAAAAATCCTCTTTTAAGATTAAACGTTATTTCTCACAAACCTCTATGCAGCGGTCGGAGAAGTATCTGTCACTTCCAAATTCTCTATGGGTAATTGGGCTAAGCCACCCTCAGGAAGAACCCTTTTAAGTTTTATAGGACCATAAAGAGAATGAATTTGTTTTAATTCAATTTTATTTTGAGAAGAAAGAAATAGTAAAGCCCAGAATACCCCTAACCTATCTTTATCTAAATCTTTTTTTGCGACTTCTCTCCATTTAACTACTAAATATTCAAAATCAACCCATTGCAATGCTTGTTCCCATTTATCTATAAATTTTCCTAAAGCTTGAGTGGTTTCAGGTAATTTCTCCCTGTGAGCAAGTGACTTAACCTGATCTATTAATGCCCTATCAGAATATTTCTTACTTCTTTGCTTCTTCATTAATAAAATATCTTGACTTTCAATTGTTTCAGCAATTGACTCTAATTGGCTAACTAGTTCGCCAAGAGTCGTTGATCTTTTGATAATAGGATGAGCAACAGACCTCCTTCTCAAATATCTTTCTGGATTTTTTGGAATATCAAAACTTTGATTAATCCAAGATTGATCAATCTGTTCAAATTCCTCATCATATTCTGAGGAATCTTCTGGAAAAACATCAGACTCTAAAACTTGAGCTTTTAAATTAACTAATACTGATGCAGCAAAAAAAGCCTCGCTGGTCTCTGATAAATCTCTCTCATAGGAATTATGACTGTAAGAACTATGTATTAGTTTTTGATTAAATTGATCTAAAAAACTATCAATTACACTAATAACATCAACATCCCAGGGATCCAATTCTCCTCTAGAAGCAGCATCTTGAAGAAATTTGATCAACATTCTAGGACCTAATTTGGTCCTATCAATAGATGTTGAGTCTGATATTTTGAAAAAAAAAAACTTATTTCAAATTTATCTACATATTAGCCAATCCGCCAATAAATTTAAATTTAATTAAAAATTAAATAGGAGGAGCCTTTAGTATCTCTTTATCATTAATATTTGCAAAACTGAATCCTTTCACAGAATTTCTCACCGCATTTAAATCCCTATTTACTAAACTATTAATTGATGCCAGATAGCTCTCTGTCACAATTCTTGGGTATAAACCTATTCCAAGAATAGGAAAAAGTAAACAAGCAATTATATAAATTTCTCTTGGCTCTGCATCAATTAACTTTCTCTCTTCAACTAATTTCTGATTTTCCTTACCAAAGAAAATTTCTCTCAACATAGAAAGCAGATAAATAGGAGTTAAAATTACACCTATAGCAGCTAAAGATGCCATAACAATTCTAAAAGGCAACGTATATATTTCATCAGTTACAAATCCAGTAAATACCATTAATTCTGAGACAAATCCACTCATACCTGGTAATGCCAAAGAGGCAAGAGAGCAAGCCGTCCACAAAGCAAACATAATACGCATTTTCTGTCCAACGCCTCCCATTTCATCGAGTTTGAGAGTTTTGGTTCTATCATATGTTGCACCAACCAAAAAAAACAAACTTGCTCCAATTAATCCATGGCTAACCATTTGTAACATTGCTCCACTTGTGCCTAGGGCGCTGAAACTTCCAATGCCAATTAATACAAATCCCATATGACTTATAGAACTATAAGCAATTTTCCTTTTAAGATTTCTTTGAGCAAAAGAAGTAAGTGCGGCATAAATTATATTTACTGTTCCAAGAACGACTAGTAACGGTGCAAACTGTGCATGCGCCAAAGGTAATAATTGCGCATTAAACCTCAAAAGGGCATAACCACCCATTTTTAATAAAATCCCCGCTAGTAACATATGAACAGGGGCCGTAGCCTCTCCATGAGCATCCGGGAGCCATGTATGTAAAGGAACAATTGGCAGCTTAACTCCAAATGCGATTAGGAGTCCTGAGTAACAAAGTATTTGAAAATTCTGACTAAAGTCTTGTTCTGCTAAATGGGCAAACTCAAAATTTGGTACAGAATTACCATAAAAACCCATTGCTAAAGCTGCTAAGAGAATAAAAATAGAGCTTCCAGCGGTATAAATAATAAATTTAGTTGCTGCATATTGCCTTTTTTTTCCTCCCCATATAGCTAGTAATAAGTAAACTGGTAGCAACTCTAATTCCCATGCAAGGAAGAATAAGAGCATATCCTGAACTGCAAAGACAGCAATTTGGCCTCCATCCATAGCTAATATTAGGAAGAAAAATAATTTTGGTTTAAACTTGACTGGCCACGCAGCTAAAACAGCTAATGAAGTAATAAAGCTAGTGAGAAGTATCAAAGGCATAGAAATACCATCTGCTCCAACCGACCATGTCAATCCCAAATTAGGAAGCCAATTTATACTCTACTGTAATTGAACATTTTCTTTATCAATATCAAAACCATTAATATAAGCTCCAATAGTAACTAAAAAGGTAATTAATGAAATTGTAAGTGCGTACCACCTAACTTCTTTACCTTCTCCTTTATCCGGAAAAAAGGGGACAAAAAAAGCACTTACTAATGGGAAAAGAATTGATACTGAAAGCCAAGGGAATTGAGATAGACCAACTCCAATTGAACCAAACATTTTAAAAGCGACAAAATCAGACAAAAAATAATTCAAGAGAATCAGAAATCCATTTATGTAGAGTTTAGAATTTATGAAAATTATTACTACCTATTGGCAGTGAAGACACACATTTGTTAGCACAAAATCTCTAAGTTTGAAGTCCAAAAATTGCAACAAGCAATATTACACCTCCAAAAACAATTAACGCATAGAATTGCGCTCTACCTGTTTCAAAATACTTTAGACCCTCACCACTGCCAAGTGTTACAAGACCGGTAAGATTAACTACTCCATCAACAACCTTTGAATCTACTTCCAATACCTCTTTCGCCAATCTTCTACTTCCTTTGACAAAAAGTTTTTCATTTATTTCATCTAGATACCACTTTTTAGACAAAAATGTATTGATTGATGGAAACCTCTTAGAAAATAAAATTGAAAGATCAATTTTTTTAACAAAATAAGCTAAATAAGCAATGGTGATTCCTCCTGAAGCGATCAATACAGAAGCTATTGCTAAAGGTAAAAATTCATTGAGTTCAAAGTTGGAAGCTAAATCTATAGCCTCTTCAGGATTAATCAAAGAAATAAATTTACTATCCCAGGGAAGGCCTAAGAATCCAATTAAGACAGAGGGAACAGCAAGAAAAACGAGTGGAAATGTCATTGACCAAGGTGATTCATGAACTTCTCCATGTTCTAATGCATGAATAACTTCATTATCTAAACTCTTGTTTTGATCATCCTCGCTATGACTCTCTTCTTCTAAATTTAAACCGGCTGCACTGATTAATTCTGCTTTTAAATCTTCATTATTGCCTCTAAATTCACCTTCAAAAGTTAAAAAATACAGTCTAAACATATAAAAAGCTGTCATTCCTGCTGTCATAAAACCTATAAACCAAAAAGCAGGAAAAGAAATAAATGCATTACCTAATATCTCATCCTTACTCCAAAATCCTGCCAAAGGGGGTATACCACTGATAGCAATGCACCCTATAAGGAATGTAGATGATGTATACGGCATTTTTTTTCTTAACCCACCCATTAAGCGCATATCTTGCGCAAGTACAGGTTGATGACCAACCACTTCTTCCATCGCATGAATAACTGATCCAGAACCGAGAAACAGCATAGCTTTAAAGCATGCATGAGTAATTAAATGAAAGATCCCTGCGAGTGGGGCTCCGCATCCCATCGCAAGCATCATATAACCCAGTTGAGAGACCGTGCTATAAGCTAAGCCTTTTTTTAAGTCCATTTGGGTAAGTGCTATTGATGCACCCAAGAAACAAGTAATGGTTCCGACTAGAGCAATAATAAATTGCATAGTAGGAAATAGTGTATAAAGAGGATCCAAACGTGCTACTAAAAAAACTCCAGCAGCAACCATAGTTGCTGCATGTATAAGAGCTGAGATTGGAGTTGGTCCCTCCATCGCATCAGGGAGCCAGACATGCAAAGGGAATTGAGCAGACTTTGCCATAGGACCAAGAAAAACTAAAAAACAAAGTAGTAGTGGAGCCCAAACCGGTAAGGAATTATCAGCTAAAGATTGTGAGATTCCAATCGCAATTTCATTAAAATCAAAACTTTTTGTTGCCCAAAAGAGTCCTAATATTCCAAGCAAAAGACCAAAATCACCAACCCTATTAACTACAAAAGCTTTTTGAGCAGCATGAGCTGCACCATCACGATCGTACCAAAATCCGACAAGAAGGTAAGAACACATTCCTACTAACTCCCAAAAAACATATATTTCTAATAAATTTGGACTAATAATGAGACCTAACATTGAACTACTGAATAAAGCTAAATAAGTAAAAAACCTCACATAACCTTTATCATGGGACATATATCCATGCGAATAGATCATCACTAATAGGGTGATGGTAGTCACTAAAGCAAGCATGACGCTCCCAAGCGGATCTAAAATAAAACCCATAGGTATTTGGAAGTCTCCTGCACTTGCCCAAACAAAAAGCTTCTCCACAGATTGATAACCATTTATTTGTTCAAATAAAGCCTTATAACTAATTACTGCTGAAACCCCCACAAATGAAAGAAGACTTACAGCTACTATTTCTCTAGATTTATTTATTTTTTCATTAATGCTTATCAAACTCAAACCAGAAATAACTGCTCCTATCAAAGGAAAAACAGGGATCATCCACGCAATTTCTGAGGCTTGAGGCATTTTTAAATTTGTTTATAAACTAATTTTAGACTGCCAATCGAAAAATTCAGACAAAAAAGAAGAATTAAATTTCATTACAGCAATATTTATATACTTATGAGAACTCCAAATTACAAGAATTGCAATTAATATTCCTAATTGAGAGAACCTAAAAAACTCTTTTAGTTTAAGTTCTTGTCTTCCTTCAACAATAGCTAAAAATGGAATAACAGAAGTATTTTCTTTAAATCTATAAAACTCTGCACCAAATTTATGTTCCAATCTTTTATCACCATGCCATATTGCGAAAAGATGATGACAAATCAGACCAAATGAAGTTACTAATGTGAAAGTTGTTCCAATCCATAAAGAATGAGCTATACACCAAATGATTTGACCAATTGCTTGAGGATGTCTAGTTATACGCATAATACCCGTACTGTAGATTCTTACTTTAGGTTTTTGTAATGATGGTATTTCTAATAAGTTATAAGTTGCTGGATAAAGAAAAATAAAACTTATTGCAGTAAGTATCCAAACAACAAAAAATACAAAAGTATTACCTTGAAAATTCCATAATCTTATCCCATCATATCTATGAGCGAGAAAGTAACCAATCAAAATTACTGCCGAGGGTAAACTAAGCGAAACAAAACACAATCGCCATAATCTGGCACCCATTATTAATTCAGCTTTACCTCTTAGAGCAGCACCACCACTATGAATAATTGCAAAAATTACTATCAAAATGAAAACTATTATTGAGGTAATATGGGTTTCCATAAAATCTTCGATTCACAATTATTTATAATTTATTATTAACAATAATTCATTGAAGCATTAAACTTATTAATATTATTTTTTGGCATTTCTATGCCTGAATTACCATTTACAATCGATCAACTTAGAATTCTCAAAGCTATTGCTGAGCAAGGTAGTTTTAAAAAAGCTGCAGATGTATTGTTCGTAACGCAACCTGCAGTTAGTTTGCAAATTCAAAATCTTGAGAAACAACTTGAAATAACAATTTTTGATAGAGGAGGTAGAAAAGCTCTTCTAACAGAGGCAGGGCAAATATTACTTCAATATTGTGAGAGGATTCTCAATCAATGTGATGAAGCCTGTAAAGCAGTTGAAGATTTAAACAGTCTTCAAGGCGGTACATTAGTAATTGGAGCTAGTCAGACCACTGGAACATATCTCATGCCTCGCATGATTGGCCTTTTTCGTCAGAAATATCCAGATGTATCTGTGCAACTTCAAGTACACAGTACGAGAAGGACAGGTTGGAGTGTAGCTAATGGCCAAATAGATCTGGGAATTATTGGAGGTCAATTACCCTCAGAATTAGAAAATTTACTAGATATAGTCCCTTATGCTACAGATGAACTTGCACTTGTATTGCCTGCAAAACATAAACTCGCCAAAGAGAAAGAACTTACTAAGGAAGATTTATATAAAATCAACTTTGTAACACTTGACTCACAGTCAACCACAAGAAAAGTTGTAGATAAATTGTTAAAAGATTCAGGATTAGATGTTCAGCGATTAAAAATTGAAATGGAATTAAATTCACTTGAAGCTATAAAAAACGCAGTCCAGTCTGGTTTAGGTGCAGCGTTCCTGCCTGTTATTTCAATAGAAAAAGAACTTTCTACCGGTACTATTAAAAAGCCAAATATTTCTGATTTAGGAGTCAAAAGACAATTAAAGTTGATAACTAATCCTTCTAGATATACCTCTAAAGCTTCAGAAGCTTTTAAAAAAGATATTCTACCAAATTTTGCCAGCATGGAGAGTCCACTAAGACAAAAGGCCAATTAAAGTTTATTTAGAATTGTGATGCCTCTTTATTGATTCCCACACCTCCATCTTCAACTTGACCATCACCTTTGATAATAAATTTATTTTCTTTAACATCCGTTTGATAAACGCACTTGACTATTGGCTTATCTCTTATAGATCCTATGTATGCAAAGGTATTCATCCTTTGTTTACATTCTCTAACATCTTCGTTACTAATAGCACCTTGTTTTTGCAAAACAGTCCAATTTTCTCTTCTGATAACGCAGCCAGGTTGTAAAGCAGGTTGAGTAACAAAACTAGTAGAGGGATTTAGGGTTGTATACATTTCAACATCTATTACAAACGCACTAGCTCCCCACTGTCTACAAAATTCAGGATCTGGAACAGCCATATCCAACTGTTGTTGACTTGCAATATTTCCTTGTCCCCCATCTGTTGTACTCGTAATGGCACTACCAATACCAACTCCCAAAATTAGGACACCAGCAAGTACAGCAATTGTTCCTGTATTGAAGTTTATGTTAGGGCTTGAAGAAGGTGATAGTCTTTTAGATTTTTGTTCAAAATCTAAATATTTATCATCTCTAGGAGAGTTATAGTCACGCCTTGAATTTCTTCTAGGCCTTCTATCTGAAAATCTATTCACAATGATTCATTAGTTTTAGGTAATCCCATCGAATAATTCATAACTCTACACTCTGGGTTATAGCTTAATAGACCATTTTGGAGCAACTGCTTTATTAAGCCTTCTATATCTGATCCAATTTTACGAAGTTCATAGTCATCTAAATTCTTACCATCTCTTTCAGCCACTAATTCAGAAAACTTTTTATTAATCTTTTCCAAGCATTCATTGTTCCATAAAAATTCATTATCAGGGTCTAAATCTATAGTTAATTTATTTTGATCAAAACGTAATTCATTATCAACAACATCAGCAGTAAATATCCTTACATGTCTTGTAGTAGATTTTAAAAGCATTTTTTCCATAATTTTGAAAAATATTCAACGAAAGAAAGTATAATGTTTTAACTTTAGAATAACTTCATTGTAAGTGTTAATTTATTTTTTGTTTTAATAATGAGGATTTTAATTGCTGGTGCCGGTTTAGCAGGTTTATCTTGTGGAAAGTACTTAGTTGATCATGGCCATATTCCTATTATTCTGGAAGCTAGAGATGTCTTAGGAGGTAAAGTGGCCGCATGGAAAGATGAAGATGGAGATTGGTATGAAACGGGATTACATATATTCTTTGGAGCATACCCAAATATGCTTCAACTTTTTAAAGAATTAGATATAGAAGATCGCCTTCAATGGAAAAGCCATTCAATGATTTTCAATCAACCAAGTGAACCAGGAACTTATAGCCGATTTGACTTCCCAGATATGCCAGCACCAATGAATGGAGTTTCAGCTATCTTAAGTAATAATGATATGCTCTCATGGAATGAAAAAATTTTATTTGGATTAGGACTAGTTCCAGCAATGTTAAGAGGACAATCATATGTTGAGAAATGCGACTCAAAATCTTGGACAGATTGGTTAAAAGAGCATAATATTCCCGAAAGAGTAAATGATGAAGTGTTTATCGCAATGAGCAAAGCTCTAAATTTTATTGGCCCAGATGAAATTTCATCAACGGTTTTATTAACAGCATTGAATAGATTTCTGCAGGAAAAAAATGGCTCCAAAATGGCTTTTCTCGACGGAGCCCCCCCCGAAAGGCTTTGCCAACCAATAGTCGATTATATAACTGAAAGAGGAGGAGAAGTTCATATGAACAGCCCACTTAAGAAAATAAATCTTAATGAAGATAGCTCTGTCAAAAGCTTTACAATCTCATCTCCAGATGGAGAAGACAAAAAAGATATTGAAGCAGATGCATATGTAAGTGCAATGCCAGTTGACATTTTTAAAGGAATTATTCCAAAGCAATGGAAAGGATTAGAAACTTTTTCTAAACTAAAGGGACTTAATGGTGTACCAGTTATTAATATTCACTTATGGTTTGACAAAAAACTTACTGATATAGATCATTTATTATTTAGTAGATCGCCTTTGCTTAGTGTTTATGCTGACATGAGTATTGCTTGTAAAGAATATGAAGATCCTGACAGGTCTATGTTAGAGCTTGTTTTCGCACCTGCTAAAGATTGGATAAGTAAAAGTGATGAAAAGATTATTGATGCCACTATGGATGAATTAAAAAAATTATTTCCTACTCATTTTATTGGAGAAGACAAAGCAAATTTAAGAAAATTTAAAGTTGTAAAAACTCCAAGATCAGTTTACAAAGCTGTTCCTGGCTGCCAAGAACTTAGGCCTAGTCAAAGATCGCCAATTAAGAATTTCTTTTTAGCTGGTGACTACACTATGCAAAAATATTTAGCCTCAATGGAAGGTGCAGTTTTGAGTGGAAAATTATGTGCTGAAACAATTGATAAAGAATATTCAAAAGAAAGAAATGTTACTTCCTCATAAATATAAAATATAATTATAAACTAACTAATTTGTAAAAAGCTTTTTGAACAAACCATTTCATTCACTAGATGATGCATATGAAATATGCAGAAAAGAAACTCAACAGTGGGCTAAAACTTTTTATTTAGGTACTCTCCTCTTGCCTCTAGAGAAAAGAAAGGCTATTTGGGCTATTTATGTTTGGTGTAGAAGAACTGATGAATTAATGGACAGTCCTGATGCTTTACAAAAAACGAAAGAAGAATTATCTGATAGTTTGAACGAGTGGGAAGAAAATACCAAAGATATTTTTAAAGGGGTAATTAAGTCTGAATTAGATGCGGTTTTAGTTGATACAATCGAAAAATATCCACAATCTATAACTCCATATTTAGATATGATTCAAGGTCAAAGAATGGATTTAACAAAATTTAGATATAAAGACTTTGATGAACTTAAACTTTATTGTTATCGAGTGGCAGGAACAGTAGGACTAATGACAAAAAATGTTATGGGTTTAGATTCATATTATACAGCTGCATCTTGGATAGAAGTACCTGACATATCAGAAGCAGCAGTTGCATTAGGCATTGCCAATCAACTAACAAATATCTTAAGAGATGTTGGAGAGGATAGACAAAGAGGAAGAATTTATCTTCCTCAAGATGAACTTAAACAATTTGGATATTCTGAGGAAGAACTTTTAAGTGGAAAAATTAATGCTCAATGGAAAAATCTAATGCAATTTCAATTGAACAGAGCAAGAGAGTGGTTCAAGATCTCAGAGGATGGCATTAAATGGCTTTCTTCGGACGCCAGATGGCCCGTATGGACATCATTAAGGCTATATAGAGGTATTTTGAATGCTATTGAAAAACTTGACTATGATGTCTTTAATAATAGAGCTTATGTAAAGAATTCAATAAAAGCGATTGAATTACCAATTTCATTCTTAATTTCAAGAATTAAATAATTACGCAGGAGTTTTTTGATTAGCTAGTAATTCTTTCAATTTGGAAAGTTCTCCTGCCCATCTTGGATCAGGGGATTGAATATTAGGTGCATCGCTATGAACAATTTTTTTGAAATTTTTTCTCTTGTTATTTTTATTTGAACTGTTTCTTTTCCCAGAAGAAGAATCTTTTTTCTCAGAACGTTCAACTCTTAATTTAGATCCTTGGAACTCGTATCCATTGAGTTTTTCAATAATCAAATTTGCATTATCTTCATTATTCGTTGTTGCAAAACCAAATCCCCTGCATTCTTTTGTTTCCTTATCTAAAACAGGTTTAAATCTAATTCCCTCTGCAACAGACTTCAAAATACTATCAAATTCTTTGGGATTAAAACCTGAAGGTAAGTTTCCAATGTAAATACGAATGCTCATAAATTTCTTAAAAATAAATTGAATTTAGATTAATAGCTCAAAACTCACTAACAACATTTAATCATATTTTGGCGCATTTTGTTGAAACCATTGCTTAGCTTTATAAATTGCATCATCAAAATCTTTGATTCTTTTAAATGCCAATTCCTTAGAAAGAAAATCCAGTAATTTTCCTAAAAGAGGGCCATCGTTGATTTCTATATGTTTTTTTATAATATTTCCATCTAAAAAATTTATTGGATGAAACAACTTATCATCCATATCTCTCCATCTATTAAGCCAATCTAATTTATCTTTTTCTGGTAAATATAAAATAAAGGATGGTAATATAAATTCCAATTCTTTATGTAATGCGAATCTCTCGGTCTCATTAAATTGACCAATAGGTTTACTTATTATCTTATTCTTCCACTTTCTTAAAGCAATTGCTTCTGCTATCTCAGATTTGCTAAATTTTAGTTTTTCAATGGATAGATCAGTCAAAGTTTCAATTAAATAGAAAATAGGTAAGTATTTTTGTATCTCGTCTTTATCAAAGATTGTGATATTCAATGATTCATTAAAAAAAACAGAGTCAATCTCTTCACTTTGGAGCCATTTAAATAAATTAGTTTTTTTGATTAATAAAATTGATTTCAAAGCATTTTCTCCTCTAATTATTTTTTTTAATTCATATTGGATTCTCTCAACAGAAACAGTTGCTAATTGATCTTTACAGATGTTAATTAAATCATATAAATTTTCATCTATAAAAAAGTCCAATTCAGAGACAAAGCGAAAACAACGTAAAATCCGAAGAGGATCATCCATCAAATTTTTTGCTTGATAAGTCTTTAACAATGACTTATTGAGATCTTTAATTCCATTTACAGGATCAAAGATCAATTTTGAATCTAAGGAAAAACTTATTGAATTTATAGTAAAGTCTCTACTAAATAAATCCTCAATTAAAGAATCTGAAGTCTGTGGTGCTATATCTAACATTAATCCTTCAATTATAATTCTTACAATTTCCCGATCCTTATCTAATAAAATGAGTTTGCCGTTATATTTTTCAGCGATATTATTTCCAACTATAAAGGCATTATTGGGAACTATGATATCAATATCAATATTAGTGTCCTTTTTATTTCTTCCTATTATTAAATCTCTTATGTAGCCGCCAACTAAAAAAGAATTAGGAGGTAATTCAGATAAAATATAAGTCCATTTATAAATTTTGATACTTTTTTCAATTTCATTTCCTATTAAGGTATGATCTAAGAGTAGGTTTTTTTTGTACTTAATCATTTTTCATTATGTGCATTTGCATTAACTGTAAATGGGTTGATAGATGTACCACTTATCATGATGTAGAGGACAATCATGGAGTGGAGCATATCTGCGACACTCCAGATATTAAAGCAATGCACCCATTCATTCATGTAAGTATCATTGAAGATTCCAATGGTGAGCATGCAATTGAGTGGGATGTTAGATCTTGTGGTAGTTATTTCGAAGAGATTGGAAAATGGTCAAAGATAAGACCGGGCATGGCTGTTCCCGCATAAAGTTAAATGCTTGAAGGAGGCAAAATAAATTCAAACAAATATATATTAGCTATACATAGTACAAATAATTATTTTGGTTTTGCATATAGAACTATTAAAGAGGCTCTATCACATGAGAAGTTTTTCGTAAAAAAATTTGATAGGGATCTATCTAATAACTTAATATTTGATTTAAACGACTTCTTAGCAGGAATAACTTTAGACTCAATTGCAAGAATCGCTGTAAGTAATGGACCTGCAAATTTTAATGCGACGAGGCTTATAATTGTTTTAGCAAGAACTATTTCTCAACAGATGAATTGTCCGCTGGACTATTACAGCTGTTACGAGATTATGGCGAAAAGGATAGCAATAAAAAATAATATTTTTGCTAAAAATAATTCTTTCTGGATAATGAATAAGCTCAGAAATAGAGGCTATATAGCTGGGAAATATTTGATATCTTTAAACCAAAATAATAACGGTATTTGTTCTATCAAGGAAATTATTAGACCAAAATTATTCGAAACAATTAATAATAAAAATGGATATTACGATGTTGATTATGATCCAAAAGAGGACTTAAAAGAATTACTTCAACTCTCGCAAAAAAATTATAATAATTCAGTAATAAATTCTTGGGAAGATGCCTTGCCAATTTACCCTATATCTCCAATCAATTAGTTAAATCTATTAAATAATTGATACTGTCTTTAATCTGATTTGTTACTTGAATTAAGTCTTTTTTGGAAGAGCTAACTGGATAATTGATAGGCTTACCAATCTTAATAGTGACTTTATTGAAGATAGGAAAAAATAGCTTAAATCTTACTAGTCGATGAGAATTAATAATTGCAACCGGTAGTAAATTTTTTTTTGTTTTTGCCGCTATTAATGCAGCTCCTTTTTTAGGGTTATTAACCCTTCCATCTCTTTGACGAGTTCCATCAATAAAAATACCAATTACATTTTGGTCCTCTAATTTTTCTACAGCTGTTTTTATAGAGTTTCTATCAGTAATTCCTCTTTTAACTGGATAAGCTCCACATGCAAGAATTATTTGAGAGAGTATTGGGATATAAAATAATTCGGACTTTGCCATAAAAGATACTTTTAATCTCAAAGCATGGCCTAAAAATGGAGGGTCTAATAAAGATCCGTGATTAGAAACTATAATAAAAGAATTAGAATGTGGGATATTTTCAGTTCCAACTAAATTCCCTCTAAAAATAAACCTAAAAATCGGAAATACAATTATTAAGCTTACAAATTTATAAACCAAATTATTAAAAAAAATTTTTTTCATAAAATTAATAACTTAGATCTTCTGAGGATGAAATTTGACTTACTTTTACGCCTTTTAAATGTCTTTTAGCTAGACCTCCAAGGACATTTGAAGGTCCTATTTCAACAATTTGCAATTCTTCACCTTGACTTCTCATCTTATCCATTGTTTCCCTCCATCTAACTCCATTAGACATTTGATTTTTTAATCTTATCTTTAATTCAGCAGCATCACTTGAAAGTGAAGGATTTGAATTACTAATTATTGGGATACTCGGCTCATTAAAATTAACATTATTAAGATATTCAGAAAATTTCTGCGCCGGAACTTTCATAAAATCAGAATGAAAAGCACCAGATACATTCAAATTGATAAATCTTTTACATTTTAGTTCAGATGAGATAATTTCTAAACCTTCTTTACTCCCTGATAATACAACTTGAGAAGAACTATTATCGTTTGCGATAACCACATCAGCAATCTTATTTATTTCTAAATCTAATTGATCTCTATTAAATCCAATTATTGCTGCCATACTACCCTCACAAGCATTTGACATCAATTCAGACCTTTCTTTGATTAAATCCACAGATTGTTCAAAAGATAATACATCTGAAGCATATAATCCTGTTATTTCCCCCAAACTATGTCCAGCTATAAAGTCTGGTTTATAGCCTTTCTCTTTTAAAGAGTCTAATAGTATGGATTCAACAAGAAAAAGACATATTTGAGTGTTTCTAGTATTATTCAAATCAAGCTGAGGATCATTTTGCTCTGCCTCTTTTTCACAAATACTATATAAATCTCTCCCAAAAACATTCGATGCAAAATCAAATCTTTTCTTTGCAATCTCGAGATTTATTACACTTTTACCCATTCCAATTTTTTGTGATCCTTGTCCAGGAAATACCCAAGAGATTTTCATATTTAAATATTGAATAGTTTTAACCCCATTTAAATAGGGCTGCACCCCAACTTAACCCAGCACCAAATCCACTGCTAACAATCAAATCATTTTCTTTAATTTTCTTATTTCTTATAGATTCATCAAGCATTAATGGAATTGTAGCCGCAGATGTATTTCCATAATTGCTTAAATTAGTTAAAACCTTATTTTTAGAAATTTTCAATCTTTCACCTACAGCATCTAAAATTCTTTGATTTGCTTGATGTAATAAAAGCCAATCAATTTGATGTGAAGCAAATTTAGTATCTCTAAGTAAATTTGCAATGATTATTGGAACTTCTCTGACAGCAAATTTATAAACCTCCTGACCATTCATTGAAATTTTAGAGAAATCTCCTTTTTTAAATACTAAATCATTATTAATTTGTCCTATTTCATTTTTACTTGCAAGATTCAAAAAACATCCTCTATCTCCATCTGTTCGCATAGAAAATCCATATAAATTATTGATTTGCATACTTGATTCAATAGCAATTGCACCTGCTCCATCCCCAAAAAGGATACAACTTCCTCTATCAGTCCAATCCACATAGCTTGAGAGCTGATCTGCTCCAATAATTAGTGCGCGTTTACAACTTCCTGCTTTTAAATATTGTGAAGCAGTAATCAAAGCAAATAAAAAACCACTACATGCTGCTGTCAAATCAAAGGCAAATGCGTTTTTTGCTCCTAATTTAGATTGAATAATTGGAGCAGAACCAAATAAATCACTAGGAGTAGAGGTAGCCAATATAATCAAATCCACTGATTCAGGAGACCAATTAGCCATATCTAATGCTTTTAAAGCTGCTTGGTAACCCATATAACAAACATCCTCATCAGATTTTGATATTCTTCTATTTGATATGCCAGTTCTAGTTTTTATCCATTCATCACTAGTATCAACAATTTTACTTAGATCATTATTAGAAAGAACTTGTTGTGGTAAATAACTACCACTTCCTTTAAAAGTTATTCCTATTTCATCTAGTTGTTTTACTTCCAAGAGAGTTTATTAATCCTTATATTAGTCAATCATAAATTAGACAAAATATGTTAAGAGTTTAATACTGGAAGATTTTTAAGTTGATTTAAATGATCCATAACATCATGACTAACTGCAGAATATGCAAGACGCAGTGCGCTTACTACGGATAGAGACTTACTGCTTCCATGACCAATTACACAAATACCATTTACACCAAGTAACAATGCACCCCCATGTTCAGCATGATCTAATCTTTTTTTAATCCTAATTAAATTACTTTTTAAAAAAGCAGATCCTACTTTACCTCTTCTTCCTCTGGGTAATTCAGCCCTTAAAATATCTAATAGTACTCCACCAACAGACTCTAAAAACTTAAGTAATACATTCCCAGTAAAGCCATCGCAAACAACTACATCAAATTCTCCAGTAAGAACATCTCTACCTTCACAATTACCCCGAAAATATATGTTCTTTTCTTTAGAAAGTAGCTGAAAAGTTTTCAAGGACAATTCGTTTCCTTTACAGTCTTCTTCACCTATATTCAATAATCCTACTTTAGGTTTTTTTATCTGTAAAACATCTTTTGCATAAATATTTCCTAGCAATGCAAATTGATGGAGATATGAAGGCTTGCAGTCAGTATTTGCGCCAACATCTAAAACCAGAACTGGTCGACTCTGATCTCTTGTTGGAAATAATGCACCAATTGCAGGTCTTTCAATTCCTTTTAATCTGCCAATTCTAAATATTGCTGATGCCATCAAAGCTCCAGAATTTCCTGCAGAATAAACAGCTTTAGCTTTATTATCCTTTACTAAATTCATTGCAATATTGATACTTGAATCTTTCTTTTTCCTAACTGCTGTTGCCTCTTCATTCATCCCTATAGCAGCTCCACTTTCAACTAATTCAAAACGATTATTTTTAATTTCTTCTCCCATGAGATCATCTAATCCTTTTTCTCTTGCAATTTGATTAATAATATCAAGTTGTCCAACGAATTTTATATTAATGGGTAATCTAGAGATCGCTTCTAAACATCCTTCAAGTATAGGCCCAGGAGCATGATCACCTCCCATTCCATCAACTGCGATCCATACTCTTTCTTGAGAATTATCCTCATTATAATTATTTAATTCATCATTATTTTGTAACCTTTTAAGAGGATCAAAAACTAAAGGTTGTAATGTATTTTTAGCAAGAGAGCTGGCAGACGAAACGACACTACTTGCTGTATTGACAACTGATCCAGCACTTGAAACGACATTTCCCGCAACATTACCTGCTACATTACTTGCTGTATTGACAACTGATCCAGCACTTGAAACGACATTTCCCGCAACATTACCTGCTACATTACTTGCTGTATTGACAACAGATCCAG
>Ga0163110_10000644_pt1 | contig 16725 bp, 15 predicted proteins | sample CRUFie1St17metaG_FD_108703 | JGI IMG/M metagenome (GOLD analysis project Ga0163110, IMG submission 108703) | Marine microbial communities from the Costa Rica Dome - CRUD Field 142mm St17 metaG | ecosystem: Environmental > Aquatic > Marine > Oceanic > Photic zone | place: Costa Rica: the Eastern...
CAGGGGTATATTTCTTATTTCTTTCTGCGGATGGTAAAGAAATAGATTCTAAGAAACTGATTATCTCTAAATAAAAACCCTTACCACCCACAAACTCAGATAAGGGTATGTTTCGCCAGTACGATTACTGGCGAGACATTTTTTATATCTATTAGGCTAGTTTTCCTTTTTGGTAAGCCGCAAAGGCTTCTTCGAATTCTTGGATGATAGAGGCAGAAGATTCGATGGAGGCGATATTTCCGATTCCTTTCCCAGCTTGCCAGAACTTATATCCTTCCTCAAAGGTCGAACGTTGGTAACGCTTCATCCCTCGATACATGAGGAACATACGCACGTATTTTTTCGTTCGGCGCTGACGTAGGAAGAAACTAAGGATAGGCCCTATTCGGTGTCCTCCTCGCATAACTTCTGGAGTTTTGATGACAGAGGAGTTATTGCCTGCTATTTTGTTTGTCCAAATGATGTCTTCTTCTGTGGAGGATACAATGGCCTGCTTATAGCTATTGGTGACTTGGCATTCTGTGGTGGCGAGGAAACGCGTTCCCATTTGTACGCCTGCATATCCCATTTGTAGGGCTTGGGTAAAGTCCTGTGTATTGCCAATGCCCCCTGCGCAGATGAGAGGTAGACCGATATCATGCAATTCCTCTATGAACTGTTCAGCTGATTGAATACCTGTTTGACCTCCCCCCCGCCAATTGATACAGTTGAGTCCATCTACCCCTGCATCCTTCATTTGTAGGGCAACCTTCTTATTGGGAACATCATGGTAAATCTTAATCCCATGTTCCTTTGCTCTTTTAACAATCTTATGGGGTTTGCCCAGAGAGGTGAGGAAAAACTTTACCCCTTCTTCAATTGAGATCTCCATCCATTCTTGCATCAGGCGAAAGTACTTACGATTCCCGCCGCCAAATATGGTGAAATTCACACCGAATGGCTTATCTGTGAGGCTTTTTATTAGCTGGAGGCCTTCACGAAAATCGTGCCCATATAGGTGCGTCATAGAGACAGGTTGGACGATACCAAAGCCGCCTGCTTCTGAAACTGCAGCTACCAATTCGGGGTTTGAACCTGGATACATGGGGCCACAAATTACAGGAACCTTTGCTCCTGTATCTTCCAAGAATTGTTGCGTAAAGGGATTCATATGTATGTGTGTTTGCCCGATTGATGAAAGTCCTTACAAGGTAAGCATATCCTTGTGAAAAGACAGGCTTCATGATGAATTCGTTTTCTGAGAATGACGGATATAGTTGTGGGGTGGCTGAGAGAAAGAAAAGATATTTATTTGCAATAAATGAAGTGAATTCTATATTTGTGAGTGAATACTCACAAATATAAAAGGATCGTATTTTTATTAGAGTATTCACCAATCTTTTATTCAAAACCCTATTACAATGAAAAATGTAGCATTGGTCACAGGTGCATCAAGTGGAATCGGCAAGGAGCTGGCGCGCATACATGCGGAAAAAGGAGGCGATTTGGTGATTGTGGCAAGAAGCATTAATAAGTTAAACCAACTGAAGAGTGAGTTGGAGCAAAAGCATTCCGTAAAGGTGAGAGTGATTGCGAAAGACTTGACATTGTCTAATGCCCCTAAAGATATCTATGATGAGTTAAAGCGTGAAGGCATTGAAGTCGAATATTTGATTAATAATGCGGGCTTTGGTGGCAGAGGGAAATTCCACGAAAGAGAGTGGGAGTCAGACTTGTCAATGATTAACCTCAATATTATAGCATTGACAGCCTTAACGCGCTTCTTCCTCCCTGACTTTGTGAAGCGTAATAGCGGCCGAATATTGAATGTTTCTTCTACTGCGAGCTTGCTTCCAGGTCCTTTACAAGCGGTATATTATGCGACAAAAGCTTATGTGACTTCCTTTAGCAATGGAGTAGCAGGAGAACTCTATGATACCAATGTGACCGTAACAGCTTTGTTGCCAGGGGCAACGGAGACGGAATTTGCGAAGGTGTCGGGTATGGATAAAACGAGTTTGTTCGATAGTACCTTTAGTGCGCGTGAGGTGGCAGAAGATGGATATAAAGGAATGATGGCAGGAAAACTTGATGTCATAGCGGGGGTAACATTCGCCCAAAGAATAATGATGGCTACGCTTCCGCTGACACCTAAGTCGCTATTATTGGGACAAATACGAAAGATGCAAGAAGTGACGAAGTAGACTCCTGAGATAGATAAAGGATGAGAAACGGATTATAAGCCTCACTTGGCTAAGGCTAGAAATATGGGATTGTTATAAAGGCTTTCATGCCTATTGTATATTTTGCCCGAAACTTCCTAATAGGGAGGTTTCGGGCATTACTTTATGAGCCTGCTTGCTCGTCGCGAATGACAGACCTTATCATATTCGTTGCACTCAATGCGCCTAAAGAGAGCGCATACATGAGCCAATGTTCTTTGAGTCTTATTTTCCTCCTGATTGCCCAAACGCTATATCCTTTGTGGTAAAGGGTCGCTACTCGTCCGTAAAAGTCTTCTAAGAATTGTAGTTTCTTTCGAATCGCTGTTTTTCCATCCTTCAAAACAGGGTTATGGCTACAAAGCAAGGCATCAAAGTCGAGGGTGAGCAGTCGTTTTAGGGATTCGATTTGATCCTTCATACTCTCTGAATCGATAAAGTAATTGATGCGAGGGCTAATCCAGAGATCCGCAGAGAAAATAAGGCCATGATTGGCTTCGTAAAGCGCGAACATATCAGGCGCATGACCTGGAACAGGGATAAGTTGGAAGGTATAATTCGGGGTTTGGATGAGATGGTCTTCAGGTATTAGACTAGAATTGGCAGGACGATCTCCCCATAAAATCTTCTGGGCAGGACAAAGGGGAGGGGGATTCTTCATTATTTCGGCACAGAGAGAGGAACTATACGCAGGGCATTGAAAATGTTCTTGGAAGAGAGGCGAATTGCCCGAATGATCTTCATGATAGTGGGTAAGAAAAATCTGATTGACAGGCAAGCCTTTTAGGGTGGCGAAGATCTGCTTCCTGCCATTGGGATGACCTGTATCAATGAGCAATCCATCTATGAAGTATACATATACAGAGAGGGTTACGCCTAAAAGTCGCGATTCAAACTTGAAACCTTGCACGTCTTTGTATCCAAGGGAGGGCATTCTAGTCATTGCCCATAAAGGTCGTAAAATTGATGGATAATGTACAATGGCTAATTGAGTAATGAATATGCCTACATATTATACCAATTCTTGTTGATATTTGAGATTATATTGGATGACACTTGACCTTGGAATACCCAGCTGGGTATTCCAAGGTCAAGTGCTTGAGTACCGTATTCCCAGCTGGGTATTCGAATGTCAAGCGCTTAAGTACCGTATTCCCAGCTGGGTATTCGAAGGTCAAGCACTTAAGTACCGTATTCCCAGCTGGGTATTCGAAGGTCAAGCACTTAAGTACCGTATTCCCAGCTGGGTATTCGAAGGTCAAGCGCTTAAGTACCCTATTCCCAGCTGGGTATTCGAAGGTCAAGCGCTTAAGTACTATATTCCCAGCTGGGTATTGCCACAAACAGTACTTTTTTTAATATTAAATTCCAGTAAGGATTGGTATTAGGAGGGATTTGGGGTGCTAACAATGCTATTTGCCCTATTTGGCAAGAAATGCTAGGAGAACGCATATGTACAATCTGCTGACTATCAGCGTCAAATAAACACAAACGACTGTCCCCTATACTCGTTGTATTGCGCCCATAGCTATAGGTGATAGTCGAGACCCGTTTTGAGAGATGATAAACCAAAGCCTGAGACATTGTAAACGTATTTTGGGGATTGCTAAACGTGAGGGATAGGTAGATTGCGCAGCTTTTAGGGGGGATGATACCCCCGTATAAGGGCACTAATAATGATTCGAGAAAACAAAACAAAAAAATAAAAAATTATTACAACATCTACGTACCTCCATTCGTCTAATTATTGAACCAATTGTGATTTACTTCTTTAATGATTCTATAGCTGAAGAGATTTTTTCCTTCAAAATTGCAAGATATTATACGCCAGAGTTGCCAGCTCTGGCTTTTTTGTATTTAGGCGCATTATTTTCTGCATTTTATGTCGAATCCCTACATTTTTTGCTACATTCTATTAGGAGTTTACTCCTAGAAAATCTCATACGTGCAAACCTTAAATTGTGTAAATCATGCGCCACTTACTGCTTATCTGTTTATTCCTTTCCATCTCAATTTCGCTTATCGCCCAAACCGCTCAATCTGTGACCAATCTGAAGACTACCATTAAAAGTGTGAATAGCTATTCAGGGATGAAGTCGGGGAGTTGGACCTTCTGTGTGTTGGATGCCAAGACAGGTCGTCTCATCGCCGAATTCAATAAAGACAAGGCATTGGCCACTGCATCAACGATGAAAGCCGTGACCACCTCGACAGCCTTGGCCAAACTAGGAGAGAATTATACCTACCGAACGGTATTGGAACATGATGGCACTGTGACGAACGGGGTATTAAGAGGAAACTTGTATATCAAGGGAAGTGGAGACCCTAGCCTAGGGAGCGATCGATTTGGGGAGGCATATAGCATGGAAAATATTCTCCTGACGTGGGTAGACAAGATCAAAGAAAAAGGGATTACCCGTATCGAAGGCAAAATTATTGGTGACGCCCGCGCATTTGCTACCCAAATTACGCCACCTAAGTGGACATGGGAAGACATTGGTAATTACTATGGTGCAGGAGCTTGTGGCCTCATCATGAACGAAAATAAATATCGTTTAGACCTAGTGCCTGGCAAAAAGGTGGGAGATCCGACGACTGTCATGAGAACCCTTCCAGAGGTAGATGTCAAGTTTGTTAATGAAATCAAAACGGCAGGAGCAGGTACAGGAGACAATGCTTATATCTATGGCGTACCCTATATGGACGTTCGCTACTTACGTGGAACCATTCCCGCAGGTCGGTCGGTTTTTTCCATCAAAGGATCCATCCCCGATCCAGCAGTCTTTTGTGCGAAATCGCTCATGGACAAACTCCAAACCTGTGGAGTGAGTGTAGGAGGCGGGTATTCGTCTATTCGAAAAGAGATGATTGAAGGACGGTACTCCTATTCGAATCGCTCACGTATCTACACCCATGTCTCTCCTCCTCTGAAAGACATCGTCTATTGGACAAACCTCAAGAGCGTGAACATATTCGCAGAGGCATTGCTCAATACCATTGGCAAGGAAAAGCATGCCGATGGATCTACCGAGGGAGGCCTATATGCGATTGACTCACATTGGAAAGGAAAAGGAGTCGATACCAAGGGTATGCTTATCCGAGACGGCAGTGGCCTGTCGCCGAATAATGCCATGAGCAGCTATCACTTAGCGTCTATCCTCGCTAAGACCTACAATGCTTCCTACTTCCAATCCTTCTACAATTCACTGCCTATAGCCGCGCAGTCGGGCTCTTTAAAGAATATTTGTCAAGGAACAGCCGCAGCAGGAAAGGTGCGTGCAAAGTCGGGCTATCTTTCGGGGGTTCGGGGCTATGCAGGCTATGCCAAAACCAAATCAGGCCAGATGCTTGCATTTGCGGTGATGGTAAACAACTATACAGGCAGTCCTTTCTCTATGAAGAAACAACTTGCTAAGTTGATGGTCTCTATGGCAGCCATGCGTTAAATTGAAATTCCTTCTATGGAGCTTCAATGCTCACTTGAACCTCAAAGAACCCACTATTATCTCCTGGATATAAATCATTGATTGTGAGTTCTAAGAATCCATCTTTTACAGCTTCAAAAGAATGGCTGCTACCTGCTCCACGCCATTGGTCATCAGATTCCAATCTATATAAAAGCATTCCATGTGGTAAATTTGGCACTAAATCGTAGCTATCTGGTAAGCGCATAGTAATCCCTAGAACCTTTGTAATAAACACATTTTTCCCATCTGGTGTCATGGTGTCTTGGAAAAAAGGACCAGGGGAGATATTACCTTTTGCTGATAGCTCGATTCTTGAGCCGGCCTTTACAGAGTCTATTTGTGTTAAGGCTTGGACTTTCTTTTGGAACTCTTTTAGACGTTTGGCTCTTCTCGCAGAAGGATTTTGATGAATGCTATCAATGGGAAATGTATCCAAGGATTTGCTTTTCATTGGATCTGGTTCCCAAGATTGCAAGGGAGGAAAACCAAGCCAAAAAGAAGATATACATAATAGGATAGTAACAGTTACTAAGGCAATGACTGCTTTTCTCCATTGATAAAAAGTCTCCTGTAATTGGATCCAACGATCAATACGGGGAAATTTAGGAGATGGCACTTGATATTGCAAAACTTTTGCGATATGTCTGCTTATTCGAGGAATTCCTTCAGAGGTTTGGCGGGCTAAGTAACCAGCAAGTAGCGGGAACTCTTTTAAAACATCCTCGTATTTCATATTGTGCCATACAACTATAATCCGCATTCCTCCATCAGTTTCTTTGGCAATGAGTGCCTCTAGTTCTCTCATTGTCCAAGCGCGTCGCCTTATGTAAGAAGGGGACAGAAGGATAAGTCCATCTTTTGAGTTTTTTATCCCATTATTTATATCTTCTGCTAACCTCGAAACTTGGTTACGCAGTTCCTTATTAGATATCCAGACTTTTACACCTTCTAGTTCTAGGGCTTTTGCTAATTCACGGGCTACTTTTAGGTCATTGAATGAGAACGACAAAAATAAATCGTGGGTATAGTTATTCATTTATGATGAATAATAGAGTTGTATCTAATGTTAATTTCGTTTTAAATTGTTACAACTCCAAATATTACGCTTGGTGTTGAGGTCTTTTTCTTTACATCTGAAATATATTTGACTATAAATTACATGTATATATGGTTCCCGTCATCCTCGATCATGATGGTAACATGGACGATCTCCTATCGCTCATGTTGCTCCTTACAATGCCCACTGTTAAAGTGATTGGCGTATCTGTCACACCTGCTGATTGCTATGGCGAATATGCAGTAGAAAGTACAGCCAAAATTCTTAAGCTATTTGGCCAAGAAGAAACGCCTATTGGGCTAGGGCAATTCCATGGCATTAACCCCTTCCCTAGAGATTGGCGGGCAAGGCCTAAGGTGCTCAATGCTTTGCCCCTCTTAATCAATGTCGAATGTGAAGCCCAATTGGCCAAGGTTCAATCGAGCGTTTCGCTCATGACCCAACTCCTTTCGCAGGCATCCGAACCTATAACCATCGTCATGACAGGCCCCTGCTCTAACCTCGTCCGCACCCTCGAACAATCCCCCAACCTCCAATCAAAGATTCATTCGGTCATTTGGATGGGAGGTGCAGTAGATGTCATCGGGAATGTACGGCAACATACGCATGATGGTTCGGCGGAGTGGAACGCTTACTGGGATCCCATTGCGAGCCAAAAGTTGTTTGAGTTGGGATTACCTCTTGTATTGGTTCCTTTGGACATAACCAACCAAACACCTGTTGAATATTCCTTCCTCAAAGCATTGGCGAGACAAGTCCAGCATCCTGTCTCTAACCTTGCTGGGCAAATCTGGGCAACAACCGTAGACGCATTGCCTGCCTATGAATATACCTACTATATGTGGGACATCCTCGCAACCAGCTTTGTGGAAATCCCACATGCCTTTCAATGTACAGGGATGCGTTTGGCAGCTATCTCATCTGGAGCCTCTGCTGGCAGAACCCTAAGAGACCCAAAGGCTCCGCTTACTCGTGTAGCCCAACAGCTTGATAAAGAATATTTCTACGCTTATATACTGAGACGCTTTGCGCGTTCGTTTCAAGGTATAGGATGAGGGGAAAAAGTGTAGTACCTTTGCACGGAATTAGAAAAATAGGACATGGATTTATCAAAAACTCCCATTTTAATTGTAGGCGAAGGTGCAGAGGCGCGACTCGCAATTGATATTGCCAATTCAATTGAGGTATTGGTATTCGGACTGTTAAGAACAGATGAACCCAAGGAAGGGCAAGAAGACTTGAAGGAAATCAATGATATCCCAATTGTAGCCCAGCTTGGAGATGAGGTTAGCATTAGCTTACTGAAGGAACAGAATGTACATATTGTGGTTGCAGAGCCTGATTCTCTTACCCGCAAGGTATTGTTCCGCCAAGTAAGAATGGAAACGGATAGAGTGGGGATTAACCTCTTCCATCCTTCTATTGTAACTTCTCCTTATGCAAAGATTGGTGGTGGAAATATCGCTTGTGCATACACTCAATTTCAAGCAAATGCGCAAGTAGGAAATTTCAATTACTTCAATGGGGGAGTGGTCGTCGAAGCAGATGTTATCATTGGTGACTATTGTACCTTTCAATCGGGTGTTGTTGTAGGGAAGGGAGCAGAGATTGCAGATCTCGTTTCTATTGGGCAAGGTGCAGTCATTTTCCCAGGCGTATATGTGGGCGAAGGGGCAATCGTCGCAGCAGGCTCAGTTGTTATGAGAGATGTGGAGGCAGATACCACAGTATTCGGCAATCCTGCAAAAGCTGTATAAAAAAGAAATCCCTCCGCCTCTGCAAAGACGAAGGGGGAATATACTCAATCTTATTACGTGTAATTCAACTTAACGAATTCGGATAAATTCGACCTCTACTCGGCGGTCTAGGGCGTTTCCACTTCGGTTCACATTGCCTGAAGCAGGATTGGCCTCGCCCAAGTAGTTGGTGATAATCTGCCGACTCCCTGCGCCTGATTGCTGCATGAGGTAATCCCGAACAGCAAAAGCACGTTTTTGGGAGAGGATAAGATTGCGCTCTGGGTTTCCTGAACGGTCTGCATATCCTGTCACAATTACCCCCAAATCTGGGTGTTCGCGAAGCAAAGAAGCAACAGAAGCAAGCTGCGAACGATGCGAATCACTTAATAGTCTCTGACCTGAGTTAAAGTAAACACGTTCTTTTTTAAGAGACGAAAGAAGGGTACCGAGACGGTCTACCACAGGAGCAGGTTTCTCAATAACGACGGTTTTAGGAGGCTCAGCCACAGGCTTGGGCGATTCCACAACAACTACAGCTTCTTTCGATCTTAATTCTTCCAATTGCTTTTGGTAATTGGCATTGTCCAATTTCAGTTTCTCCAATTCGGTATTCAATGTCAGGAGTTGCTTATATACAGCATCCAACATTTCTACATTGTTGTTTTTAGGCGTAGCAGTTGGGGCAGGGGTTGTATTCCCTGTACCAGAATTTTGTATGCCTTGCTCCAACATTTTAATACGCATATCTATTGAGGCCAATTCGTTGGTCTTCAAAGAATCCATCTTTTGTTCAATCTTCTTATATTGATCAAGAATAAGGGCTTCTTCTGGACCCGCAGAGGCCATGATGCGGTAACGATCTAGGTCAAATCGCAACTCACGAATCTCATTTTGCAATGCGAGATAATCTGGACTCACAGGGGCGGCCTCATCGTCCTTATTGGTGCTCCATTGGGCTCTACGCTTCTGACGACGAAGCATTCGAAGCTGCTTCTTCATCAAACGATAACGCAATTCGGCTTCTCTATTCTGAGGTTGTTTCTCAAGCTTGGCTAACTCCCGCTCCAAACTATGTACACGATCTTCCAATTGTGAGTCGGTTACATTAGGGTTCTTAGCTGCTGTTTCAACCTCTTTCATGAGCTTCTCAAGATCATCTAGTTTGTTGCTGACCTCTTGCTCATTCATGGGTTCAATGTATACAGTATCGCGAGTAACGATAAATACGGTATCATTCACACCTGTGATAGGGTGAGTGGATACTTGTGGAGTCTTAGTCTCTTCTACAAGAAAATCTGTAGACGCAATTAAAGTTCGTTCAATCGTTTCATTTGGATCTAAACTCGTACTTACTACTATAGGCTCTTGCGAAGCAGGACTAGCGGTACCTGTTCCCACATTGAGGACGTCATTCGTGCCTGTAGAAGGGGTAGACTTCACAGTACCAATGACATCTTCTATTGTGGGGTTTATATCTTCAACTACTTCCTCAACTTTATCCTTGGTTTCTTCGGTAGTGTTCTCCACCACTTCCTCAACCTTATCCTTAGTTTCCTCAGTAGCATTCTCCGCCACTTCCTCAACCTTGTCCTTGGTTTCCTCAGTAGCATTCTCCGCTACTTCCTCAACCTTATCCTTAGTTTCCTCAGTAGCATTCTCCGCTACTCCCTCAACCTTGTCCTTGGTTTCTTCGGTAGTGTTCTCCACCACTTCCTCAACCTTGTCCTTGGTTTCTTCGGTAGTGTTCTCCACCACTTCCTCAACCTTATCCTTGGTTTCCTCAGTAGCATTCTCAGCCACTTCCTCTATTCCATTCGTCCCCTTAGCCGCGGCGATTGTATCAGATACTTCTTCCCAAGGGGTACTATCTTCTAGGCTTTTTGTTTCAGAAACCTCTTCGCTGGTAGCAGGATCGGTTGCATTCTGGTTAGGCCTTACATTTACATCTTCTGATGCACTGCTTGTTGCCTCAGAAGCTCCTCCAGCACTGAAAGCTGTGCCCATTGTTTCATTCGCCGCATCTGTTGTTGAGGCTGTTTCCGTCATATCTCCCAACAGAATACTTTCCTCGCCTTCTACCTGAGACACATCATGCCGAGTATGGTTACGGAAGATAACAGGAGCCTTGAATTTCTTCGCAGGACTTCCAAAACTATAGCTGACAGACAAGGAAGGATAGAAGTAAATATCATCTAGTCCATTCTCATTTCCTCTGAGTTGGGTTGCATCGTAGTTACTGGGATTTCCTGCGTATGCCTGATAATCATTGTCATAACTTGATCGATAATCACCGCTTACATCATCAAGGTAATCCGAGAATGCATACTTCGCAGTTACAGAAAGCTGTGCTGCAAAGCGTTCAGATATTCTGAAATTTAACCCTAAACCCACAGGAACATGCAGAATCAATGTTTGATACTTGTCTACTTCTGTTCCTATATTGGTGATATCACTTTCATATACACCGTCTTGCTCAATAATAGGAGTATTAGCGTTTCCTGTCGCTTCACTCTCTGTACGAATGGTATTGTCCGACCAATAGTAGTAACGATTTTCGTTATTGTTTCCCCAGAATAAATCTGCGAATACACGGAATTGAGTTCCTCCAACTCCCGCAAAAAAGTAGGGAGATAAGAACGCATCTCGTCTGAATATCTTTCCATTATTGGTATAGAAGGTAAAAAGCAATGACAAATCTCGAACATCCGTCTCAAAGTTTAGACTTCTCTGAAAGTTTGGGTTGTCTGTAAGGAGATTCTCTTGAAAATCACCTGTACGGTCATTCCCATTAAGGAACCCCCAATAAGCATTTACGCCTACTCCCCAGCTATTGCCCAATCGTTTCTCAATTCCTAAACTGTAACCAGGGTCAAGGTCGCGCCAGTTGAAGTGAAACTTATGACTGAGGTCACCAAAGTAGAGCATTGTGCCTCCGCCCCCTTGCAGCTTCCACCGATATCTCCCTTGTCCATTAACTGTTGTAATCGTAGCTAGAAATAGGCATAGTATAGTAATGTAAAAGCGTTTCATACATGTGTTGTTGATGGACAAATATTAGTTCTTACTAGGGAAACCTATCCAAAGATTCAATTCTGCACTTGCTCCAACGAAGGGAGCTACAAATACTCTTCTCGCACCAGTCCCTCCATTGCCATTTCCATTATTCGAATCTCTTTGTTCGAGTAGGGTGGCTCCAACATTCAGACGTATGAATCGGAAGACACGATAGCCCAATCCTACATAATATGGGCGGCCAATAAAAGGCCCTGTCACTTCATTGCCATCTCCATCTTCAAAGTTCTGGAAGAATACCCCAACGGAAAGCGACGTATTTCTCCAAAAAGCAGATCCTAATTGGGCATTAGCGAATGGGAAGGAAAGTCCTGCAAAAGGAGAGGTATCATACGTAAACTCACCATAAGTGCGATCTGTATACACAGCTCCATATCCAACATTCACTGCAACGAAATTGAGGGTTTTCTCCGTGATATAGGATTCAATCTTCTTTCGATCAATCAATACCATCAAATCTCCATTCACATACTGATCTACTTCTGTTCGGATGAGTGTTGTTAAGTCTTCTCGCAATTCTTGTGAATAACGAAGACGATCATCTTGCTTGTTATCCTTCTCGCCTCCAAACAGAAACTTTGCCTTCTTTAATTTGGTGCTTTTAAGTTCTTTGAGTTTGTTCTTTACTAGGTCTGAAAAACCTTCAAACTCTTCTAGGTTGGCGGTTCTGTACAAATCCATCCCTGAATATACAATCTTGTTTAGGGCAGCCACAATCTGATTGGGCGATTGGCTTAACTGGATTTGCTTTTTGTCTTGAATGATACTACCATCTAAGTATGCATCTAGGGTTTGGAATAGCACACTCTTAAGTTCTTCAGATTCTTTTTCTGTGACATAGCGAAAATACCCTACAGATAGGTCATATTCGGTATTTCCTTTCAATTTGTAATTAAAGGTTGAGTGGAATAAGTCGGCTCCACTTGTAAAAGAGCGGCGCCAAGAGCTACGATAGATTAGTTTTTCACTTCCCGCTTTATGCAAATCAACTTCAACAAGCTGGATGCTCGATCCGACAGGCCCTGTGATGGCAAACTTCTTCTCTGCTGGAAGCGGTGCGCCACCATCAAATTGGGATTTCTCGTAATCAAATAAAACAGTTCTTGTTTGGGCCGACAACAAAATGGGGAATAAAAGTAATAAAAGGAAAAATGTGTTGGTTCTCATTAGCATAATTAAGGGTTGATATACCTGTATAGACGTAGATTACAGATAAAGGTCACACGAAAACCGTATTGATTATAAAATAGAAGTAAAAAAAGTCTTTTTTATGAGAAAATGACTTGAGCTATGGGAAATCTTCCTATTTTGACCTACCTTACATCTCTCGCAAACTATCAAAAACACACAAAGTAGGCAGCTCATGAGTTTTCTGTCAAAAGTATTCTCCCCCGTTTTTTCACTTGCAGATCGTGTGATTTGCGTTGTAATGGCCATTATACTTGCACAAGGTCCTATATATACTAACCAATACCTAAATGTATTATCAGGGGCTTTGAAAGAGGCAACAATCAATTACAATGAAATCAAAGAAAAGGCAAAGGAAAATTCCCTTTCTGTTCCTGCTTATATTGATCGACATGTGAATAGTACTGAGGAGATTTTTCGAGACACGGGGGAAGTACTAGAAAAATCTGTAAAACGATATGATAGATACAATGAGGCCTTTACCGCTATATCGGCTAGCAATGTGTTCATGCGACCTGTAAACCTCATAACCCACTTTGATCCTAAATTGAATGAAGCGGTTCAGTTCGAACCTGGAGTGCCTGTGACAATGGAAGGGCTGGGGTATGCGGTAATAGGGATATTGTTTGGCCTACTGCTCATTGGGTTATTAAAGGTGATTGGCCGATTCATTGGTCGAAGATTGAAGGGGGAACCTAAGCCTAAAAAGACCCAATCAAATGCCGTAAAGTCAGAAAGTAGCACCTCTACTCCCAAAAATACAGAACCAACAGCTAAGCCTAAATAAACCTACATGCTTTTACGTTCCCTTTCGCCTACTAAGGTATTCTTGGGATATTGGCTCCCCGCTTTGATATGGATGGGGATTATCTTTCTCCTTTCCCATCAAAAAGGACCCGACTCTCAAGAATATAGCCGAATCATTTTATATATATTGGACATGCTTCATGTCGAATTAGATAATGAAGGAAAGCGGTGGGCAAGTTGGTTGTTTCGTAAAACAGCACATTTTGTGGAATACGCGGTCTTATTCTTTCTGTTATTCCGCCTGATGACACTATACATTAAGTATCCAAAAAGCCTTATTATCACCCTGTTGATAACAATTATCTACGCAGCAACAGATGAATATCACCAAACATTTATTCCAGGGCGTGTAGGAAACATAGGAGATGTAGGAATTGATGCTTTAGGAGCTATATGTGCGTGTTTATATACATCTTACACAAAAAGACAGAGAGAGCCAGATAACTAGCTCTCTCTGTCTTTTTATATATCAAGAAGTATCAGATTATGCGCGTGGCCCAGAAAGGATGTTTGTTACATCTGCTTCTCCATCAGCTTCTGCTGATAGCCCACGAGTCGCTACTTCATACATATCTCCCACTTTTCTGTGAGAAAGGCAGTTCATATCTTTCAATGGCTTAAATGCAATAGCGTTAGGCGGATACTTACATTCTGCTTCAACTGTAGTAAAGTAACTTCCATCTCGGCTAATGAAAGTAATAGCTTGCTTAACAAGAATAGAACCATCTGCCTGAGGTGTCTTAGTCATTTGACCCTCCCATTCAATCCATCCTACTCTAAGGTTAAAGTTTGATCCCGTACTGTCCTTATACAAGAACAATTGTACATCTTCATTTGCAAGATGTGCAGGAAGATTTGCTCTTTCTTCAGATGTTAGAGGAGAAGTGTTGAATTGGCTGACGTCTATGCTATGAATATTCATAATAACAATTATTAAAGGGGTTTAGAAATGAAATACACAATTGGTACGCATGATTGGCAAGTAAATCAAACTATTCGAATTGTCGATTAATATGATTTGCTAGTGTAAAAATACGAATAATTCTCTTAATGGAAAGCATTTATTCGTACCTTCTTTCCTTTATACCACATACTATTGGTTTGTTACCCAATAAAATAGCATTTTTTATAATTCTTTTGAGAACCTTTGATCAATCCCCGAACAGATGAATTGCCATTGTAATCTCATTTGATCTTCTATAGGCATAGGGTAGAATGACAACGCCTCTGCCTGTGACTTGACCTCCTCCTCGGAAAGTCGATTGCTCATTAACCCCATCTTCCATTCCCCCAAACAAATCTTCCAATATGTCCAAGCCTTATTAGGCCAACTAATATCTTTTGGACTTCCAGGAAGTAAAAACAAAGGCATCTCTGAAACCAAGGTTAAACAATTGCCCCCTAAAGATCTGATGGATTCCATAGAACTTGGGTGAAACAAGGAAGCCATTTCTGTATTATTTTGAGAAAGGAAAAATGCCCGCATAGCCTTGTGATTGGGGCGTGTACAAAAGCCTGGCGCGATTCGCTCAAAGCCTTTTTCCCCCTTTCGGTCAATATCATGTAGGGAATAGCCTAATGACCGAACGCGCTGTCTGCATTGTTCTTGAAGCAAAGCCGCATCCTCTTTCCAATAAGGGTCAATCAGGAACCAAGGGCCATAAGCCATACTCATTCCATGGAGAGAGGCATGTAAGTGAAAACCCGATGCCCCTACAGTTTGCCAGAAATTGTAAACAGCTTGATTTTCTGGACGCAAAGAATCAATCTCTCCTGAGATAGGAAAGCCAAACTCTATATCTCGCCCAGGACGTTCTCTCGAAACATATTTTAGGTAACGACCAATATGATAATGCGTGGCATCCTCTTGATACCATTGCTGATTACGTACTTCCCCATCAGGATTCACATGAGGAACAATCCACCATGAAAAGTTTCTTTTAAGGGGATGCCATTGCCCAAGTTGTGAGAGAAACGCAACAAGTTTACGGAGGAGCCGCGGCCCCACTGGCTCGTCAGCATGACAACCTCCAATTAAGCTGATGTGTACACTCCCTTGCCCAAATCGATATCCATAAATAGGACGACCTTCTACGGAATGACCTATAATCTCTCCACCATCGTATATACGTTTTGTTTGTAAAATATCATCAATTAAGTGATAGTACATATTGTTTAATGCTTTGCTTTATGCCGCTCCGATGAGTTTTGTTTGTTTAATGAGGGTAAAGAAAAAACTCGTTCCTTTCCCATAAGTAGATGTAACCCAAATTCTTCCCTGATGTTGTTCGACTATCCTACGGCATAGAGCAAGACCTACGCCTGTTCCTGGATAGTCGTTTTTCGAATGTAGACGTCTGAATAGGAGGAAGATACGTTCGAAGAACTCCTCCTTAATACCAATACCATTATCTCGAATCTCAATCTGCCAATACTCTCCTAAATCCTCCACAACAATATTGACAATAGGTCTGACATCTGCCTTACGGAATTTTACGGCATTTGAGATAAGATTCTGGAACAAAAGCTTGAGTGTAGTAGGGTTCCCCTGCATCATGTCAGGGAAATTGGTTTGTTTAATGATAGCGCCCGTATCTCGAATTCGTTGTCTAAGGCCAAAGCATACTTCATCTAATACCATATTGAGGGATAAAGGCTCGAAGCGCCCAAGCTTCATAGAATCAACGCGAGAATAGGTTAATAAATCATTAATGAGTTTATGGAGGTTTTGACTGGCCTGAATAATATATTGTAGGAATTCTTTACCCGTTTCATCAAAAACATTTTGGTAACGTTTGGCAAGCAATTGAGAGAAACTTCTAATAGTTCTAAGCGGTTCCTTAAGGTCATGAGATGCCATATAAGCAAAACTCTCTAATTGCATATTCGAATCGATATAACGCTTAAGCTCTTGGTTCTTTTTGTCCAATTCGGCTAGCTTCTGCTTGAGCATCATACGCATCTCACGGCTCTCAGAAATATCTTTAAAAATAACGATGATTTGATTGTTTCTCGGCCAAGGTAATACAACCGTAATAACCTCAGTCGGCAATAAGGTACCATCTGCCCGCTTATGGAGCCATTCAGCCTCTGCCTTTCCATTATGAATACTCTGCTTAATCATTTGTAAGAAAAGATCAGAGGAGAGCGAACCATTGGGCTGTGTGACGGGCATAAGTTCCAATGGATGAATC